>Ga0209006_10003904_pt1 | contig 13568 bp, 14 predicted proteins | sample JacPin_JW_Ref_O2_FD_188567 | JGI IMG/M metagenome (GOLD analysis project Ga0209006, IMG submission 188567) | Forest soil microbial communities from Algoma, Ontario, Canada - Jack Pine, Ontario site 1_JW_Ref_O2 (SPAdes) (version 2) | ecosystem: Environmental > Terrestrial > Soil > Boreal... | reverse complement strand
CCCTGGCCGACGCGGAAAAGATGACGGTCGCGCGCCCGCCGGCGAAGATCAGCCGCGGCTACAACTGGGTGGGCGACCGCTCGCTCGCCTATTCGCTCGGCGAGACCGCGCCGCCCGACATCCAGGAGGCGTTCGCATTCGGTCCCGACCGCGTCGCCGATCTCGCGGCGCGCGTCGACCCGGCGAGCGCGCAGATGTACGCGCCGAACATCTGGCCCGCGCACCCGCCCGATTTCCGCGCCGTCATGCTCGCCTACTACGACGCCATGTCGGGGCTTGCCGCCACCGTGCTGCGCACCATGACCACGGCGCTCGACGTCGATGCGAGCTTCTTCGCCGACAAGTTCGACCGCGCCGCGAGCGTCGCGCGCATGATCCGCTATCCGGCGGTGCGCACCTCGCCGCAGCCCGGACAGTTGCGCGCCGGCCTGCACACCGACTACGGCATCATGACCTTCGTGCGCGGCGACGACACCCCGGGCGGCCTGCAGGTGAAGCACCGCAACGGCGGCTGGATCGACGTGCACATCCCGCCCGCGGCGTTCGTCTGCAATATCGGCGACCTGATGATGCGCTGGTCGAACGACCGCTGGATCTCGACGCTGCACCGCGTCGCGACGCCGCCGCCGGAGGCGGCGCCGAGCGACCGCATCTCGCTCGTCTTCTTCCAGAACCCCAACCCCGACACGGTGATCCGCTGCTTTCCGAGCTGCGCCGGCACGGCTGAGAAATATCCGCCGATCACCGTCGCGGAGCACTATCTCGGCAAGCTGATGAAGGCCGGCCACAGCCGGCTCGACGCCAAGGCGCAGGATGCGCTCACGGACGCCGCGTCGTAACGCTTCGCGCTAATCCGCTTCGCTCGGATAGACGCCGCGCAGCACTTCCTCGAAGTGCATCTTCACCAGCTCGTTGCACTGGCACGCGATCGTCTTGAGCGCCGGGTGGTCGCGCACGACCAGCGAGCCGCGCCGCGTCTCGATCATCCCGCGCGCGCGAAATCCTTGCAGCACGCGCGTCGTATGGCTGCGCCCGGCGCCGAGCATCGCGGCCAGCTCCTCGTGCGTAAACGGCACGACGTCGTCGCCGGTGCGCTCGGTCGCCGCGATGATCCATTTGGCCGCGCGCTGCTCGGTCGAGTGGATCGCGTTGCAGGCGGTCGCCTGGAAAACCTGCGCCAGCAAGCAGTCGGCGTAGCGCGCGAAGTAGTGGCGCAGCGGCACGGACTTGGCCTTGGCGGCCTCGAGGTCCGCGACCTTGAGAGCGACGAAGCCGCCGCCGAACTTCACGACCATCCGGGTATAGGCCGGCAGGCGCCCGTGGCTGACGATGCCGCCGACCGCGCCCTCGCGGCCGACCAGCACGGTCTCGACGTCGCGGCCATCCTCGCCGGCGACGAGAAACGACACCATGCTCGGCCCGCAGGGAAAATGCACCACCTCGACATTGTCGCCCGGACTGTAGAGGACGTCGGCGGCGCTGGCGTCGCGGGCGAACAGGTTGGGCGCGATCAGCAAGTAGTCCGGCTCGCGGAGCGCCCGCAGCAGATTGTTGTTGGGTCGCGTTTCATCCGCCCGTTCGGGCGAAAACGTCTCCGCCATCTACCGCTCCACGCCATTCGGGATGATGCTGTAGGCGGTTGTGTGCACAACCGCACAGACAGCGACAGGGCCGCGATGTTTGATTTCCCCCGCCGTCATACACGGCGCACACGGGGGCGCAAGCATGCTGCGACTTTGCAGTCCGACCGGCGCAGGAAGCACAGGGGCGCATCAAGTGCCGATCACGCCGTTCCTGAACGCGAGGGTGTTCGAGCCCGAGGTCGCCCAGGCGATGGGCGTCGCCTTCGAAAAGGCCTGTGGCACGCTCGGGCTTTCGCTCACCCACGATCCCGCGACGGAAGCGGTGGCGAGGGTGATCATCGAGCTGGCCGACTCCGGCGAGCACGACCCGGAGCAGCTCTATCGGCGCGCCCTCGCGCACTTCGGCAAGGAACGCTGAATCAGGCCGCGGCCTCGAGCAGGATCTCGCATAGCCGCTCGGGGGCATCGACCATCACGTCGTGGCCGCACGCCACCTCGTAGCTGCGCCAGGCGGGGTCGGATTGCACGGCCGCGAATGCGCGGTCGAAGCCCGGATTGGCATAGGACTTGGCGCGCACATAGGCCTTGCGAGGGACGCGGCCGGCGGCGCCCGTGAGCGCGATCTTGTCGGTGAACGTCCCGATCGGCTGCGGCACGCACAGGCGATCGACCCAGGGGCGGTCGGCCGGATTGACGCCGAACGCCTCGGCCGGACGCGGCGGGACGCCCAGGTCGCCACGCTGCAGCGCGGCGGCGGCCGCCTCGCGCACCGCAGGGCCGGTCAAATCCTGCACGGCCTCGCCGTTGCGCGGCACGAATGCATCGAGGAACACGATTGCACGCAACGCCGCGCCCATGTCCTCGGCGACGCCCGAGATGATCATCCCGCCGTAGGAATGGCCGCACAGCACCACGTCGGCGAGCCCCTCCCACTCGAGCACGTTGACGACATCGGTGATGTGCGTCTTGAGATCGATGCCGGCGCGCACGAGATGCGCCCGCTCGCCGAGGCCGGTCAGCGTCGGGGTGAACACCGTGTGACCGCCGCCGCGCAGGCGATCGGCGACACGCCGCCAGCACCAGCCGCCGTGCCAGGCGCCATGGACGAGAACGAAGGTGTAGGGCATCGGCGGCCTCCCGGCGCATGTTCCGGCGAAAGCCTGCCCCCGACTTGATCGGGGGTGGATGCCGGTTCGCCGACAAGAACATGCGCCAAACGAAAAAATCTACAGCGTGTTCCGATTCCGCAGGAACGGAACACGCTGTAGCGCGCGCCGTCACGGCAGCATGCGCACCATGACTCTATCCCGATAGACGAGCAAATGAACCAGGGCGGCCAGAAGGTGCAGGGCGACGAAGCCGAGCAGCGTCCACTCCAGCGTCTCGTGCCAGCGGCCGATCGCGCGCGCGACCGGCGAGGTCGCGGCCGCGAGCATCGGCAAATCGATCACCCCGAACAGCCGGATGGTCCAGCCGCGCGTGGTGGCGAAGAACCAGCCGCTCAGCGTCACGGCGAACACGAGAAGATAAAGCAGCCAGTGCACCGCTTCCGACGACACGCGGTGCCACGGCGACAGCGAGCTTTCCGGCGCCACAGGATGGGAGAGGCGCCACAGGAACCGCGCGCTCATGACCGCGAGGATGGTCACGCCGAAGGAGACGTGAAACATCATCGCGGTGCCGGGCTGCATGCCGCGATGGATGTCCGGCATCAGCCAGCCGATGAAATACTGAACGATCAGCAGGGCGACGATCAGCCAGTGCAGGGTTTTTGCAGGGACGCCGTAGTGAAGCTCTTTCGACACGCGCTCTCCCACCCGATGAATGAACGTTTCGGCCCGCCGTCCGCGGGCCGATCCGGCCATCGGTTTATATCCAGGCGACGCGCGCGGTCCAACATGCGGATCGCGCCGCCAGCTCCCTGGCGCATATAATGATTTTGAGCCTGTTCTGTTCCTGCGGAGCGGAACGCGCCCTGACGGGTGGCGCTTTCCCAGGCGTCGCCCAGGTCACGCGTCCAATGCGTCTCGATCTGAATCACAAGTTGCAGACCGTGCCGATGTGCGGTATGGCGCGCGGGTGCGGCGGACCTCCCTGCCGGCAACTCGATATGCGGACGCAAACCATGACGGTCATCGCCCTCGGATTGATCCCCGGTCTGATGCTGGGCTGGATCGCGCTTTGCGTCGCCGAGATTTCGGCCGAGCATCCGGACATCGCCAAGCGGCGCGGCTGCCGCGGCGGCGCGTGCCGCACCACCAAATACTAAACGGGGAGACCCGCGCGCGGCCGATCGGTCGCGCCCGGGTCCCCGATACAAGGCGGCTTCTCGATTACGCCGGTTGCCGCCCGAGCCGATCGAAGCGCGCCTTCTGCTCGTCGCTCAGCGATCCGTAGAAGTTGGTCAGCGCCGGCCGCACCGCCTCGATCGCCTGCAGCATGCCGTTGAGCCGCTGCTCCATCGCGGCGACCCGCCCGGGCGGCGTGAGCGTCGCTCCGGTCGGGCAATTGGCGTTGAGGATCTCGTTGGACTTCGCGGATGCATCGTCGAGCGCCTTGAGGTTCGCGTCCTGGGCGCTGCTCAGCCGCAGCGACTGCTCGATGCGCGCGAGCGGCAGCTTGGTGGGCGAGGACCGCTTGTTGCCGCACAGTTGCGCGACATCCGGCTGCGGCGCGGCGCCGAAGGCATTCTCATCGAGCGCGTTGAAGCGTTCCTTCTGCTCGTCGGAGAGCGAGGCATAGAACCGGTCGAGCGCCGGCCGCACGGTCTGCACCGCCTGCAGCATGGCAGCGACCCGGATATGCATGGCGGCGAGCCGGCCGGTCGGGGTCGCCGGCAGATCGTTCGGACAGGCCGCCTGCAGGATGCCGACGGCTTTTTCGGTCGCGGCCTTGAGGTCGTCGAGCAGCCCCTGCTGCTTCTGGTTGGGCGCGACCTGGCGTGCGATCTGGTCGATCGGGAAATCGGTCAGCCCCTGCGTCTCGCCGGAGCACACTTGCGTCGCAGCGCCGCCCGCCGTCGCGCTGCCGTTCTGGTAGGCCGCACTCGAGGCCGGCGCGCCCGCATACGCGTAGGCGGCGCCGTACTCGGGCGCATAGGCGCCGTAGAGCCCCTCGAACACGTCGTCATAGGCATAGGGCCAGAACGTGTCGTAGGCGTCGGGCCAGAACGTGTAATCGACGAAATCGTCATAGGCGTACGGCCAGAAGAGCGAACCGGCGAAGCCGAGGACGAAGCCGAAATGATGATGGTGATGATCGTGATCCCCGTCGCGGGCGAAGCCCGACTGCGCGAAGCGTCCGCGGAAAGTCGAGCTCGCCAGGCTGCGCGCCGCCGGATCGCGGGCCGCAAGGTTGGTGAGCGCTGAATTGCGCAGGATCCGGTTGCCCGTGCCCTGACGCGACGCAAACGCCGCATTGCGGTTGGTGGCCGACGGCGCGGCCCCGACCGTGCCGGTCGTGGTGCGGCCATTCGCCCGATTGGCGGCGTTGCCGATCGCGCCGGTGTGCGGCGTGGCCGACGGCGTCAGCGCATGCTGCGTCGAACCAAGCCCATGCAGTCTGCGCGTCGCCAAGCCGGGCGCGGCATTGCCGCGCGTGAACGCGGGCCCCGCGCGATGCATCGCAAAGCGCGGGGCGTTGAACCGCGGCCCCGCATATTGCGGCGCCGCAAAACGAGGGCTTGCCACGTTCGGCGCCGCAATATGCGGGGCCGCGAACTGTGCGGCTGGAGCCGAGAAATGAGCCACGGGCGCCGAAAAGTGCGCCGCGGGGGCGGAAAAGTGGGCGGCGGGGGCGGAAAAGTGTGGCGCGGCGGGCGCGCCGCCGCCGCCGTGGCGTTGCGCCATTGCGTCGACGGTCAGCGCCGAGGACGCGAGAAGAAGCGCCGCGATGATGCTGAAATGTTTGCTGCGCATAACGGAACCTCCACGTCACCACTCCTAGAACGCGCGGATGGCACCGGAGGTTTCACCTGCGACAGCGTGCCGGGATTCTGTCGGATTGTTCATCAATGATGTTTGCGGGCCTTCACGTGCGCGTCGCCGCCTCGCGCGACAGACCCTTGACGGCGAGCTCATCTAGGTAGGTCTGCCAATACGCAGCCTGGTTGCGGCCGAGGTCGCGGAAATAGTCCCAACTGTAGATGCCGGTCGAGTGCATGTCGTCGAACACGAGGCGCACCGCGTAATTGCCGATCGGATGCACTTCCAGCACCAGAACGTTGCGCTTGCCCGGCACGGTCTTGCGCTCGTCCGGCGAATGGCCCTGCACCTCGGCGCTCGGGCTCTTGACCCGCAGGTACTCCGCCGGCAGCTCGAAGCGTTCGCCATTGTCGAAGCTGACGATGAGCGCGGCGCGGTCGCGCCGGAGCTTTATTTCGGTCGGCCAAGGGGACGCTGCGGACGATGCGGACATGGCAGGGTTCCGGGGTGGCCAACGGCCGCCCGACAGGGAAAATATGAGCTTGGTCATGCCCTTGTCGAGCCACCGACTCGCCAAGCGGGCATCGAAGGCTTATATCTGAAAAACGATGGGCGGGACGGCCCGTAAGGCCCCCTTGCCAACGCATATCCCGGCGAAAGCCTGCCCCGGACTTGATCCGGGGTGGACCTCGGTTCGCCGAAAAGGATATGCGCGAAACAAGCGCAACGCGAGCATGAACGGCGTGACGCAGGAACTCGAGCTTGACCGTGCGGCGCATCCGGCGCCGCTCGTCGACCCGTTCGGCCGCGCGATCTCCTATCTGCGCGTCTCGGTCACCGACCGCTGCGATTTCCGCTGCGTCTATTGCATGTCGGAGAACATGTCGTTCCTGCCCAAGGCCGACGTCCTCACGCTCGAGGAGCTCGACCGCCTGTGCTCGGCCTTCGTTGCGCGCGGCGTGCGCAAGCTGCGGCTCACCGGCGGCGAACCGCTGGTGCGGCGCGGGATCATGACGCTCTTCTCCTCCCTCTCGCGCCATCTCGGCGCGGGCGCGCTCGACGAGTTGACGCTCACCACCAACGGCTCGCAGCTCGGCAAATACGCAAGCGAGCTCGCGGCGCACGGGGTGAAGCGCATCAACGTCTCGCTCGATACCCTCGTGGCCGACAAGTTCCGCGCGATCACGCGCTGGGGCGATCTCGACCAGGTGCTCGCCGGCATCGAGGCGGCGCGCCGCGCCGGGCTCGCGGTCAAGATCAACGCGGTCGCGCTCAAGGGCGTCAACGAGGACGAGTTCGCCGACCTGATCCGCTGGGCGCACGGCGCCGGCATGGATCTGACCATCATCGAGGTGATGCCGCTCGGCGACGTGGGCGAAGGCCGGCTCGACCAGTACCTGCCGCTCTCGATGGTGCGCGCGCGCCTTGCCGAGCGCTTCACGCTCGAGGACATCGACTATGCGACGGGCGGACCGGCGCGCTACGTGCGGGTGGCCGAGACCGGCGGCCGGCTCGGCTTCATCACGCCGCTCACGCACAATTTCTGCGAATCCTGCAATCGCGTGCGCGTCACCTGCACCGGCACCCTGTTCATGTGCCTCGGCCAGGAGGACGCCGCCGATTTGCGCGCGGCCCTGCGCGCCTCCGAGGGCAACGACCTGCTCCATGCCGCGATCGCGGAAGCCATCAGCCGCAAGCCGAAGGGGCATGATTTCGTCATCGACCGCCGCCACAAGCGCCCTGCCCTCGCCCGCCACATGAGCGTCACCGGCGGTTGAGGGTTCCCGGCTCGGGCGCGGCAAAGTTTCAATTGACGCCCGCCGCCACGTTCGGATTTAAAGTCAAAGGATTGCGCCTGAGGGGCACAGGCAAGCGCGGGGCTGAGCTTCGCCGCACGGCGCGACGTGCGCGCGGCATTGCGTCAATCGAGGGGGAAATCTTGCGGGGCCTGCTCGCCGTCAGCTCGTTCATCGACTGGGTCAACGAGAAAATCGGTTTCGTCACCAACCTCCTCGTCCTGGTGGCCTGCGTGGTCAGCGCCGGCAACGCCATGTCGCGCTACGCCTTCAACCTGAGCTCGAACGCCTGGCTCGAAGTGCAGTGGTACATGTTCGCCGTCATCGTCATGTTCGGCGCCTCCTACACGCTCAAGCGCAACGAGCATGTGCGGGTGGAAATCTTCTACCTGATGCTGTCCGAGCGCGGCCAGCTCTGGCTCGACCTGATCTGCACCGCCGTGTTCCTCGTGCCGATCTGCCTGCTGCTCGCCTACCTGTCGTGGCCGTTTTTCATAATGTCCTACGACGTCGGCGAGATGTCGGGGAACGCCGGCGGGCTGGTGCGCTGGCCGATCAAGTTCGTGCTGCCGGCCGGCTTCATGCTCCTCGCCCTGCAGGGCGTCTCCGAGATCATCAAGCGCATCGCCGCCCTCGCCGGGTTGACCACGGTCGACGCCAGGTATGAGAGGCCGGTGCAATGATCACGCTGCAGATGATGCCGCCGCTGATGTTCGGCGGCCTCGTTCTGTTCATGCTGGTCGGCTATCCGGTCGCCTTCTCGCTCGCCGCGCTCGGCATCACGTTCGCGTTCATCGCCATCTCGCACGGCTTTTTCGATCTCAACTATCTGCAGGCGATTCCGGGGCGCGTGTTCGGCAACGTGCTGTCGAACGAGCTCCTGCTCGCGATCCCGTTCTTCACCTTCATGGGCGCGGTGCTCGAACGCTGCGGGCTCGCCGAGGACATGCTCGACTCGATGGGCCAGCTGTTCGGCCCGATCCGCGGCGGCTTGGGCTATTCGGTCATCCTGGTCGGCTTCATCCTCGGCGCCATCACCGGCACGGTCGCGGCGCAGGTCATCGCCATGGCGCTGATCTCGATGCCGATCATGATCCGCTACGGCTACAACATGCGCTACACCACGGGCGTGCTCGCGGCGTCGGGCACGATCACCCAGCTGGTGCCGCCCTCGCTCGTGCTCATCGTGCTCGCCGACCAGCTCGGCAAGTCGGTCGGCGACATGTACCTCGGCGCCTGGGGGCCGTCGGTTTTCCAGATCATCCTGTTCGCCGGCTACACGTTCGTCCTCGGCATCTTCAAGCCCGATCACGTGCCGCCGGTGCCGAAGGAGGCGCGCACGCTGACCGGCTGGAAGCTGTGGAAGAAGTGCCTGATGGGCATCATCCCATCGGCGGTGCTGATCTTCGTCGTGCTCGGCACCATGATGCTCGGCCTCGCCACGCCGACCGAGGCGGGCGCCATGGGCGCGATCGGTGCGATCGTGCTCGCCGTGCTGCACCACCAGGAGTTCAGCCGCACCGGCCACTACGTCCTGCTGATCGGGCTCGTCGCCTGCGCGATCGGCACGGTGTTCGCGCTGCTCGATCAAATCACGCTCTTCCGCATCGCCTTCGCGGTCATGTATGCGGCGATCGTCTGGATCTGCCTCGAGGCCGTGCGCATCAGGGACCTGCGCCTGCTCATCAAGCAGGGCTACGAGACCACCATGCGCATCACCGCCATGGTCGCCTTCATCCTGATCGGCTCGACCTGCTTCTCGGTCGTCTTTCTCGGCGTCGACGGCGCGACCTGGCTCGAGCACATGCTCACCTCGCTGCCGGGCGGCGTCTGGGGCTTCCTCGCCTTCATCAACCTGTTCATCTTCTTCCTCGCCTTCTTCCTCGATTTCTTCGAGATCGCCTTCATCATCATCCCGATGATCGCGCCGACCGCGCAGCACGTGCTGGCGCCGGTCGTCGGTCCCGACGCGGCGCTGATCTGGTTCGGCGTGATGCTGTGCGTCAACATGCAGACCTCGTTCATGCATCCGCCGTTCGGCTTCGCGCTGTTCTACCTGCGCGGCGTCGCCCCGAAGGAGGTCAAGAGCTCGGACATCTACTGGGGCGCCCTGCCCTGGGTCGGCCTGCAGCTCATCATGGTCGCGCTGGTGATCGCCTTCCCGATCACCGTCACGGCGCTGCTCGAGGGTCCCTCCAAGATCGATCCGAACAAGGTCCAGCTCAACATCACGCTGCCCGACGCGCCGCCGCTGGACCTGAAGTGACGCGCAGCAGACGCCGCGCCATTTCGGGCGATGCCCGAAACCGCTATGTTGCGGGCAATCTCGATCACAAGCCTGGGAGAACCGCATGAAACTGCTGATCATGACAGCCTGCCTCGTCGCCGCATTTTCCGCGGGCGCGATGGCGGCCGAAATCAAGGTGCTGTCGGCGGGGGCAGTCGAGCCGGGCATCAGGCGCGCGGCCGAGGCGTATCAGCGGGCGACCGGGAACACGATCAGCATCCAGTTCAATACGGCGCCGGCGCTCGTGAAAAAGCTCGCCGACGGCGTCGTCGCCGACATCCTGATCGCGCCCCCGGGCGTGCTCGACGCGCAGGCGAAGGACAGCAAGATCGTCGCCGACGGCCGCACCGTGCTCGGGCGGGTCGGGGCCGGGATCGTCGTGCGTGCTGGCGCGCCACTCCCCGACGTGTCGAGCGTGGATACGCTCAAGCGTGCCCTCACCGCCGCCGATACCGTCGTCTACAACACGGCGTCCTCGGGCCTCTATATCGAAAAGATGCTTGAGCGCATCGGCGTCGCCGACCAGATCAAGGCGAAGACGAAGCGCTATCCGACCGGCGAAGCCGTGATGATGCACATCATCGGCGGCAGGGGCAACGAGATCGGCTTCGGCGCGATCACCGAGATCAAGCAGTTCGAGCCGAAGGGCGCGAAGCTCGTCGGCCCGCTGCCGGCCGACCTGCAGAACTACACCACCTACGGCGCCGCCATGCTGGCGAACGCGCCAACGAAGGACGCTGCCAAGGCGTTTATCGCCTACCTGGCGACGCCGGAGGCGAAGCAGATCTTCGCCGGCGCCGGTGTCGAGTAAGCTCCCGAAGGCGCCATTGGCCACCCGGATATCTTCGCCCTCTTACCTCGCAATTTCAGGCTGGTAACTCCGATCGGGCGGAATGACGCGTGGACCATAGGGATTGTCGAGGTCGGCAACCAAGGCCCTGCACGCTCGAAAGCATCATAAACGGATTGAAAAGCATGGCGGCAATCAATCGAGGGTTCGCTGCCAGAGGGATGAGAGCGAGACACATCATCAGTGAGATCAGGCCGAACGGGAACAGGATGATCCACCAGCCCTTCTGGTTCAGATCGTGAAGGCGCCTGATTGTCGATGACGTCAGGAACATCGTCACGAAGAGGCTGAGCAGTGCGCTTGCCGATGTGACCGCGCTCGCGAGAATCGACACGGAGTGTTCGCCAGGGCGGGCGAAATTGCGCATCGCGCCCCATGTGCCGAAAACACCAAGGACGATTGTCAATCCAAAGGCGATTGCCAGATGCAGCGCGAAGGTCTGGCGGCTGAGGCGGCCCTCGCAGGTGGTGGCAAGCTCCGCAAGCCTCAGAATTCGGTTGGTGCTTTGCTCGAGGTAATGGCCGCTTGGAAGCACGGCAAGTGATGCGCCGAACGCAAATTCGACCCAGAATGGCGGCGTCATGACGGGCGACGTAACAGGCAGTGGCGATATGATCAGCGCCGTGCTCGCGCCTGCGAAAAGGAACAGCGTCCAGAGCGGGCCGATCGGAAAAACCAGGAGCCATACACCAGAGAGACCGAGCTCGCGCATGCGTCGTCGGGCAAAGAACACGAGAGGTCCGCCGGTTATGAGGAGGCCGATGCCGAGGAGTAATGGGCGCAACAGCATGCGCAGGATCGCCAGCGCGGGGTCCGCACCTGCTGCCACAGCGGCTACTATGATCTTGCCTGCAATGAAGGGCAGGACCGCAATAGCGGCGGATGAGACGAGGAGCGCGACCAGATAGGGGAGCCGGCCGGTTCGTCCGTGCCACCAATTCGAGAACGCCATGGACGTGCTTTCCTCAGGTATCTTGACGGCTGGACGGGGTCGGCTGTTTCCGGAACGATGAGTCAGGGGAGGTGATCCGGATGCGCCCGCAATGACAGTGCGGATCGCAGCATGCGCGTAAATCCATTGCAAAACCGTGAAGGTTGCACCGGCGCCCCTGCGCTCGCTGTAAGGTTTTTTTCACCTAACCGAGGTCGCCGTGCAGGTGGTCAATGCTGCGTTCGACGGTACGTATTCGAAGGCGCGCGCGCCGGTCCAAGCGCCTTCCAAACATATTCGTCGGCGTAGCGCTGTTGTCGCAGGGAGCGCGGCGCCCGTGGCGTCGGGCGCGATCACCCCCATCATGAAAGCGCCACCGACGAGCCAGACCGTGTTGCCGGCGAACCCGGAGAAGGCCAGCGCGCGCGCTCGACTCACACCCGCGTGCGGTTGCGGATCAGGTAGCTGTCGTAGGTGTACTCGGCGACCTGCCACCACAGATACTGCTCGTTGCGGAACGCGAAGGTCGACTCGAACGCTTTCTTGAAATCGGGGTTGACGGCCGCGACCTCGTGATAGAGGTCAAGCGCGGCCTTGAGGCTTGCTTCCATGATGGCAGGCGAGAACGGCGCGAGCTTGGCGCCGGCGGCGAGCAGCCGGCGCATCGCGGCCGGATTTTCCGCGTCGTATTTCGCCTGCATCCAGGCGTTGGCCTTTTCCGAGCAGGAGCGCACGATCGACTGGTAGGCGGAGCTGAGCGCATTCCATTTGTCGATGTTGATGAAGTTGTGGATCATCGCGCCGCCTTCCCACCAGCCCGGGTAGTAGTAATAGGGCGCGACCTTGGCGAGCCCGAGCTTCTCGTCGTCATAGGGTCCGACCCATTCGGCAGCGTCGATCGAGCCCTTTTCCAGCGCCGCATAGATGTCGCCGCCCGCGATCTGCTGCGGCACCGCGCCGAGCTTTTCCAGCACGCGGCCCGCATAGCCGCCGATGCGCATCTTGAGGCCGTTGAGATCGGCCGGCTGGCGGATCTCCTTGCGGAACCAGCCGCCCATCTGGCAGCCGGTGTTGCCGCACGGGATCGCGTAGATTTTGTACTTCTGATAGAACGCGTTCATCAGATCCATCCCGCCGCCGAAGAGCTGCCAGGCGTTCTGCATGCGGCTGTTGAGCCCGAACGGCACCGCGGTGCCGAACGCGAAGGTCGGGTCCTTGCCGACGTAGTAGTAGGACGCCGTATGCGCCATCTCGACCGTGCCGTTCGACACCGCGTCGAGCGCCTGCAGGCCGGGCACGATCTCGTTTGCCGCAAACACCTGGATCTGGAACTTGTTGTCGGTCGCCTCGGCGACCGCCTTGGCGAAGACCTCGATCGTGCCGTAGAGCGCATCGAGCGATTTCGGCCAGCTCGCGGTGCAGCGCCATTTCGTCTCCGGCATCGATTGCGCGATCGCCGGGCGCGCAATGGCGGCGGCCGCGGCGCCGAGGCCGGCGGCACGCAGGAATTGACGACGCTTCATGAAATCCTCCGTTCGGCAAACGATCCGCCGGACCGGTCGCCCGCGGGACGGCGATACGCACAGCATACCGACCGTTGTGGCAAAATACGGCCTCGCGCGGCGCGCATCTTCGGCGCAATTGCGGCAAAACACCCATGAACCGGGCGTAAGAAGCGAGGGGCCGGCTTGCGCCGGCCCATCTCTCGCGAAGCCTACTCTCTCGCGTCATGGCCTATCGCCTTCAGGCTGAGGCATTCGGCGATCTTGATCGGAAGACCGTTCGACTGCTGGAGCGAATGGCAAATGGCGCGGCGGAAAAATTGGGTGCCGACGAGTTAGCGACGCCCGGTTCCGATGAGCAGGTGGAACCCAAGGTCTCGTCGGCTCGGGCGGCCTACGAGCCGCTAATCTTGAAGCCTGGGGCGGTGTTGATCCGAGAGTGGCAGGGTCGGCTCGCACGCGTGACCGTCGTCGATGACGGATTTGCGTGGAATTGCGAAACCTATGCGAGCGTGGCCTTCGCCATTACCGGCACGAAGTGCAATGGCCTTAGGTTCTTCGGCTTGCAGCATCGAGATCGTGTCCGAGCGCACAAGCACAACGGTGATCCGAAGTGAGAGGTCGAGCGTGTTGGCGCATGGGCAGTCGGACAACCGGCCTCTCGCCGCGCAGGGTTTGTTATCGCCCTCGATAAGC
>Ga0209006_10003903_pt1 | contig 13571 bp, 12 predicted proteins | sample JacPin_JW_Ref_O2_FD_188567 | JGI IMG/M metagenome (GOLD analysis project Ga0209006, IMG submission 188567) | Forest soil microbial communities from Algoma, Ontario, Canada - Jack Pine, Ontario site 1_JW_Ref_O2 (SPAdes) (version 2) | ecosystem: Environmental > Terrestrial > Soil > Boreal... | reverse complement strand
GCCTGGACCCAAGCAGGGTTGATGTTCTGGTTGAGCCGCAGCACGTTGTTTGGGTCGTACTTTTTCTTGATCTCTACGAGACGAGCATAGTTCGGCCCATAAGCCGCCCGGACAAGCTGGTCACTCGTATCGCCCAGCTGGTTGACGTACACTCCCTGAGCAAACGGCTGCAACTTATCGCGCGTAGCCTGGACCCATCGTATGACCTCCACCTTCCCTGCGGGAGCGCTCCAGACGCCCGCGATGTCCAACTCATAACCGGGCTGCCGCAGAGCATACGCCATATCACTCAAATTGACGCGGCTAACAGCCCCGCGCAACGGCACAATGATCAACTTGCAGGTTGCTGGCGCATTGTTGACTGCTGTCGTAATCGCCGCAATGGCAGGCTCGCTAAGTTCCCGAAGAATCAGGTTCGTTTGGAAGTGCGGAACCGGCGTTAGAAGGAACCCACCTGCTGCCTGAGCTTCGAGATAGGACATGACCTTGACGCTGTCATCCTGTGGTTTGAGCGCACGCAGCCCCCTGATCAAGTTATTCCCCATTCGTAGATCGCCGCAATAGCAGACGTCGATTTTGAGTCTTCGTCCCTGTTCGGACGGCAACAACTGGGCAAGCGCGTCCATTTCATCCGGTGCCCCCGCGAGAAACTTAGTGAACGCCTGCAAAAGGTCTGGAATGCGTCCCGCGGGATACATCAGCGCTCCCGACAAAACGTCGCCTACCGGATGGAGTTGGTACTCCAGCGCGGTCACCACGCCGAAGTTGCCGCCTCCGCCGCGAATCGCCCAAAAAAGATCAGGATTTGACTTCTGGCTGGCTTCGATCTGTCTCCCGTCTACGGTCACCACTTGCGCCGATAGCAAGTTGTCGCACGCGGCGCCGTACTTCTCCATTAAACGACCTTCGCCTCCTCCGAGTGTCAGGCCGGCAATTCCTACTGTCGGGCACCCGCCTGAGGTTGTCGCAAGCCCAAAGCGTTGCGTCGCTTCGTCCAGGTCGCGCACGAGTGCGCCTGCCTCCGCTCGGGCCATGCGTTTGCCGGCATCTACTTCAACTCGTTTCAACGCGGAGAGATCGATCACCGCGCCTCCATCGCACATTCCGTACCCGAGACGGCTGTGGCCTCCGCAGCGCACCGCCACTTGCAAGTTCTTGGTCTGGGCAAAATCCAGAGCGCGCGCGACGTCGGATGGGACAGCGCAGCGCACGATCACCGCGGGATGCCGGTCGAATGCGCGGTTGAATACCAGGCGTAACGATTCATAATCGGGCATCTCCGGCGTGATCACATGCCCGCGAATGTGGGAAGCGAGTCTGCGGATCGAGGCCGCATCGCTCCCGGCGACATCCTGTGCGCGACCTTCAAAGACCCGCCTCGCTGCTGCAATGACCTTGGTCCGGGACCAGCAGACCGCCGCTGCCCCTAACGACGTTTGCTGTAGGAACCGTCTTCGACTGCTTACCATCATTTTCGACCGCTCCGCCCAAAGAGTTTTACGCTGCGAGATCAACTGACTTTCACGCGAAAGGCCATCGCCGCAGCTCTTGGGCTATCGCTTGCTGCTCGGATCGTCATCGGGATTGACATAGTTGATCTGGAACGGAGATGCGCCGTGGATTTGGACCACCACCTCTCCGCTCGCCATCGCGTAGTGATGCATATCCGGATCGAGATAAGCGAAACTGCCGGCTGGGAAATCTCCCATCTTGCTTTCGTCAAAGCGATCTCCCATCCCGACTTTGAAAGTGCCGGTGATGACCGTAACGTTTTCCCGATTCGGATGCGAGTGCGGGGCGATGCGATATCCGTCCGGCATCTTCAAACGCACAGTGTAGTCGCCCGTCATAGCTCCTGGATTGCCCTCAAGTACCGCAAGTTGCGCCCCCGCTGGTACAGAAGCTGGCGCGGGACCGTAGGGGATAGCACCGGGCGTGAATGCGTGTTTTGCGGAAGAATCTGTTTGGGCCCAGCTCGTGAAGACCAATGTCCCCGCGCACAACAATGCGGCCAGAGCCGCAATGTAAATGTTTCGTTTCATAGACTGCCTCCGTGGTTGAATTCATGCCATAAGAATCCTTTCATTGCCACTTTCCTTCGATTCAGATTCGAGTTGGTACGGCCATATTGTGCTTGGTGATCACGAACTCAGCGGTACGCAATCACGAGGCGATTTCTGCCCAGTTCGGCCGAGGAAAGATCGACTCGCACGAACCCGGCAGCTTTCGAGATGCCTTCAAGCTCCGCGTAAGTATAAGCATCTCCCGAAGGCGTAGCCGCCAGCATCGTCAGACTGAACGCAGCCGCAGTGGGCGGAGATACGCGGTCAGGATTGGGCACATATTCGGCGATGGCTGCTCGGCCTCCGGGATTGAGAGCGGCACTCACCTTGCGCATCAATCTCGTGCATGTTGGCGCGTCGAAACCGTGCAGGAGATTAGTAACCAAGGCCAGATCATAGCCGTTGCCGAACTCGGTCTCGAAGGCGCTGCCTGGGATAAGGTGGTACCGGTCACCAACGCCCATCGCATCCGCATTCTTCTGCGCGACTTCAAGGACGTTCCTCCAGTCCGAGGCATAGATATGCGCGGCGGGATTTTGCTTTGCCACCGAGATTCCAAACATGCCGTGGCTCGCAGCGATATCGAGGACTTTGTGCGCTTCGCTGTCTTTGCGGAGCTCAGTGGCTATGATCTCGGCGGGTCTACGCGCCATCGGCATCATGGCGAGAGCATACTTGACCCAATCGGGGCTCTCGGGGTCAAGCATGCCTTCGCCGAGCGCAGTGCCGCCGCGACGGACGGCTTCTGTCAGATGAGCGTGACACTCCAGCAGTCGCGGGGTGAGCAGGAACTCGATGGCTGACCCGACGTAAGCAGGCGAATGCCGGTCGAGGAACAGGGCGGAATCTTCCGGAAGAGAGTAGGCCGCCCCTTGCTTTGTCAAGAAGCCATGAATCGTCAAGAAATCGCAGAGAATGCGCACACCGCGTTCAGTGGCTTGGCAGCGCTTCGAAATCGTCTCCGATGTCGTGTTGCCTTCGGTGATCGCGGTGAAGATTTCTAACTCGATGGCAGACTTGATGGCTTCAGTGAGCTGATACGAATTAACCGCACTGAAGAAGCGTTCTGGTGTGATCTGTTGATTCGGCACGAGATTGAAAGTATGTGTCATGCGCGTCGCAACTCAGGGCCTAGCTCCGTAAACCAAAATTGAAAGGCGTTTCAATGGCGCTTGCGGGGATGAATACAGTTCCTCCGGCGTGCAGATCGCGCTCTGTTCTCCCAAATGAACGTGAACAGTTCCTTTTTCGATATACACAAGTTCATCTTGCTCGAGGTGCTTGTGCGTTGGAAATTCGTCTCCGGGAGCCATGTCCTCCGTTCCCATGACAAGCTGCTGAGAACCATTGTTTTGGAAGCTGACCTTCAGGATGAAGTCGCCAGGGGGAGGCTCTCGCCAAATCCGCCGCTCACCCTCATTTTTCTCCAGCAGGAGAGGTTTTGCAGGGGCCTGGAATGTGGTTGCGGAACTTGATTGTGCTGTTCGAGTTTGAAAGACGGCAACCGCAACGAGCATCGCAGCCATGGCTGCAAACGTTGCCTCACCTGAACTTGAGTTCATAGCAACTCCCCTTTCATGGATGGCTCGATACGACCACAAATTCGCCCGCTGGTCACGAAGTCGTGCGTGTCGCAAGTCACGGTCTAGCTTCGTAAACCAAGTTGAAATCTGTTTCAGTCGCGCGTCTGAAGCGGGTGAAGCCTGCCGAATTGACGACCTCGCGCACTCGCTTCTCGCCGGCCTGAGCTCCAAGACACATGGCTACTTCTTGCGAGCGGGAACAAGGCGTACATAACAATGTCGAAAAAGAGTAGTAGACCCGGCCAACCGGATTCAAGTTGTCCTGAAGGTCGTCATTGGCAAACGGCTCAACAATCATCCACGATCCGTCGTTCTTGATCGCACGCCGGACATGAGAAGCAGCGCCCACCGGATCGCCCATGTCATGCAGGCAATCGAAGACAGAAACGAAGTCGTAATCGCTTCCAGCGAATTCCTTCGCGGCGGCGACTTCGAAGGTGACCCGATCAATCACACCTTCTTGCTTAGCCGAAGTTCGTGCCAGTTCGATGGATTTATCGTGGTAGTCGAAGCCGTGGAACTCTGATTTAGGGAAGGCTTTCGCCATCAGGATTGTGGAGGCTCCTTTGCCGCATCCCACGTCGGCAACCTTCGCTCCCCGCACGAGTTTCTCTTTGACGCCATCGAGAGATGGAATCCACGAGGTGATCAAATTTGCCGCGTAGCCTGGGCGGAAGAATTTCTCACATCCGTGGAAGACACTTTCTTCATGTTCGAACCATCCCATTCCGGCCCCCGAGCGAAACGCTTCGGTGATCCGTGGGACAGCCGCGAGCGATCCAAGGGCAAGTTCGAATGCGCCTGGCAGGAACGCCGGACCATCCTCCCTCGCCAACGTGAGGATTTGTTCTTCCGTCATGCCGAACCGTTGTGTTGTGGGTTCGTAGATGAGGTATCCCCCGGCGGCTTGCGAAGCGGCCCATTCACGGACGTACCTTTCGTCAGTCTTCGTTTGCTTTGCCAGTTCAGCGGCTGTCATCGGCGTTTGGGCGAGTGCTTTGTATAACCCGAGGCGATCTCCGATCACCACCATTCCAGCGTGTACCGAGGCCCCCAAGTCATTGATAAAGCGTCCCAGGAATTCGTTCAGTTTATTGGTATCTAGTGACATTCATCCTCCGTTTGGATTCTGAGTTCTTGTGTGTAATTGTCGTGCTCGTGGCTAACACAATGTTCGGTTCGGGCGGACGGAAACGGTACGGACCCAAGCGAGTCATCAGAACGGTAGCAAATAGAATCGCGAGAAAAAATCCAACCAATGGCGCGGTGTAAGACCCTGTTCGGTCATAGCCCGCACCCATAATGAGAGGACCGAGCGCACCTGCGAGTGCAAAAGCGGCGAACAGAATGCTATACACCTTGCCGAATTCGCGCAGACCAAAGTATCGGCTGGCGAGGTAGGGAATCAGATCGACTTCTGCACCCAAACCGAGACCAACGAGGAATGCACCTCCGAATGCGGCAGTCCGGGTCCCCAGCCAAAGCAGCGCAATGCCCGAGGCGGCAACAGCAAAGAGAATTGAGGCGAGCCGAGCAGCAAAAGTACGATCGAGTAGATACCCCGTTCCAATGCGGCCTACCATTACCGCTCCACCAATAAGCGAACTGCCTAAACCCGCTGCTCGCGTGCCTAGGTTGCGGTCACTGAGCATGGGTGCCATGTGGACCACACACCCTTGCACACTCGTGCTGACCAGACCGAAAGCAAGCGCCATGAGCCAGAAGTCTCGAGTGCGCCATGCTTCCCGTGCGGTCAAACCCTGTCCCACGTCTGCAATGGTGTCCGTTTTCACGGATGTTCCATCAGCTAAAAGACCCAAATCCTCGGGGCTCTCCTTAACCAAGCAGGCCACTACCGGCGAGCAAATGAGCAGAGCCGATGCGCCGAGAATTGAATAAGCTGTCTTCCAGCCGAATCGGGCGATCAGTGCTTGTGCCAGCGATGGCATGATGACGGCTCCTAGGCCGATTCCGAGCATCGTTAGGCCCAGAGCCAAGCCGCGAAGTCTGTCAAACCAATGCGACACTAAAAACCCATAGGGTATTGGGCCGACACCTCCGACACAGAAACCCAGAAGCACGTAAAAGCAGTAAAACTGAGCGATGCTGCCGGAAAAGAGCCGACTCGCAAGCAAGATTGAACCAAAAAATCCTGTACTTGTTAGGATTACCCGGCGTGCTCCATAGCGGTTCGTCAGCCAGCCTATGGGAGCGGCACAAAGTGCGGCTGCAAAGAGCTTCAGGGTGAAAGCCAGCGAAACCGCGGCGCGCCCGGCATGGAACTCCTGCATAAGCGGTTTGAAGAACACGCTGAAGGAATAAACGGTAATGGGTACGCCCCAGAAGAGTCCGATCGCCGACGCAAGCACAACCCACCAGCCATAAAAGATCTGCCTCGAATGCTGCTCGGTGGTCGATGTTCGCAGTGATTGCGCCTGATCCTGCGTCGAGGTTTTATTGTCAAAACTCATTTCTATGGGCTACTCCTCGCTGATGGAGTAACGGCAGGGGCTTGCTTGGCGAGTACCATGGTCTGGACGAACGAGTGAAATGGCGCAGGCCGTTCGCACAAGCGTCTTTTCAATTTCTGTTCCAGGAGGTCGGCGAAGGCAAGACGTCTGCCGGCATCGCTGATCGCCGAAGCCAGGGAGGGAACGAAAATTGCGCGGAAGAAGGCGGCGTGACGGCTACCGAGAGATTCCACATTGCCATCCAGTTGGTAGTCAGTCCACGCCCCGTCAGGCAAGTCGAAGAGCGCGCAATGTTCAACTGAAAGCGATTGGAATTGATCTTCCCGTCCGAAGGGCTCGAGAAGCTGCGCGCGTCGTCGCGGGTAGGCGCCCAGAACCATCCGTTTGCGCTCATCGGCGCCGACGACTCGCTCATCGACCATTTCCCCGAGAATCTCATTGGCAGAATTAAACAGGGGTTCAAATCCTGTGGCACCTTCATCACTCAAGCCTGGAAACACGACAACCAGACGACCGCCAACTCTCAGTTCCCTGGCACGCAGCGAAAGAAAAAGTCTCCAGTCATCGGCTGCTTGAAGGTCGAATGCTGCACGCACCTCGCCCGTGCAAGCTACCGACGCGAAATGTCCTGGAATCAACGCTGGAATATGGCGGAGCCAGACGGCAGCGTAAGAACACCATCCGAGATCAACCTGTTCTCGCGGAAAGACGTTCTCATAGAATGATCTTCCAATGGCGAACGGGAAAACGTTCGGGTCATCCACCGAATATCGTTCCGCATCATTGTGGAGTACATCGAAAAGAGTATTGAAGTCATTCGCGTGTTGATCGACGTGAACAACCATTACGGCCCGCTCGTTCCCCACACGGCTGCGCAGGCATCGGATGGCGGCTCGCATCGGAGCCATGGAGTTTTTGCCCTGCGAAGAGCCATAGTCGGCGAGGACGAGCGGATCAGTTCCTGGCCGAACTGCTAAGGATCGAGCCGCGTCCTCCAAGTAAGGCAACGCTAGATTGCCGCCGCCGGCGGGAATCCTGGCGTGCAAATTGTAGGAGCCGCCACCTTCCATGACGCCGTGAGTTGGTATGGTTGCAGCTGACATTTGCTCTCCTTGTCTCTGCTGGGCTTCTGTGACTTCGAGCGCCGCGTCTTCTGCCTCGGCTTGCGGCTGCGAAATGGGGTCGATGCGGATGGGTTCGCCGCTCATTGGCCCTCCGCGGATGTGAACTCTGGTTTAATTCTGCGGGAGGCGCTTTGCCGAGGCTGTAAGGGCGCCGCAGATCCACAGTCGGCGCCCCCGCCTGCCAGTGAGTCGGTTTGCCATGCCTTCCCCTAGTGGACCTTGCTCAACGGGCCGCTAAGCGGCGCAAAGTTTCGTGTGCTCAGGGCCTGTGTTCCTGCGTTGTGAGTGCCATTAAACGGCGTCTCAGTGCTCCCACAGCCCGCCGATGCTGCGTCAGACGTCCGATTGAACCAAAGCCCCAAATGGTACATCTGTAGTGGGTTCGTGGCTGGGTTGATCGTCGCATCTGGGAACGGGCCGCTTGGGAAGGTATCAGGCGCGGAAGTCGCACCCGGCGCCACCGCAAATGTCTCAATGCTAAAGCGCCCAACAAAGTCTCCCACGCCCGTTCCAGTGCTGTCGGTTTGGATATCCCCCTGATACCAAGCCATGCCGAAGGGTTTGTCGGGAACCTGGATTACAAAAAAATCGAAATCGACATTGGGTGGGAGCCCAGACACCTCGACGTGCAGGTTCTCCACAGGTCCTAGAGGATGGATTGTAACCCGCCCCTTGGCATTGGGAATACATCCAGCCGTTGTCGCTGCGGTTGATCGCACCATGTTGAAGACGAAGTTATTCTGAGCAACTGCTGGGCCCGCCAAGGTAACCAACAGTGCCATTCTCGACATCATCGCGAAAAATCTGGATTTCATCGGATCATCCTCCCGGTTAGATATTTGTGAGCTCACTACGAACGCTACCTAAGAGTCCCGTTCATATTGAGAAGTTTCGAGTTGCTTGCATGCATCCATCGAACGCAGATCCTTGCCCTCATAGCAGATTGGCCAGTTCACCTCCGCTCTTCTCTGAATTGCCTTACCGACCGACTACATTCAGCAACTGCCCGCAGGATCGTGGGCAAATTTCAGGAAAACTGTCGACGAAACCAAATGCCTATGAGCCGATTTCTGCTGCCCACCTAAAACTGTGTGGGGGAACTCACGGGCTGTCGAGGTTTTGCGAACTCTTGAAACTCACTAGGGTCAATGGCAGTGTCTCAATATGCTTCTTCTTGCTGCTTGATGAGGTATCCACTGTGAAGATCGGATCAAACACAAAATTCACGCCCGAGATCTGAATCGCGGATAGCGTTCGAACTTTGGCTTTGCTCCCGACCACGACTAGGTCGTCGCCGCGCCTGAAACCCTGGGGGTGGACCACGCTCGTGATTTCTATGGATTGACTTTTCGACTTCAATACTTCGTGACCAACTTTTCCGTCTGAACGCAGCGAGACCGAGTATTTCCCTGGGGCCAACTGCCGCCCACTACACTGCACGGCATAGGGCAATGAGAAGTTGCCGTCAAATCCGGTTGCGCTCCCGTGGCTCTGGCCGCTCTTCGGCTGGTCGGGAGGCTCAGTACTCGGTGAATCGCAGTGGTCCGGGTCGATCTCTTGTTGCGCGTATGCGCCTGCGCCTGCAAGCGCTACCAACAGCAGCGATGCGATAGATTCTCCAAAAACCGACAGGGCTCTCATAGCCGCAACTTTCTTCGAGCGTTCGCCACGTGGCGCGGGCCGTCCGCTATTTGTGCCGCAAGCAGTCGAAGGCGTCAATGCTCGGCCACCTCTCCTTCGATACCCTGTCAATCCCCTGATAAGTCGTTTATTCACAATAGAATGTCGGCGTCGCGCTCTGAGTGAGGGCGTGCTAAACTTTCGAACAATGTGACGCACGCTGATGCCGTCTACCCTCCCACCGCTGGTACGGTTCGCGAATTTCGAGGTAAACCTTCGCGCAGGAGAGCTGCGAAGAGAAGGCAGCAAAGTACGGCTGCAGGAACAACCGTTTTCGCTCCTGACTGTGCTATTGGAATCAGCGGGCGAAGTCGTCACTCGTGAAGAACTTCGCAAGCGCCTCTGGTCGGAAGATACCTTCGTCGATTTCGACCATCGCCTAGCAGTGGCCGTAAGCAAGCTAAGGGATGCGCTGCGAGACTCTGCCGAAAAACCACTGTTCGTCGAGACAGTAGGGCGGCGCGGTTACCGGTTCGTGGGCCAGCTTGAATCTGCCGATTCGGTATCTGTGGAATCAATGGGTGGAGTGGGCGAGACTCCTGTGCCTTCCTCTCGACCACTTGCAAAAGGAGAACTCCCCAAGGTAGCGCTTCTGGAATCAACACGACCACGCACCAGAAGGCTCCTCTTCCTCGCTTGCGCTGGGTTCGCCGTGCTCTTTGGTTTGATCGTTCTGCCGAAGTTTCTTCACATTCGATCTGCGAAAGAGCAGTCTTTGAGTCCCCGGAGCCTCGCGATCCTACCTCTGCAAAATCATGGCCAGGATTCGAATAGCGACTTCCTCGGATTATCTCTAGCGGATGTACTCATCACGAAATTGGCGTATGTAAACGCCCTAAGCGTTCGTCCTTCCGCCGCGATTGAGAAGTATCGAGGGACGACCATTGATCTTCAAAAAGTTGCTGCAGATCTCAAAGTGGATACCCTTCTCACCGGAAGTTTCATTCGAGACGGCGACAAGCTGCGGATTACGTACCAACTAGTTGATGCCAAAACCGAGAAGATTCTAGGTCAAGGAGTGATCGACCTGAAGTATGACAATCTGCTTACCGTCCAGGACAAAGTTACCAGCCAACTGATCTCAGAACTGCGATTGACCTTGTCTCCATCGGAAGCAGAGCGTCTACCGGAAGCCGCGGTTAGTCCACTCGCGTACGAATACTTTCTGCATGGACTCGATTTTCATGGGCAGCACAAATTCCCCATGGCGATCAAGATGCTTGAAAAGTCCACTGAAATTGATCCCAACTACGCACTAGCCTGGGCCTACTTAGGAGCGTCCTACACTTCAGACGCAGCATTCGAGCTTGGCGGCCGCGAGCAATATCGCCGTGCCCAAGCCGCGTACGAGCGGGCTTTGGCGATACGACCGAACTTGCTTGATGCGCAAATGTTCCTCGCCAACCTCTTGGTAGACACCGGGAAAGTTGAGCAGGCTGTGCCGCTGTTGCGTGACGCCTTGAAGACGAATGGCAATTATGCCGCCGCTCACTGGGAATTGGGATATGCCTACCGATTCGCCGGGATGTTGGACGAATCCGTCGCGGAGTGCGAGCGGGGGCGCCAACTCGATCCCTTCCTCAAGGCCAACGGATCGGTGTTAAACACCTACCTTTATTTGGGACAATACCAGAAGTTTCTTGAGAGCTTGCCAGTCGACGATTCCTCATTCGTCCTCTTTTACCGTGGCTTTGGAGAATTTCACGAAAAGGAGTTCGACCAGGCTTCACGAGATTTCGATCGTGCTTACGAGCTCGATCCCACTTTGTATGCGGGAATCGGCAAGGCCCTCAGTGACTCGATTCATCAGCGCAAGACAGAAGCGTTGGATCTCTTGAACGGATTGGAGAGAAAAATCAGAAACCAGGGAGTCGGCGACCCAGAAGGCACATACAAGATCGCGCAAGCGTATGCCGTATTGGGAGACAAGATCTCCGCCATGCGCGCCCTGCGCATGAGCGTTGAGTCGGGTTTCTTCAGCTATCCGTACCTTGCCAAGGACCCGCTGTTGAATGATCTGCGCCGCGCACCAGAGTTCGATCAGACCTTAAATACAGCGCGTCAACGTCACGACGCATTCAAAAGCGCCTTCTTCAAATAGATGTTTGTCATTTGCAAGTGACATTATTTGCAAAACTCAAAACCACATTACCTCCGGTTTGCCCGTCACCCGTCCAGAAAGACGGTCGCGTGCGTAATTTGGTGTGCGCATCTTCCATGCTCCTACGCTCCGGTAAGTTGTCGGATACGATATCGCGCTATCTCATTCAGCGCATCGAAGAAAATCCTGCCATCGAGCTGCACTACAGGACCGAATTCGTCGGCCTTGCGGGCGACACACACCTCGAGCGCATCGCGTGGCGAGACAAGGTAAGCGGCAATACTTCGGATCACGAGATTCGCCACGTGTTCATCATGGCCGGAGCTTCACCGCGAACGGAATGGTTAACCCTGCGCTTCAGACCGGTGTCTGGGTTTGTGATTGTCACAATGGCGCCGGGCACGACGGCGCTGGTTGCGTCCCCAACCTGGCCAGCAACGGCACTGGTGGTTTCTCCTGGTGCCAGGGTTTTCACGGAGCAAGACACGCCACCGTCAACACAAGAAAAGCGAAGTGCACTGGCCGTGCCATGAATACCCCAACTCGTTTGCCTTAAGGCAGCAATGTGTCCTAAAGATCTATGAACCAAAGATCATCTTTTTAAGTTAACTACAGTTAACACAGGGAACAAGAACCTGAGGGCGAGACCGGGGAAGCTCGGAGCTGGGCATCGGTCGTATCGACCGCTGCTGCGGTGCCCTCCACCGTGATTTGTTCCTGGTTGGAACCGGCTTCCATCTGTGTGTTAAGCGTCAGGGCCTGGTCCACGGTCAGAGTTACGTTAGCAAACCGCACCGGTCGGAGCCCGCTTTCTCGATCATCAGGTCGTAGGGTCCGGCCACGAGTTCGGTGAGGCTGTAGACCCCGGCCGTTCCGGTCTCGGTGCTGCGGGCGATGTTGGTCGCGGTGTTGGTGGCGGTCACCGTTGCGTGTTCGACCAAGGTACCGGTTGAGTCGGTGACAGTCCCATTGATCGACGCAGTCTGCCCGAAGCCCGCCGGCGCCAGCCAAAGTAACTCGAGAAGAGCTGCGATCAAGGAAACAAAGAAGATAAACAGACTTCATGAAGCTCTCCTCAACAGCTGAGATATCGCAATGGGCACTCGAACAATCGTCGACTTGAGAACCTATAGCAACGACACGCCTAGCAGTTGGCTGGTCGTGATTTGCGAAACGAAATTAGGCCAGCCACATTAAAAGCATCACGCGCGTGAATGTGAGCTCAAAAAAAAGACGCATTGATCATTCCTTCTACATGTGGCCGCTTCGCCCTACATGTGGCCGCTTCGCCGTGAAGCGTGTAGGGTCCTTGGTCCCCCCAGTGAAAAAGAAGACATCCAAATCTGAATCTGTTTCGGAGCGGCCTCGATAGCCTGCGTGTTGAACCAACATTTGAGCCGCACATCGCCGCTCGAGGTGTGTGAGGGCGCGATTTCTACTGACCTCGGTCAACGGTAAACGTCAGGCGCTTACGGTCAACGAGGGTCTTCCTGTGCGGTCCACAACACTCCCCCGAGGTAAAGGAATAACGGCCGCACCTGAGTAGTGCGGCCGGAGGGGAGGCGCTACGGATTGGGTTCGTTCGAGGCGCCACGCCGCGTGGGGTCTCCAATTTCTTTACGTTAAGTTAGAAGCGAACGCGAGCGCCCAGCTCGATCTGCCGGTCGCCGCCGGGTTGCTCCTGCGCCGAGCCGTTGTTCAGAGCGCCGAAACCGGACGGGCCTTCGAACAGACCCACCGCGGCGTTGACATCCGGATCCAGGAATTGATTGTGGTTGAAAACGTTAGCAAACACGCCTTGGAATTCCAGGCTGACGCCCTCGGTGACCCGGAAGTTCTTCTTGATGCTGAAGTCCATATTCCAGTAGGGCAGGCCAGTGAGTATGCCCGTGCCGCCGTCCCGGTTATCTAACCCCAGAATCGGATTACGGAAGCTGTTGATCGCTGCCGTGCCGTTGGCGAAGATATTTACCGGCAACCCGCTTGAGGGCCGGTTGTAGTAGGCGTGACCGGATTTGACGGCTCCGATCGGCACCGCATTTTCTTCTCCAAAGAAGTTGCTGTTATCCCCGGCGCCGTATTCCTGACCGCCTCCGGTCGAGGTCAGAACCTCGACCGGAGAGCCGCTGCCCGCGGTGAATATGGACGAGAACGTCCATCCGCCCAGCGCCCGTCCCAAGAGTCCATGCTGCCCCTTATAAAAGGGCGGCTGGTACACAAGGAACGTGTTGTAGACGAACTTGCGGTTAAAGGTCTGTTGACCGTACATCGTATAGGGATTGAAAGGATCGTCCGGCGTGAATTCACTGGTGGCCTGGACCAGCGCCGCCGTGCCCAGGGCCTTGGACCAGGTGAAGTTCGACTGCATCGTCAATCCCCTCCAGTCCGCCATCTTGACGGAGGCGAAGCCGCCGTTGTAGTTCCCGAAGCCCGTGCTGGCGTTGACACCAACACCTGAGGTCATCTGGGGTCCAAGAGGTCCTGTAGTTGTGTTCATCATGCTGTGCGGGAAGTTGAACGGGCCGCTGTCCAAATCGCTCCACAGGCTC
>Ga0209006_10003902_pt1 | contig 13571 bp, 12 predicted proteins | sample JacPin_JW_Ref_O2_FD_188567 | JGI IMG/M metagenome (GOLD analysis project Ga0209006, IMG submission 188567) | Forest soil microbial communities from Algoma, Ontario, Canada - Jack Pine, Ontario site 1_JW_Ref_O2 (SPAdes) (version 2) | ecosystem: Environmental > Terrestrial > Soil > Boreal... | reverse complement strand
CCCCACGGTCTCAAGTTTGGGACCAACATTCGGACGCGGGGCGATGACCAATGGCTGGATCGACATCAAGAACACCGACATGATGTTGATCATGGGCGGCAATCCCGCCGAGAACCATCCCTGCGGATTCAAGTGGGCGATGGAAGCCAAGCGCAACCGCAACGCCAAGATTATTTCCGTTGATCCACGGTTCACGCGAACTTCGTCTACGGCTGACCTGTTTCTGCAAATCCGCGCGGGGACGGATATTGCGTTTCTAGGCGGGTTGATTCGCTACGCGATTGAAAACAACCGCTATGCGAAAGAGTATTTGATCAACTACACGAACGCCGCGTTCATTGTGAAGGAAGGATTCAAACTGCCGGAGGACGGCTTGTACTCCGGATTTGATTCGACCGCGGGGACTTACGACAAGACCACTTGGAATTATCAGGAGGGTGGAGACTTCAGCGGGAAGACGGACGCGGCTCCGCATGCTGCGGGAGGCGGGGCGGCTGCTGGTGTAGGCGGGGCCACGGGTCACGCGCCCGCACCTGAGCCCGGCAAGCCTGCCGCACCTGTTACTCTGCCGCCTGACGTAGCCTACGACTTGACCCTGCAGCATCCGCGCTGCGTTTTCCAATTGATGAAGCAGCAATATTCGCGCTACACACCGGAGATGGTAGAGCGGATCACGGGCATCCCGAAGGAACAGTATTTGAAGGCGATTGATATGTTCACGTCTGTACGCAAAGACGGGGACATGAAGAAAGTGGCGACAATTATTTACGCGGTAGGCTGGACGCAGCACACTTTCGGAACGCAAATCATTCGCACGGCAGCGATGATCCAGCTGCTGCTGGGCAACGTGGGAAGAGCGGGCGGCGGAGTGAACGCGTTGCGTGGCCATTCGAATATTCAGGGCGCGACGGACATGGCGGGGCTGTTTGATTCCTTGCCGGGATACCTGAAAGCGCCAATTCCCGCGGACACGGATTTGGCAACGTTTCTGAAGCGTACCACGCCGACGTCGTCAAAACCCTCGCCGTGGGGTTCGTGGAACTACTACTCAAATACGCCGGCATTTTTCGTATCGCTGCTGAAAGCGATGTATGGCGACGCGGCGACGAAAGAAAATGATTTTGCGTTCGGTTACCTTCCCAGGGCTGACCGGGATTATTCGTGGACGCATATTTGGGAAGATATGTACAACGGCAAGGTTAAGGGCATGCTTGCCTTCGGAATGAATGGCGTGATGATCGGCCCGGATACCAACAAGAACATCAACGCGCTGAAGAAGGCAGAGTGGCTGGTGGTAGGCGAGATTTACGAGGATGAGACCAGCGATTTCTGGAGAGCGCCGGGTATCACCAAGGACGAACAGAAAACAATCAACACGACGGTATATCGCCTACCGTGCGCAGGTTTCGCCGAAAAAGATGGCAGCATGACGAATTCGGCGCGCTGGGTGACATGGAAATATGCGGCGGTACCGCCTCCGGGACAAGCGCGGCTGGATCAGGACATCATCGCGCAGATTTTCCTGCGCGTGCGGGACCTTTACAAGAAAGAAGGCGGAAAATTCCCTGACCCGATTCTGAATTTGAGCTGGGCCTACGCGGATGCGGCGCACCCGTCGCTTTCGCAAGTAGCGATGGAGCTGAACGGCAGAGCGCTGGCGGACTTGAAGGACGACAAGACCGGACAAGTTGTGCTTAAAGCAGGCCAGCAGCTGCCGGGTTTTGCGTTGCTGAAAGATGACGGAACGACGATGTGCGGCAACTGGATTTACTCGGGTTGCTGGACGGAAGCGGGTTCGCAGATTCAGCGGCGCGGCACGGAAGACCCATCAGGCATGGGCGTATTTCCGAACTGGTCGTGGTCGTGGCCGGCGAACCGGCGCGTGTTGTATAACCGCGCATCGTGCAATGTGGACGGAAAGCCGTGGGATCCGTCGCGCAAACAGGTTTGGTGGAGCGAAGCGGCGGGGAAATGGGTGGGCAGTGACGTGCCGGACTTCAAAGCGGATTCCCATCCGAGCGAACACCTGGGGCCGTTCATCATGAACCCGGAGGGCGTGGGGCGACTATTCGCGCCGATCGGAGTGCTGGCCGAAGGGCCGTTCCCGGAACATTACGAACCGATCGAAAGCCCGACCAAGAACCTGTTTCACCCGGAGCAATCGAATAATCCGTTGGTGAAGAAGTTCAAATCGCCGTATGACAAATTCGGCGATCCGGCGGAATACAGCATCGTGTGCACGACCTATCGGCTGACGGAGCAGTATCACTACTGGACGAAAAATAATCCGATGAACGTGCAGTTGATTCCGGAGCCGTTCGTGGAGATTCCGGTGGAGCTGGCGGAAGAAAAAGGAATTCGCGGACGGGACATGATCCACGTGATCAGCGCGCGGGGAACCTATACCGCGAAAGCGTTTGTGACGCGGCGGCTGAAGCCGATGATGATCGACGGCAAGAAGGTCTATCAGATTGGGCTGCCGATTCATCAGGGCTACCGCGGCATCCAAGAGGATGCAGAAAGAGATGCTCGGACGCCGGCGAATTTATTAACGCCGGCGGTTACCGATCCGAATGCACACACCCCTGAATCCAAGGGCTTCCTGGTGAAAGTAGAAAAGGCGTAGGGAGCGACGATGAGCCAGGCTTCAACTGAAATAGTCAGGATTTCAGGCCACGCTGGGACAGTTCCAGGCGCCGGCATGAACCGGGAATTCCAGGTTTGCAAACTCGTGGACACTACCACGTGTATCGGTTGCAAAGCGTGCGAGGTGGCGTGCCTGGAATGGAACGGCTACACGTTCACCGAAACCACTTTTGATAATACCTATCAGACGATGCCGGAGACGGCGTGGAATTACTGGAACCTGATAAAGTTCAACGAGCACGAACGCGAAGACGGCAGCATGATGCTGCTGATGCGCAAAGATCAGTGCATGCACTGCGAAGAACCGGGCTGTCTGGAGGCATGTCCGGCAGACGCGGCCATCGTGCAGTACGCCAACGGCATCGTGGACTTTCAGGAAGCGCATTGCATCGGCTGCGGCTATTGCGTCACGGGGTGCCCGTTCAACATTCCAAAATTCAGCCCGGAGGCGCACAAGGTTTTTAAGTGCACGCTGTGCAACGACCGCGTGTCGGTGGGTCTGGAACCGGCGTGCATCAAGGCTTGCCCCACGGGCTGCCTGCACTTCGGCACGAAATCGGAAATGAAGGAGCTGGCGCAGACGCGCGCGGACCAACTGCGAGACGTCTCCGGATTCGCCGATGCCGGTGTTTACGATCCGCCGGGAGTTGGCGGCACTCACGTGATCTACGTGCTGCACGATGCCAAGAATCCGCAGTTGTATGGCGGGCTGCCGAAAGATCCGCATATCCCCTATTCGGTATGGCTGTGGAAAAAACCACTGAAATGGCTGGGGAATTTGGCCATGATCGGCGGCATTGTGGGGCTTGCCTTGCACTACCTACGAGTGGGGCCGAAGAAAGAAGAACCGATCTCGCCTGAGGATCGGAGGCCTTCATGAGCACAACCGACACTGTGCCCCACTCACGAACAAGTACAGCCTTCGACGAAGAGCTAATTCCGCGCTACACGTTTGGCGAGCGCGTGAACCATTGGTTCGGCGCAGTGACTTATATTTATTTGCTGATGACCGGACTGGCCTTTTGGTCACCTTATCTTTTCTGGATGGCTGCGGTAGTCGGCGGTGGGCCCACAGCGCGATTTATGCATCCGTGGTTCGGCCTGCTTTTTACCGCCTCGCTGTTCTGGACGTTTAAAGAGTGGCGTCGCGACATGCAAATGGACGACGATGATCGTAAGTGGGCGCACGAAATCGAAGCATACATCAACAATGAAGATGAAAAACTGCCTCCTGTCGGCCGATTCAATTGGGGACAAAAACTTTTCTTCTGGGGCATGTTATTCAGCATCATCTTGCTGCTGCTCTCCGGAGTTGCTTTGTGGTACACCGAAGCGCTTCCGTGGAGTCTTCGCTATTTGCGTTACGCAGCCGTCCTCGTCCACGCCAGTGTGGCACTGATCACCATCGGTCTTTTCCTGATTCATGTGTACATGAGCACGATTCTCGAAGAAGGAAGTTTTGGTTCCATGGTGCACGGAAACGTAACGCGCGCCTGGGCCTGGACGTTCCACCGCAAATGGTATTACCAGGTCACCGGTAGATCCCAACCCAAACAATGACCCCTTCGCAGTGGGATCGCCGAATCCGGCGAGCCACCGAATTAACTTCGACCTACCCGTTCGGTGCCGAAGGACTGCGCTTCTACGCGCGAGTCGCAACATTCCAGAAAACCCTTTACGGTGAAATCCAGAAGGCTTTGAAGGATTCACCCAAGATTTCCGCCGACCGACCCTTGCGCGACGAGCTGGATTTTTTCCTGCTGCTGCCGCACTTTTCTCCATATCTATCTTTGATTCAGCACATCGCTCCGGCGCCGCTTAGCCAAGCCGCCGTCGGTCTCGCGCAGAAAGGACCCGCAGCATGGCAGCACGCGATCGAAGATTTCTGGCACCGAGATCCGGAATTGGCATCGGACATGGGCGACGGAGAAGAGCTGCAGGCCGGCGATTCGATCGATACAACTGCTTCAGATCGATTGCTGGCGTGGATTTTTCTCCAGCCTTACGCAGAGTATCTTGCCGCTCACCGCGAAAACATCATAGTGGATGGAGCGCCCTCGACTTGCCCGCTTTGCGGCGGCAAACCTGTCGTCGGCGTACTAAGAAGTGAGGGAGACGGTGCGAAGAAGTCGCTGATTTGTATGCTCTGCGCGCACGAGTGGAATTTTCGAAGAATTTATTGTCCCGCATGCGGAGAAGAGAGAGAGCCGCAGATGGCGTTCTATTCGGCGCCGGAAATCGTGCACGTCCGCGTGGACGTCTGCGACACATGCCACACATACCTGAAAACCATCGATTTGACTAAGACAGGCCTCGCGGTTCCTGTTGTGGACGAGTTGGCGACAATACCTCTAGACCTGTGGGCGCGCGAGCACGGCTACCAGAAATTGCAAATCAACTTACTGGGAACCTGATCGAGCAACCCGCAAGATGAAAATTACGCGCCTCGCTGGAATTAGTTGATTTGAAGCCGATGGAGATGACGGCGTAGCCCTACGAAAGTCCTAAAAGACAGGCGCGAGGCGCGAAAGCTTTTTCGCCAACGAACTGACCCCCGAGGATTCGGACCTTACAGCCGACGGCCGGATCACTTGCGTCGAGGATTTGCACTCTTGTTCCGCAGTTGACCAGGAGAAGTTTTTCAGCAGCGACCAGAAGAGAAATCCCCAGATCGTCCTTGGCCGTTTCGCAAGCGCACATTTCATCGAGAATTTCTTCGGAGATGGGGAGGAGCACGTAGTTGCGGCCGGTTTCGTCGTGAATGGTTGCAATCTGTCCAATCCATTCGGAGCGGGGAGCTACAGCGACTGTTTGGTTCTGCGGAAGAGAAGGCGCAAGAGCTGTTGAGGCGTTTGATTGAACCTTTTCCACGGTGGCGATGAAACGGTATCCGCGGCGCGGAAGTGTCTCGATGAAACGCGGTTTCTTGTACGAATCGCAAAGTGCGCGGCGCAGAGTCTGAATCGCTGCGTTTACGCCATGTTCGAAATCGACGAAGGTGTCCGCAGACCAAAGGCGTTCCTGCAAATCCTGTCGAGTAAGCAACTCGCCCGGATGTTCCAGCAGCAAAGCGAGAACCTGAAAGGGCCGGCCAGCGAGACGAATCTTGCGACCGTGCTTGCGCAGTTCGCCAGTGCGAAGATCAACGTGGTAAGCGTCGAAGCGAAGCCCACCTTCATGCAGAAGTTCGTCAGGCATTGGGGGAAGCTGGGAAATGGAGTGTACCCCGAGGTCGGTCGAAACTCAAGTTAACGGGGCGCAAAACGGCGTAAGTGTCTGGCTTTCATGACATTGCGAATTTACCTTCCCTGTATCCACAAAGGACTCCCCATGCATTGAATGGATTTCGATTTGGAGTGAAACTGCGCGAGTCATGAGGAACGAAACAAAAAAATCGAATTCAAAGATTCAAGAAAATAAGGAGACCATCATGAAAATCAATACAGTGGCAAAAGTTTCGATGTTCGCAGTGGCGCTGGGATTTGCGTGCTTGCTGCCGGCGACGGCGCGCGCGCAGTCTGACGTGATGCCTGACAGCTTCGCATTTTCGGCTGAAGAGACGGTTGCGGCGCAGCCGGTGCAGCATGCCGACGCTAAAATAGCGAAGGCCGATTTTGAAGGCAAAGTCTCGCTACCTTATGACGTGAGGTGCGAAGGCAAGAATCTGAAGGCCGGGCAGTATCTAGTTTCAGTGAAGTCGGAGGGAACGAGCCGAGTGGTTACCCTCCACGGCAGCGGACAGAACGTGAACGTCCATGTGCATGAAGTGCCTGCGAATCAAGCAGCGAGTCACAGCGTGTTGATGGTGCGGACGGCGGGAGATGGCCGTAGCGTGGAAGCGGTGTATGTGAAGGCGCTCAACACGACTTTGTACCTCGATAGCAGCTTGAACGGAAGCCACGTTGGCATGGACCGGCTGCCAATCTCGTAGTTGGCAATGTGTGTGACGCCCCGTTGGCACGCTGCCGGCGGGGCGTTTTCGTTTTCAGCGATGGGCCACTCCAGAGTTCGCGGTTCCCCCTGAAGGGTTTCTTTACTCGTCCGGTTATCCTGTCTTATCAAGAATGAGAATGTTTTCCGCTCTAGCATTCAACCTGGGAACGAGCCAACGGAATAGCAACGTTGCTGCAATTGCTCCGGCGAATTGCGACGCGACAAACATGGGCACGTCCACTGGGCGAATTCCTGCGAACGTGTCGGAGAGTGACCGAGCGATTGTGACGGCGGGATTTGCGAACGATGTTGACGAAGTAAACCAATACGCGGCGGTGATGTAAGCGGCCACCGCGAATGCAACCATGTCCGAGCGTTGACGCGCGCAACCCCAAATCACGCAGATTAGGCCGAACGTTGCGATGAATTCGCTGAATGCTTGCGCTGAACCGCTTCGCGCGTGAGTGGACACCGAAATTGCGGGCAAGCCGGACATCAGGTGCGCTGTGATTGCGCCGCAAATCCCTCCAGCACACTGCGCCGGGATGTAGCACGCGGCTACCATCCACGACACACCGCGTTCTATCGCATCTACAAACGTAACGGCGGGATTGAAATGTCCGCCTGAGATCGGCCCAAACGTGAGAATTAAAGCGAACAGCGCCGCGCCGGTTGCGATGGTGTTGGCCAGAAGCGCTATCGCAACATTGCCACCGGCCAGACGTTCACCCATGATGCCGGAACCGACAACCGCGGCGACTAGGAATCCGGTGCCAAGAAATTCGGCAACAATTTTACGCAGGACAGTGTGCGTCATTGTTTCCCGATGCGATCAATTTCCTTCTTGATCGCGAGAGAATCGAGCCTTGCGAGCGGCAGGCTGAGAAACAAATCAATTCGGCGTTTCAGTGTGACAAAGGCCTCGCGGAACCCTCGTTCAATTTCTTCCGGCGTGCCAGTCGCCGAAGCTGGGTCTGGAATTCCCCAGTGCGCCGTCATGGGCTGGCCGGGCCATATGGGGCAAACTTCCTTCGCGGCGTTATCGCACACCGTGAATACAAAACTCATTGCTGGCGCGCCGGGCCTGGAAAATTCCTCCCAACTTTTGCTCCGCGCACCTTCTACAGGCAGATCGGCGAGTTGCAATTGCTTGAGTGCTTCTGGACGAACGCTCCCTGAGGGAGAGCTTCCCGCGCTGTACGCGCTGAAATGGGGATGGCGCTTACCATTGAGGATGGCTTCGGCCATTATCGACCGAGCCGAATTGCCCGTGCAAAGGAACAGAACGTTGTGATGATGCGACATAAATATTCCCGCGATCCCTTTAGTTGCAGCAGGCTGGCCGGATCACTCCTTGCGTTCAGACACCGGCTTTACCGCGCGTATAAAGGCGCTGAAGAATTTTCCGTCCACTTGCGGAGCAAGCGTCTCGACATCGAAGCCCTGGCCGGATAGAAATTCACGAGCATCTTCCACGTAATAGATGCGCGTGGGTTCCACTTCTGCGTCCGCAAATCCGGCGCTTGCAAGTTTAGCCAAATAATCATTCTCTTCGAGAGCGCCAGCGATGCACCCAACCCACAGCAAAACGCTTTTGCGAATCTCTGGAAGCATTTCGCCGCGCGTGACGACGTCGGAGACGGCAAAGCGCCCGCCTGGCTTCAGTACACGAAACGCTTCGCGCAACACCGCATCCTTGTCGCCGGAGAGATTGATCACGCAATTCGAGATAACCACGTCCACCGAATTGTCAGGGAGGGGAATGTGCTCAATTTCTCCCTTCAAGAATTCCACGTTATCCACTCCGGCTTTTATCTTGTTTTCGTTTGCGAGGGCGAGCATTTCATCGGTCATGTCCAGGCCGTAGGCTTTCCCGGTAGGACCAACGCGCTTGGCAGAGAGCAGCACATCGATTCCGCCACCCGAGCCGAGGTCAAGAACGGTCTCCCCAGCATTTAAATTTGCCAGAGCCGTAGGATTTCCGCAGCCGAGCGAAGCGAGCATTGCTTCGTTTGGAACTTGCCCGGACTGTGCGGCGTCGTAGAGGTTCGAAGTTATCGGGTCGCAGCCGCAACTGCTTGCCGGCGCCGCTCCGCAGCACGAACTCCCGCCGCTCGTTACGCGCAGCGCTGCGCTTCCGTATTTTTCTTTCACCACCTCTTTAATGTTTGTGTCCGTCATGATGTCTCCCTACTTGCAGATCTGGATCACGTCCCGAGGGGATACCGCCTTATTTCGCGTGCAGCATTCCGCATATAGAAATTGCAGAACTTCTTGCAGCGCCTCAGTGTTCGCCGTATAGCGCAGGAACGTGCTTTCGCGGTTTACTAGAACGAGGCCCTCGTTTCTCAATTTATCGAGATGATGCGACAGGGTAGAGTTTGGAATATCCAGCTCGGATTGAATTTCGCCGACGACTAATCCCTCCGGATGCGCCGATAGCAGCAATTGCATAATTCGCAGGCGCGGCTCAGTCCCCATCGCGGAAAACATATCGGCGAACTTGGCTACTTGTTCTGAGTTCTTCTTGCTGGTTGTGCCCGGTCTCATATTTCGATATTTGCAGAAATAAGGATGGATGTCAAGTTGTAAGAAGAACGGGCCATCTCCTGACTAACGCAGAGAGCCTCCCGGCAACGATTTCTCCGTTTGGTCTCTAAGGTATTCCCTGTATCGCTTATCCGAATTTTGAAGGTATCATTCGCGTTGGCTGACCGCTAGCGCACCAACTCGAATGTAGAACTCAGTTCTCAACCCTAACCTTGTAAGGCGCAACCATGCCAAAAAAAGATAAATCCGTAATCGAGATTCCCGAAGAAGAGCAGCCTAAGCCGGACGAAATCTCGGGCCGGTTTACCAGACGTTCTTTCTTGTCTCAACTCGGCACTGCGGGCTTGGCCGTCACCACCGTTCCGCTGCTTCATTCTGCTCCGGTACAAGAGCCTGAACCGGCAACCGAAGTGATTCCGGGAGCCGATGTTCCGGGCGCAGTGCCGATGGTGCTCAACATCAATGGAAAAGAGCACCATATTGCGTTGGAGCCGCGTGTAACTCTTCTCGATGCGCTGCGCGAAAACCTTCAACTCCCCGGCACGAAAAAAGGTTGCGACCACGGCCAGTGCGGCGCTTGCACGGTGCACATCAACGGGCGCCGCGTAAATTCTTGCCTGACGTTTGCCATCATGCATCAGGGGGACAAAATCACCACCATCGAAGGCCTGGCTCAAGGTGGGGAACTGCATCCCGTGCAAGCCGCTTTCCTGGAACATGACGGATTTCAGTGCGGCTATTGCACGTCAGGACAAATCATGTCGGCCTCGGCGCTGCTCAAAGAACCTTGCGGCCAGCACGACGCTGCCGTGCGCGAATGTATGAGCGGAAATATCTGCCGTTGCGGCGCTTACGACAATATCGTTGCTGCAGTTCAAAGCGCTCGACGCAGCGCGTAGTGAGTTTTTTTTATGTATCAGAGATTTTGTAAACTGAGGTCGCGCAATGGAAGCCTTTCAATTCAGTCAAGCCAAGACAGTAAATTCCGCACTGGAAGCAACACGCTCGCAAACGGAAACGAAGTTTGTCGCCGGCGGCACCACGCTGATCGATCTGATGAAGTTGAACGTTGAGACCCCGAAAAAAATCGTGGACATCAACCCGCTGCCGCTCACCCAGATTGAATCCACTTCCGATGGTGGATTGAAAATTGGCGCGATGGTTCGCAACAGCGATTTGGCGCACGATCCAACCGTTCAGCAACGCTACACGGTTCTTTCCGAAGCTCTTCTCTCCGGAGCTTCGCCGCAACTTCGAAACATGGCGACCACCGGCGGCAATTTGCTTCAGCGCACGCGTTGTTATTATTTTCGCGACACCGCTTATCCGTGCAACAAACGTGAGCCGGGCACAGGATGTCCTGCGATAGACGGCTTTAACAGGATTCACGCCATTCTTGGAACAAGCGAACATTGCATCGCCACTCATCCATCGGATATGGCCGTGGCTATGATGGCGCTCGAAGCCGTCGTCCACATTCAAGGTTCCAACGGAGAGCGTACCGTTCCGTTGAACGATTTTTACCTCCTGCCGGGCTCCACACCCAACCGCGAAAACGTGTTGAGTCCGGGCGATTTGATCACCTACGTAACATTGCCTTCACTAGCGAATGGTACGCGGTCTCACTATTTGAAGCTTCGCGACCGCGCGTCATACGAATTTGCGCTGTCGTCCGCCGCCGTGGTTGTTTCGCTAAGCGGCAATCGCATACAGCGCGTGCGCATCGCCTTGGGCGGGGTCGGGACCAGGCCATGGAGATCCATGGAGGCCGAGCAGGCACTGGAAGGCCGCGACGCCAACGACACGAATTTTCGAGCTGCCGCCGAAGCCGCGCTGAAAGGTGCAAAGCCGCGGCACGACAACGGCTTCAAGATCGAGTTAGCCAAGCGCTGCCTTACTCGCACGCTCAAAAACGCCACGCAGTCCGCCTAAGACGAATCGTTTTCAGAATTGCGCAGGAGAGAACGGATGAGCACCTCAGTAATTGGGGAACCAATCACCCGCATAGATGGAAAGCTGAAAGTTACGGGCGGCGCTAAGTACGCCGCTGACTATCCTATTGAAAAACTCGCTTACGGCGTGGCCGTCCCCAGCACGATTGCCAATGGGAAAATTTCACGAATCGATTCCGCCAAGGCCGAAAAAATGCCTGGTGTGCTGGCAGTTTTTCATCACGGTAATTTCGACAAACTCTACCGTCCCGCCGGCGCTTTCGAAGATCAAAGTCGCCCGGGAGAAAGTCGCCCTCCGTTTGAAGACGAAAATATCTATTACTACGGCCAATTCGTCGCTCTCGTTGTCGCCGATACATTCCAGCAGGCGCAGGATGCCGCGGCAAATGTTCATGTGACTTACGACGAGAAGACTCCGCTGGTCTTGCTGAATCAAGCGACACCTTCGAACACCACACTGGCTACCAAATATTCCCGAGGCGATGCGGATTCAGCTTTTCCAAAAGCTCCCGTACAACTTGACGAGACTTACCTCACGCCGACCGAAACTCACAATCCGATGGAAATGCACGCGACGATTGCTGTCTGGAATAAGGACAAGGTCACGCTATACGAGTCGTCGCAAGGCGTGGTGAACCATCACAACGTGATGTCGGAGATGCTGGGCATTCCACTCGAAAATATTGAAGTGATCTCGAAATTTATCGGCTCCGGATTCGGCGGCAAACTTTTTCCCTGGCCGCATTCACTACTGGCGGCGGTGGCGGCGCGCAAACTCGGACGCCCCGTAAAAGTGTCTGTGCCGCGGACTTTGATGTTCACTACGGTAGGCCATCGTCCGGCTATTCAACAGCGGATGCGCCTGGGCGCGACGCAAGACGGCAAGCTCGTCTCATTCCAGAATGACATTCTCCAGCACACGTCGCTGGTGGACGATTACGTGGAAGACTGCACGCAGGTATCGTCGCTGCTTTATAGCTCTCCCAATAATGCTGCGATGCAACATTTGGCGCACCTCAACGTCGGAACGCCCACGCCGATGCGTGGTCCCGGGAGAACTCCGGCACTTTTCGCCATTGAATCCGCAATGGATGAACTGGCAATCAAGTTGAATATGGACCCTCTCGATCTTCGCCTGAAAAATTATGCGGAAACCGACGAAGCCTCCAACCTGCCGTGGTCCAGCAAACATCTTCGCGAAGCCTATCAGACGGGGGCAGACCGTTTCGGTTGGTCCAAGCGCGATCCAAAAGTTGGCTCGATGCGCAATGGCGATTTAATTCTCGGCTGGGGAATGGCCACGTGCACCTGGCCCGCGAGCCGCCACGCTGCTGAAGTTCGCGTCCGACTTCTGGCGGACGGAACTGCTCGCGCGTCCTGCGCTACACAGGATATCGGGACTGGCACATACACGATCTTCGCTCAAGTTGTCTCCGACAAAACCGGTTTGCCGCTGGATAAAATTCAGGTGGTACTTGGTGACAGCGCTTTGCCTCCCGGCCCAATCTCTGGCGGCTCGTCGGCGACTACCACCGTGCTCCCGGCTATCGTTGAAGCCACGCAAAAAGCCGTTGACGCGGTAATTCAGGTGGCCGTGCGTACGCCAAATTCACCGTTTCAAAACGCCGATGCCAAAACATTGAAAATGACCCAGGGGCGCATTCACGCCCAGGATAAATCGCCCGATACAGGCGTTTCCTTTCAGGACATTCTCGCGTTGCGAAACCTTGTAGGCTTGGATGGCCACGCAAAAACGGACGCTGATCCGGACGCGAAGAAGTTCTCCGTGCATTCTTTCGGCGCGCACTTCTGCGAAATTTCATTCGATCCAGGCATCGCCCGTCTGCGTATAACGCGTTGGCTGACCGTGATCGACGGCGGCCGCATGATTAATGCAAAGACAGCGAGAAACCAGATTCTAGGCGGCGTAGTGATGGGAATCGGCATGGGCCTGTTTGAAGCCACCATCTACAACCCCCGCAACGGCCACCCCATCAATAACAATTTCGCGGACTATATTGTCCCGGTGAACGCCGACATTCCGGAGATGGACTGCATATTCCTGGATTTTCCGGACACAGTATTAAACGAATATGGAGCCCGCGGCATCGGAGAGATTGGCCTTACCGGTGTTGCGTCGGCGCTTACTTCCGCCGTCTATCACGCTTCGGGCGTACGGGTCCGCAATCTTCCGATTCGCATGGAAGACTTAATTGTGTAGGAACAAGCGCTTCTTAAGGTAATTTTCCCCACCAGATAAAATCAGCAATGTTTTCGATGGATTGCTGCGGACCTACGTCGGGCAAGCCGCGCCGTCGTTCACCCATTCATGCATCGCAGCAGCGTCAGGAATAATCTCCTGCTATCGGAGCAGATAATCAATGATCTAATATAGCGTGACCGCGAGGCACAAACATTTTAGAATCGCTGCTTACGCGCCCGTAGCTCAGTTGGATAGAGCATCTGCCTTCTAAGCAGAGGGTCGCCCGT
>Ga0209006_10003901_pt1 | contig 13572 bp, 7 predicted proteins | sample JacPin_JW_Ref_O2_FD_188567 | JGI IMG/M metagenome (GOLD analysis project Ga0209006, IMG submission 188567) | Forest soil microbial communities from Algoma, Ontario, Canada - Jack Pine, Ontario site 1_JW_Ref_O2 (SPAdes) (version 2) | ecosystem: Environmental > Terrestrial > Soil > Boreal... | reverse complement strand
CGTCCGTTTCCGTCTTCCAGAGGATGTATGGTGGTAAAGAAAAAGTGGGCCACCAGCGCGTGAATGACCGGAGGCAAATCGACTGAATTCTTGCCGTTGACGAAGTGAATGTACTGGTCCATGAGCTGCGGCAGGCGGCTTTCCGGCGCTCCAACGTGAATACCACCCACCACTGGTCTGCCTACACTTACAATAAAACCGGAATGCCTCAGCGTGCCCGGAGTGTTGTAGCGAACGCCGGACTCGTGCGCGACGATACTGTGCATGGACAGTATATCAGCCAAGGAGAGCCGCGCGCTGCCAGGAACGAAGCGCTGTTTTACCCAAGCTTGAGCTCTGTCCGTGTTCCTAATCCGCAACTGCTCCTTGCGAATGTCGATCTGCTTTTGGCTGGGCCCCTGCTCACAGGGCACATCGGGCGCAGTTTCTGCATCGCCGGGTGGGGATTCTTCCCGCCATTGCGGCGGACGCACTCGGTTTGAAGCCGCTTCATGGTATGACTCAAGGGCCGCTATGTGAGGTAGCAGCCTGGGCATGTCCAAACTGTAACGGAAGTCAAAGACGGGCCAATACAACATTGGAGTGTCGGCCTCTATCGGTGCCTACGGCACTTTAGGGGTTTTCATCGCGCGTGTAGCTGCCCTCGCTTCAATACGACAGTCACTTGAAACACGGTCTTCCAGACGCCCAACTACCGATTATCGGGGCTGCGCCTTGCTAACCCCGGCATTTGTTGCCGCCGCCTTAGCGTCCACTGAAACCTCTTTATCATGGGCGGCCGTCCGCTCCTCAATATAGCCGATCAGGTAACCGAGCTCCTCATTGTTGAGACCAACGTTAGGCATTTGCACATTGTTGTATTTCTTTAGGAGAGCGGCGGCAAGCGGATCGTTTTCGTTTCGCAACTGTTCGGGCTTCCGGATCATGAGGGCGAGCCAATTGGGGTCTCGCGTACGGGTGACGCCCAGAAGATCCGGCCCAATCCCATCGCCATGTCCGATAGTGTGGCAGGCAATGCAATCTCGTCCGAAGATATACTGGCCCTGATTAACGTGCAACGGACCCGAATCGGCGGAACTGTTCTGCTCTGCCGGCTTCACGTGCTTGTAATTATCCAGGAAATCGCCAATCAGCCTCGCCTCAAAACTGGGATTGTCCACAGCGGAGTTGCGCAGCCATTGGCCGGTTTCCTCACTGCCAATCAGCATGTAAGCGACGTGCCCGTCTTTGTTCACCGAGGGATCGTAATACAGCCCAAGACGCTTGCTGAGGTATGTGATCTCCGCCTTCTTGCCGGTAAGGAAAGTCCAGCCCGGTCCGACGTGGAATTTTTCCATGTAGGCCCTAAGCACCTCGGGCGTGTCGTGTTCGGGGTCAATGCTAATGGAGTAAAAGAAGATGTCCTTGCCTACGCGATCCCCGAGAATCTTCTGCACCTGGGCCATCCGCGCGGTTTCAAGCGGGCATGCATACTGGCAGGTGGTGTACATCAGGTCAATGACGACAATCTTGCCTTTGATGAGATCATCGTAGAAATGGACTGTCTTGCCGTCCTGCGTGATGAGTTCGGTATTGGGGAACATCTTTGAGCCATCGGCAGCAACGCGAGGCGGCGAAAAAACAGACAGGCCCCCGATTAAAAGAGTTGAAACTCCTATAAGGCTTACCCAATTCTTCTGCAACATGGCGGACACCCTTTGTTTCCTCTGACTGAAGTTGGAACCACAAACGGCAGAACCCCAACCGCACCGCATGGTAGCACAACGTGCCGCCCGTGGCCGACCGGAGTCTTCCATTCGCGCTTTAGGTCTTAATCTTTTGGGTCCCGGCGCCCGCTGATGGGCGAGCGCCGGGCGGTTAGACTAAGCGTTCGGGAGAATCTCGTTCGGCGCTATGAACGTAACTCCCTGCGGTGTCGGAATCGGCGTTTGTAGAGGGGTCAGGAACGGAGCGGCACCGGTATCGAGATCCCACCGCATCAACATAGCATTGTCCTCATGCATGGTGTTGTGGCAGTGTTCCATAAAAGTGCCGCCCCAGTCGCGGAATTGCAGTTGGACGGTGACGCTTCCTTTGGGATGTAAGCGATACACATCCTTACGGCCTCTCTCCGCCGGAAGAACGTTGCTGAGGCTTCCGTTCCGGGCAAGGATCTGGCCCTCCTCGAAGTGAATGTGTATGGGGTGGTCCCAACTACTGCCTGCGTTGACCAGCGTCCAGATCTCCGACTTGCCGCTCACCGTACCGTAGGAGGGCTGCGATGAGATGCGTCCGAAGTCCGCCTTGAGAGCTGATCCTCCCCGCTGTCGGCTGGTACCGCCGGTGTTCTCGGTAGCGATACCCCAGCGGCCAGTGCCCTGATAGGCGGTGGTTTGGTTGTTGTCATCTTGTGAGGCGCCCTTATCAAACACAAACGTACGCGACCGAATGGAGGCAGGCATGACTGGATTCGGGATCAGCGGAATGCCCTTGTTGTTCACGCCAGCAGGATTAACGCTCTGGTCCTGCTGCGGGGGCGGCCCTATGATGTTGAACTGCAGGCATGCGCCCACGCACGGATCACAGTTGCCGCTGGCGAGGGCCTGGGCCACTGTGAGGATTTGACCAGGTTCCTCTCCGCTGGTGTGCTGTTGCAGGTTCACTAACTGTACGGTTTGCCCGCTGGTGTATCGAGAGAAGTCAATGACGATGTCATAACGTTCCGCAATTCCCATTTGGTCCGTCTGCGACAGAACCACCGATTGCGGAAGCAGATTGCCGTCATTGGCGATCTGGGTAAAGTCCGAGCTGTCGCTCAAGGCGAACACAAAGAAACGTGACACAGCGGCGTTCAGCATACGGAAGCGGTACCGACGCGCGTAAACATTGAGGAACGGTCGGTAAGCCAGGTTTACCGTCATCACGTCGCCCAGGAAACCATCGAATGCCAGGATGTTCTCCGTGAGCTGGCCGCTGGAGTCGAACGCTTTGTCGGCAAACATCAGATTGACGTCAAAATCCAGGTTGCCCCAGTCGTTCGCGGTGCCGCTGGGCATGCGGAGATTTACGCCGTCATTTATTTCCTCGTTCCCTCGGTCCAGCGAGCTGTAGATGTTGTTCATCGCGGCTACGCCCTTATAGACGTTCTGCGCGGTGAAGCTGAACATGTGATCGTGGAACCAGTGAGTGCTCATAGTCTCACGGTAGTCACCAGGAACGTTCGTGATACCGCCGCTTCCATTGGGAGCGCCGGCCCGGGGATCGGTGGCCCCGGTGTTTATGGTCCTGAAGCCTGCCAGCACCCATGGATAGTAATAGTCGTAGAACTGCCCGGGCCAGTAATAGGCTCCGGTGAAGCCGTCGTTCTCCGCTCCATGGTGTGCATTGTGTTCGTGGGTGGTAAGTGTGTAGCGTCCGAAACCATTGTTCGCCGTAATGTTGGGCGCTAGGTTATTGTACTGCCGCACCAGAATTGGTTCGCCGTAGCGCACTTGCAACAGCTTGGGCGGGAGCGAGCCTCCGTACGTCCATACCGCATTCGGCGACTGGACCGGCATGTCGGGGTGGAATCGCGCTTGGAACGCCGAAGACGCGTTGATGCCGGAATTCTCCACCGAAGGAACCTGGGGGTTGTAAGTATTATTAGGACCGACTCCCGCGACGGGGTTCGAATACGCCACAGTCGGTGGGAATGTGTTAAAAGGCGCAAACTGGTGTGCCCAGCCCGGTCCCGGTGGACGGCCTTCGACCGGCCCAAACTGACCGGTTTGCCCGCCCACTATCCCCGGATTCAGCGCCTGCTGCGTCTGGTTGGACTGTAGCGTCGGTGCCGGACCCGGCAAAGCCGAGAGCGACGCTAACCTCTGCAGTACATCAAAGCGGGGCATTGGCTGAGTGAAGGCGAGCGCGCCAAATAACGGGCTCGGCGGAAGCCCCGTGGGGATGCCATTATTGTTAGTCCCGCCGCCGCCGTCAAAGCTGCTGAAATCGCCGCAGCCGAACGTGCCGCCACCGCCACCGCCGAAGCTAGGAGTAGCAGACTGGGCCTTCACGAAGGGGCTCAAGCCGCCTATGGCGGCAACCGTGCCAGCCGTGCTGAACAGGCCCCACTTCACGAGATCCCGGCGCGAGACCTTGCCGTGTGACAAAGCCGCCATCGCCTCTTGGCGGTTCCTGCGAGCGTTTTCCGCGTCCCTGATGCGCCGTTTGTCGGAGTCTTCTCTAAGCCAAAAAGTATCATCTCTTCCAGTTTTTCGCCCCATGGTGCTTCTCCTTTTGCAGTTTCGATTATCTGTGGTGAAACAACGCGGAAATTGACTTAGAGCTCCTCGGTCAATTGGAACGCGCACAAACCTCCCACCGCACCTAAAAAGGCGCTTTCCAAAAGTCGTGGCGACTGGTTAAGGTTCGTCTAGTTCGCGTCTGGAGGTATGCCTGAGGGGGACGCGAAACTTGCTTGCGTTAGATTTTCGTGATTTGCAAAACTGCCGGGTACACACTTACGCGCTCGGCTTTCACTTGTCAAGAAGTTTTTACGATTTTTCTACAATTTCTCTACAATTTTTTTACTATTTTTTTACTATTCTCATTTCCAGCTCGGCCGTGTGTATCTCGCAGCTTGTCCGTGAGCAAGTTTAAAACCACTCTGGGGGGTTGTCGATATTGTGAACTATTCCAACTTGCCTTCTAATGCCCAAAGCCGAACTTCCCCGGGTGTTCCAGGGAAGTGACATTCGTTCCATCAGCTTGGAGCGTTAACGCTATCTTTACGCGTCGGCCACTTTGAGAATGAGCTTTCCGGTATTCTCGCCCTTGAACAGCTTCAGCAACGTTTCGGGGAATGTTTCGAGGCCTTCGACGATGTGCTCGCGCGATTTGAGTTTGCCGGCCGCCATCCATCCTGCCATCTCTCTTGCCGCCTCCGGGTAACGGTCCATGTAGTCAAAAACGACCATACCTTTCATGCTCGCGCGATTGACGAGAAGCGAAAGGTAGTTCGAGGGTCCTTTGATCGGCGTGGTATTGCAGTATTGCGAGATCGCGCCGCAGATGACCACGCGAGCTCCGCGCCCGAGCTGCGTGAGCGCAGCGTCAAGGATATCGCCGCCCACATTGTCGAAATAAACGTCAATACCCTTCGGGCAATGCTTCTGCAGAGATTTCCGGACATCCTCGGACTTGTAATCAATGGCGGCGTCAAAGCCGAGCTCTTTCACAATGTAGTCGCACTTCTCGGCCCCGCCGGCGATGCCTACCACGGTGCAGCCTTTTATTTTGGCGATCTGTCCCACTACCGACCCTACCGCTCCAGCCGCGCCTGAAACGACCACCGTCTGGCCCGGTTCTGGACGGCCGATATCCAGCAAGCCGAAATAGGCAGTCATTCCGGGCATTCCGAGCGTCCCGAGAAAGACTGGCAGAGGGATTGCGCCGGCATTTACTTTGGTGATGCCGTTGCCGTTCGAAATAACGAATTCCTGAACGCCGAAGGCACCATAAACGTGGTCGCCAACGGCGAACTTTGAGTTCTTCGATGCGATGACGCGGCCCAGGCCTCCAGCACGCATCACTTCGCCGATACCCACCGGAGCAATATAGGATTTCCCTTCGTTCATCCACCCGCGCATCGCCGGATCGAGCGAGATGTACAGAATCTTTATGAGCAACTCGCCTTCACCGGGGTCGCGCACAGGCTCTTCCTTGTATGCCCAATCGGTTCGTTTGGGCATGCCCACGGGCCGCGCAGCGAGCTCGAATTTGTGATTCAATTTGCTCATCGGTGATCCCTCCGGTGGCTAACGATCGGGTGCAGAGCTGTAGTCTAACCGACTGTTGAGAGTCGCTTACAGATGACGGTGACTAACGCGGCGGGCATTGTATATAATCGCCAGCGTCGTGCCAAGTCAGAACGCTCTGTGAACACAGGAGGTCCAAATGGCCGGAGCACCAGCAAACGTGTTGAACATCCTGCGACCGCCCGTATTCGCCACGGCCGCGGAAGAGCGTCTGCATCGCAAACAGATGCTGGCCGCCGCATTCCGGCTCTTTTCGCGTTTCGGATTCGATGAGGGAGTGGCGGGACACATCACGGCGCGCGATCCGGAACGACTCGACCACTTCTGGGTGAACCCTTTCGGAATGCACTTCAGTCAAATTCGCGCGTCCGACCTAATTTTGGTAAATCACCGCGGTGAAGTTGTGGAAGGAAAATATCCCGTCAATGGCGCGGCATTTGCTATCCACTCGCAGGTACACGCGGCGCGCCCCGACGTGATCGCGGCGGCGCATGCGCACTCGATGTATGGAAAATCATGGGCCTCGCTCGGCCGGCTGCTCGATCCGATCACGCAGGATTCCTGCGCGTTCTATGAGGATCACGGACTGTTCGCCGAGTTCACGGGGGTCGTGTATGAAACGTCGGAAGGCGAGCGGATCGCACAGGCTCTTGGACAATATAAGGCCGCGATTCTGCGGAATCATGGATTGATTACGGTTGGCCACTGCGTGGAGGAAGCGGCGTGGTGGTTCATCACTATGGACCGTAGCTGTCAGGCGCAGTTGCTCGCAGAGGCGGCCGGCGTGCCGGTAAAGATCGATCATGCCACCGCAATTACAACCAGGGAGCAAGTGGGAAATCATCTCGCGGGATGGTTTCAGTTTCAGCCACTACTCGCACGAATCGTTCGGGACGAGCCTGATCTGCTCGACTAGTTTCATCGCGGTGGGCGCGTAAGAAGTTAATTCAGCGCGCTCTTGCTGCACGTTGTAAGGTCACGCCGGACAGGGCGACTTCACAGACTTACTCATGGAAACACAAGAGCATCTCGACATACTGATCATTGGCGCCGGAATATCAGGCATCGACGCTGCTTACCGGCTGCAGACTACCCTTCCCAAAAAGACCTACGCGATTCTCGAGGCGCGCGACGCCATCGGCGGAACGTGGGACCTCTTCCGCTATCCAGGCGTGCGATCCGATTCCGATATGCACACGCTCGGGTTTCCGTTCCGGCCTTGGCATGCGGACGAGTCGATCGCGGAGGGATCCGCCATTTGGAATTATATCCGCGAGACGGCGGAACATTTTGGCATCGACCGTCACATCAGACTGGGGCATCGGATGATCCGAGCTTCCTGGTCTTCAGACGAGGCACGCTGGACAGTCGAGGCACAAACGAAAGATGGAGGGATTGCGCGTTTCGTCTGCACCTTCCTTTATATGTGCAGCGGTTATTACAGTTATGACAAAGGATTCAGCCCGGAATTTCCGGGTATGAAACATTTTCGGGGCCAGTTCTTGCACCCACAGGAGTGGCCCGAAAAGCTTGAGTACGCGGGGAAGCAAATCGTTGTCATTGGCAGCGGCGCTACGGCGGTGACGCTGGTTCCGGCGCTTGCAAAGGATGCCGCCCACGTGACGATGTTGCAGCGGTCTCCCAGCTATGTGGTTACGCGTCCGAGCAAGGACGCAAAGGCCATATGGATGTTTCGGCATTTGCCAAAAAAGCTAGCTGCGAAACTTACGAAATGGAAAAACGTGCTGTATAGCATCACCATGTTCCATCTCGCGCGCACCAAACCAGAGAAGATGAAGAGCATGATCATCAAGGGGATTAAGCTGCAGCTCCATCCCGATTTCGACGTCAAGCGGCACTTTACGCCGCGCTATAACCCGTGGGATCAACGTATATGCCTGGTGCCTGACGGCGACCTGTTTGCAGCGATTCGCTCTGGGAGAGTCGAGATCGTCACCGACACGATCGAGACATTTGTCGAATCCGGCGTCCGTCTGAGCTCAGGCACAACACTGCCGGCGGACATCGTCGTTTCTGCTACGGGTCTTGTAGTGAAGCTCATGGGGGGCGCCGATATTCTTGTTGATGGTGTGCCAGCGAGATTTGACGACAAGCTGGTTTACAAAGGCGCGATGTTCGGCGGTATCCCGAATTTAGCGTTCGCCTTTGGGTATACGAATAACTCCTGGACGCTGCGGTGCGATCTCACGGCGCGCTTTGTCTGTCGCTTGCTTAAATATATGGATCAAAAGGGCTGGTCCGTATGTGTGCCAAATATTCCGGCGCCTTCCGTTGTTCCCGAGGCTTTGATCGATTTTAGTTCCGGCTATGTCCGTCGCGCCGATGGCGTGCTGCCCAAGCAGGGACAAAAAGCGCCATGGAGGGTACACCAGAATTACGTGAAAGACTTGGCTGCCTTTACGTTTGGCTCGGTAAACGACGGGACCATGGAATTTCGTCGAACCTCGGAGGGTTCCCGGCGTGTGCAGAAGCAAACTGGCGAGGTCATGGCTAAGACGTCACTACAAGGCGGGCGGTCATCTTAACCGCGGGGCTTGCAACTTAACATTAGTCGCTATAATCTCAGGGTCACTATCGAATGTAAGTCGGGCACGACTCTGTGCTTTCAGCAGGAGGACCGGTATTATGGCCCGCGTAAAAAGCGCCGCGACGAAGGCCTCATTATCTCCACCAGGGGGCCTTGGCAACATTGAGGCCGAAAACGAGCGGCTCGGCAACGCGTCCTCCGGAAAGAAGCCCACGGGTCTTCGCGAGCGAAAAAAGGCGCGCCTTCGGCAGCAGATTATCGAGACAGCTCTGCACCTTTTTCGGCAGCGTGGCTACGAAAACACTCGCATCGACGACATCGTCCAGACGCTGGAGATCAGCCAGCCCACCTTTTTCCGGTACTTTCCCAGCAAAGAGGCGGTATTGCGCGAGGTTGGGCGCCGCGCATTTGCGCGCCAGGCGGCGAGTCTCAAAGCTGAACTTTCCACTAAGGCCTCGACCGAAGAACGCTTACGACGATTTTACGAATCTCTTGGAAATGTAACGGAAGTGGGGCGCCCGCTCTGGCAGGCTGTGATTCTGGCTGGCGCGATGGATCCGGTGCGGTCACCGGAATTGCGCGGGGCGGAGGCGGCGACCGTCAGCCTTCTCCGAGAGATCATCGCGGAAGGGCAAAAAAATGGCGAGATTACCCGCGATTTTCCCGTCGTGCACCTGGCCGAATTCATGGAGGGCCTTTTCAACACTGTGGTTCGCCAGTGGGCCGTCGATCTTACCGGACCTCACAAACTTACCGAGCGGGTAAGAAATGCGGTCGAGTTTTTCCTGCGCGGCGCGCATCCTTAACAAGGAACTCCATCCTGTGTATCCAAGGGTACAAAGCTCGCACCTCTTCCACAAACAACTAAGCGACGCATCCCAAATTCGCTGAGGTCCAAACGATGAAAGCTGCCATCCTTTGCGAATTCAAACAGCCGCTGGCTATCGAAGAGGTCGATCGACCGAAACACGGTGAGCATGAGGTGTTGATTGAAGTGGAAGCGTGCGGCCTGTGTCACTCGGATTTGCACTTGGCCGATGGCGATTGGCCGCAGCTGGTTCCAATAATGAAGAAGCGCCTGATTCTCGGGCACGAAATCGCCGGTCGCGTGGTAGAGAAGGGCGTTTCCGTTGACGATTTGAAAGTCGGCGACCGTGTGGGTGTTCCTTGGGTGCATTGGACCTGTGGCGAATGCGAGTTCTGCCGCGAAGGCAATGAGAATCTCTGCATCAAGCAACAGATTACAGGCGTCACGGTGGACGGCGGATATGCGGAATTCGTAAAGGCTCCCGCGAGTCATGCCCTGAAGATTCCCGACGGCCTGTCCTCTGTCGATGCGGCGCCTCTTTTCTGCGCGGGAGTCACGGTTTACCGAGCCTTGCACCACGCGAGAATCCAGCCAGGGCAGCGTTTGGCGGTTTTTGGTGTCGGAGGACTGGGCCAGCTGGCCGTTCAAATCGGAAAAGAGCTGGGAGCGGTAGTGACCGCTATTGACGTCTCAGCCGAAAAACTTTCACACGCGAGAGCTCTTGGCGCAGCCGCAACGCTGAATGCCGCCACTGAAAAAGTTGTCAAGGAATTGCGGCGCATGGGCGGCGCACATATCGCACTGGTAACTTCTGCAGCAAAGGCGGCGTACGACACCGCCTTTCTCTGCGTCAGACCCAGTGGGATGCTCCTCGTGGTCGGCCTGCCTTCGGAGTCTATTTGCTTCCCACCCATTTCAATGGCGGCGTCAGAAGTTAGAATCCAGGCATCCTCCGTCGGCACCCGAAAGGATCTGCGAGAAGTGCTGGCTCTGGCGGTCGCGAGCAAGATTCATTCTGAAGTCACAACCCGGCCTCTCGCCCAAGTCAATGAGGCAATGGGTGAGCTGCGGAAAGGGACCGTGTCGGGTCGTATCGTGCTTACCCCCCACTGAGGCGCATTTCACCCGGAGATCTGCTTTCCGGGTGCTTATCCAAAAGCTCCTTCGCTTGCTAAGCCGCTCTCGAGGGGCCTCTAAAGACAGACGTCCAAGATTCTAACGCAACGCATCACCTTCGTGTTGACGTTAGTAACTATAATGTGATACCAACGCTCATAATTCATGAGGAACCAGGTCGGGGTGGCCGTGATTCTTCGAAACTGTAAAAAGCGTTCCGCAACTGTCCGGTCCATAGGACCGCTTCGCCGGTACCAACCTCCAATCGGTCTAGTCTCGCAAGTTTTGAAACACTTGAAAGGAGAAACCATGAGAGGACTGATAGCATTTGCATGTGCCTTGACCTTGTCGACATGTTTGCTGCTGGCGATTCCAGCGACGTACGCTCAAGGCGTGGGCACATCCGGAAGCATCAGCGGAACCGTGACGGATCCGCAGGGTGGTGTGCTGCCAAAGGCGAGCGTCCTCGCCGTAGAAACCGCGCAGGGAACACAATACTCGGCTATCGCGGACGACACAGGGGGGTATCGCCTCACAGGTCTTTTGCCGGGTATTTACAAAGTCACGGTAAAGATGGACCGGTTTGGGACGGAGGCCATGACGGGTGTGGTCGTCAACATCGGGGAAACCGTCGTTCTTGATTTCCACCTGAAGCTTGCAACGACGGCACAAACGGTCGAGGTCACTGCAATTCCTCCCGTGGTGGAAACCGAACGGGGCGGCCAAGCCAATACCATTACTCAGCAGTACATCGAAGACCTGCCAATTGACCGCCGCGATTACCTCACGTTTACTCTACTGCTGCCAGGTGTCTCGGATTCCACGCGGCTGACGGATGACCAGGATTTCCGAGTGAAGCAAACGCCGCAAAGCGGACTTTCCTTCTACGGAAGTAACGGTCGCGGCAACAGCATCACTGTTGACGGCGGTGAGGCTCAGGACGATGCCGGTGGCGTCCGACCGACAATCAGCCAAGACGCTGTCCAAGAGTTCCAGGTGAATCGGAGCAACTACGCAGCGGACCTGGGCGGTGCAAACGGCGCGTCGATCAATATCGTCTCGAAATCAGGCTCGAACGAAATCCATGGCAGCTTATTCGGCTATTTCCGCAACGATGCGTTGGACGCTCGTGATCCGTTCGCCTTCAGCCCGGCGCTTCAACCCGGAGCCGTGTTTGATCCAGCTCAACCCGACTCAGCGGGAGCGCCAGTTAAGGATTCGTTGCAGCGCTATCAATTCGGCGGTTCTTTCGGCGCGCCTATAACAAAAGACAAGACCTTTGTGTTCTTTGCGTTTGAAGGGTTGCAGCAGGACGCACAGAATGCGGTGCCGCTGCTGACGAACACGTCAATTCTTCGGCCTTCTTTCGACCAGCAGCAGGTTTTCACCGCGCTCACGGCGCAAGGCAACACGTCGGTACCTTGCCTAAGCGGCCCAGTGGGTGCGGTGGTTGCAGCGCAAATCGGCGCGCCGCCGCCGCCGCCGAACGGAGCGACCAGCCTGCCCGCGGCCGAGTGTGCGGGTGTTCTTAACGCTGTGTTGACCGTCAACAACGTCAACCCCGCCGCTACTCCCATCGGTGCCTTTCTCGTGAACCAATTCGAAACGCAGGGCGGACTCTTCAACTACAACTCCCACGATTACTTGGCTTCGGCGCGCCTCGATCACCACATCGATGCGAACAACCAGATCTTTCTCAGCTACCGGTACGCGCATGATCTCGAACAAAACCCGGACGTGCAATCTCTGACGGCCTTCTCGGCGGGCAGCGGGGTCCACGACTATGACAACAACCTGCAGGGCGCCTGGTTTCACCAGTTCAGCCCGACCACTCAAAACGAGTTGCGCCTGCAGTGGGATTACAATAGCTTCAATGTGATTCCGAACGTGCCGGGGCAAGCTGGACTTCAAATTCCCGGTTTCATAAACAATCTAGGAACCAACATCTTCTTACCTAATCTCACGATTTTGCGCCGCTACGAGATCGCCGATAACTTCACCATGATTCGCGGCCATCACACGATCCAGTTCGGCATTAACGAGTTGCTGCGCGGCAATCACACCGAATCCCACACGTTTCTTCCAGGCCGGTTCGTGTTCGGCACGCTCCCCGGGGACCTGCTTACCCCGCAGCTTTCCACGCTTACTTCGCTGCAAACGGCGTCGTTTGGGCTGCCGCTTTTCTATCAGCAAGGTTTCGGCAACGCCGATTACCCTGCGTACACGCGGCCGTTGACGGGACTCTATCTGCAGGACTCGTGGAAGGTCACGTCCAATTTCACCTTGAATTACGGCCTCCGCTATGACATCGACTCGCAATATCGCCCTCTGAACACATACTACAAGGACTTCGCGCCCCGTGTATCGTTCGCCTGGGATCCATTTAAGGATCACAAAACCGTGGTTCGCGGCGGGTACGGGATATTTTACGGACCCATCGACGCGCAGATTCCCGGAGTGGACTTGAGCCTGGGAGCGCTGAACAAGAATCGCAGCACGGTGGAGAACAATCACAATAAATCTCAAGTTCCCGACCAGGTGAATAACCTACTGGGAACCTGTGGCGTCGATTTCCCGCCGGGGAACCCGCTTGTCCCCGGTTCTGGGACCAGCCCCTGCACGCGGTTCATTTCTATCTACGCGGATGCTTTGGGCCAGACTGCTCTGTTCCCGACCCTTGCGACCTCAGGCCAAATATTCCAGGGTCTGTTCGCTCAAGGCCTGATTCAGTGTACGACGGCCCTTCCTGGCCAGAATGCTTGCATCACACCTGCAGATGTGGCCCCGTTTGGCATATTCGTCCAAAATGGTGGCGCCACTCCAGCGCAGCAAGCAATTTCCCCAACCAATGTGGTTTTCAGCAACCCGACTAACTACAGGCCCCCTATGTCGCAACAAGCTTCGTTGGGAATTGAGCGCGAGATCACGCCCGGCTTCTCCATCGGCGTAAGCGGGATTTACTCGCACACGACGCACCTGCCCGTGGCGATCGATACGAATCTATTGCCAACAACACCTACTTCCACAGTGACGCTGGCTAGCGGCGCCACCACTACCTACAAGAACTGGAACCTCAGCCCGGCGACCGACCCGCTTGGCGGCGTCGAAGGATTGCCATGCGCGCCAACGGTGGCTAATCCAAACAATCCGCTTAACTGTTTTGTTAGTACGCTCGTCGTGCAGAATAACCAATACACTTCCGTAGCGTCTTCTCTGTATGAAGGCTTGATTCTGGAGATGAAGAAACGCTTCAGTGACCATTTCACTCTTTTCGGGAACTATACCTTCAGCAAAGGCTTTGACACCTCAACAGACTTCAACACGGA
>Ga0209006_10003900_pt1 | contig 13574 bp, 13 predicted proteins | sample JacPin_JW_Ref_O2_FD_188567 | JGI IMG/M metagenome (GOLD analysis project Ga0209006, IMG submission 188567) | Forest soil microbial communities from Algoma, Ontario, Canada - Jack Pine, Ontario site 1_JW_Ref_O2 (SPAdes) (version 2) | ecosystem: Environmental > Terrestrial > Soil > Boreal... | reverse complement strand
CGAACCCTCCTCGACATTGCAAACGTAAAGCACCGGCTTGGAGGTCAGCAATCCGAGCATGCCGAAGGCGCGTTCTTCCTCCGGCTTGCGGTCGAGAAACCGCGCCGGCTTGCCCTCGCGCAACAGCACCAGCGCGCGGTTGACAAGGTCGAGTTGCTCCTTGGCGTCCTTGTCATTGCCTTTGGCTTTCTTGGCCAGGTTGTCGACGCGCTTTTCCAGGCTGTCGAGATCGGCGAGCATCAGTTCGGTCTCGATGGTCTCGATGTCGGCCAATGGGGCGATCTTGCCCTCGACATGGGTGATGTCGGAATCCTCAAAGCAGCGCACTACATGGGCAACCGCATCGACCTCGCGGATGGTGGCGAGGAACTGGTTGCCGAGGCCTTCGCCCTTGGACGCGCCACGCACCAGGCCCGCGATATCGACAAAGGTCAGCCGCGTCGGGATGATCTGCGCCGACTTGCCGATCTCGGCGAGCTTGTCGAGCCGCGGATCGGGCACCGCGACCTCGCCGACATTCGGCTCGATGGTACAGAACGGATAATTCGCCGCCTGCGCCGCCGCCGTCTCGGTCAGCGCGTTGAACAGCGTCGACTTGCCGACATTGGGCAATCCGACGATACCGCATTTAAATCCCATGATGTGTCCTAAAGCCCGTTCCTCGCGACCGGCGGCCCGTCACGCAGCGCCGTCATCGTCCTTGTCGAAAAATCCCCTGGCCTGCATCGCCAGATGCACCCTGTTCTGGAACGTCGAATCGCGATCGGTCGCGAGCAGTCCGGCGTTGTCGGCGACCGCCTCGCAGAGCGCCTCGACCCAGGGGCGGTCGCTCTTGGCAAAATCCGACAGCACGTAGCTATGCACCAGTTCCTTGACGCCGGGGTGGCCGATCCCGAGCCGCACGCGGCGATAGTCGTTGCCGATATGCGACGAGATCGAACGCAGGCCGTTGTGGCCGGCAATGCCACCGCCGACCTTGACCCGCAACTTGGCCGGCGGCAATTCGAGCTCATCCTGAAACACAGTGATTTCGCCGACCGCGAGCTTGAAGAAATTCGCGGCTTCCTGCACCGCGCGTCCCGAATCGTTCATGAAGGTTGAGGGCCGGAGCAGGACGACACGCTCGCGGTCGAGCGTACCTTCCGCGGTCTCGCCCTGAAAACGCCGGCGCCATGGTGCGAAACCATGACGCCGCGCAATTTCATCGGCGACCATGAACCCGATATTGTGCCGGTTATGCGCGTACTTCGCGCCGGGATTGCCGAGCCCAACAAAGAGGCGCATGACGCGGCATCCCCGCGTCTCGTTACTTCTTCTTGTCGCCGCCAGCGGGCGCCTTGGCGCCTGCCGCCGGTGCCTTGGCGCCAGCCGCCGGAGCAGCCCCCGCCGCGGGTGCGGCGGCAGCAGCGCCAGCCGCGGGAGCAGCACCGGGCGCAGCCGCAGTAGCCGCCGGACCAGCGGCAGCCGCCGCAGCGGCCGCCTTGAGCTCTTCGGCGTATCCGGACGGCGGCACGATGGTCACCAAGGTGACGTCCTCGCGCGACAGCGACTTCACGCCGGCGGGCAGCTTGATGTCGGAAAGATGCAGCGAATGGCTGATCTCCAGGCCGCTGACGTCGGCCTCGATATATTGTGGAATGTTATCGACCGAGCATTCCAGATCGATGGTGTGGGTAACGATGTTGACGGTGCCGCCGCGCTTCACGCCGGGTGCCGTTTCCGCGTTCTGGATGTGAAGGGGAATGCTGACACGGATGGTCGCGCCTTCGCCGAGCCGCATGAAATCGACATGGAGCGGAAAATCACGCACCGGATCGAGATGGAAGTCGCGCGGGATCACGCGATGCTTCTTGCCCTCGAGATCGAGGTCGTAAATCGTGGTGAGAAACCGGCCGGCCAGGATGCGCTGGCGCAGGTCGGCATCATCGACCGAGATGGTCACGGGGGGCTGGTTGTTGCCATAGATCACTCCGGGCACTCTCCCGGCGCGACGCTCTGCCCGTGCGGCCCCCTTGCCGCCTGCCGGACGCGCGGTCGCCTTCAATTCCTTGACGGTCGCCATTGCATAAGTCCTTGTTTTCTAAAAGTTAAAGGCCGCATCGCGGCCCATCGGCACGCCGCAGCAAGCCTCCAGGGGTGCGGGGGCTGCGGACGTGGCGGCGTTCTAGCCCCAAAGTCCCGAAATGACAAGGAGATGGCATTCACCGATCGTCGCTGATTTCACAAGACCGGCGTCGACGTTCGCCCGGGCCGGGTCACAAAAGCGGGCCTCCAGACCAGCGCGTTTTCGAGCGAAAGCCTGCACCGCACTTGATGCGGGGTGGATACCGGTTCGCGTGAAGAAAACGCGTCAAAACAAGAATCCAGAGCCTCGCTCCGATTCGATCGGAACGGAAAAGGCTCTAGCCGCTGGTTTTGTCGACGCTTCTTGCCCACAATTGCAATGCAACCTGCAGCCGCGCCAGCCATGCGACATCTTGCAGGCTCAGGTCGAGAAGCTTTTCGATACGCGCGAGGCGATGATCCAAAGTGTTGGGATGCACGTCCAGTTCAGCGGCGACGCGTTTGCGCTGTTGCTTGAAGTCGAAATAGGTCTGCAACGTTTCAAGCAAGTTCGGTTCAAGCGCAAGCCGGTCGGTTATCGACTCGAAGAAGCGTCGGGCGTTTTCCGACGACGTCGCGCCATCGATCAGAACAAGTTCCGAATAGCAGGAAACGGTATGAGCATCGGTTGGCGCCTGCATTTCGAGGGCGCGCATCGCCTGTTCCGCCGCGACGCGCCAGCCATGCGGCCCGTTGCCCGGCAAGCCTACTCCAGCAGCGATAAGGTCCGGGACCGCGCGCAGCACGGCCGCCGCCTGGACCGCAAGCTTGCGGTCGTACTCGAAGCCCACATGACCTGGCGGCACGGAGCGCCACACCAACAGATGATCGCCGCGCAACGTGCGCAGGAAACTGTCCACGGAAACGCCGAGCGCGCGAGCGATTTCGGTCGCAAAGCGATCCAGCGACTCGTCGACCCGAAGCATGACGGCGTTCGCATCGCGCAGGCGAAACGAGAAGGCGGTCGCCGGCATGTCGGTGTCAAGTCCGAGCGCGGCGCCGAGCTCCCGAAACCCCGCCATATCGCCCGGACGACTGAACAGCAGGCTGCTCAGCTCGCGGCGCAATCGGTCGCGGTTGCGAACCTGCTGCCGCTCCTCAGCGACGTAGGCCTCGAAGATCGTTTGAGCGTGCGTGTCGACATGGACCATCAGGTTCAGCGCCACCTTCTGCAGCAGTTCCAGTTGCAGTTCGGAATCGTTGCCGACGGCTTCGATCAGGACACGCCACGTTTCGCGGAATGCGAGGCGATAGGCGCGCATAAGATCGCCCATGGAAATGCCTTGATGCAGCCGACGACGGGCGATGTCGGTCACCGAAGCGATATGATCCAGAGACGCCGGAGACGTGCCCGACAACAGCGCCCTGTACCAATCTTCCAGATGGCCGCGCGCGACCATCTGGACATCGGCGCGCAGATCGCTCGTTGCGTGCGCATAGCCAGGAATGGTCTTCACTATCAAATCGAGGTTGCGTCGCGCATGATTGTCGCTGTCTTTCGCAACGCGTTCGACCAGCGCATGCAAACGCGGCGATAATTGCGTCGCCTGCCATGCATCGGACGACACCAAAGACAGCAGTCGCTCGTCGCCCGACGGAGGATGGTCGGAGAGGGGCGACGCGTTTGCATCTGGCGACGATTGCTCACGCATGCTGATCTGAGGGCTCTTCAGGTTTTGGGGCTCCCGGCGCCGCGCGCCCGCAGTGAACTCACTACGGCGGCATCTCACGCATTGATAGATTTTTGGGCCGTTCAGGTTAACGAGCGATCATAGATTCGACGGGGGCTTCCCACAACCGAAGATCGTTGCGTGCTGCTATAGTTTTATAATAATTGCAGATTTTTCGTCCTCCAGGCCCTGCTTTCCTGGTGACAAGGACGCCGATACTCAGGCAGGCGGAAGCGACGCCGTCCTTCGGACGGCTATGCCAGGCCGTGAATATCGTGAATATGATGAAAGGCTTCCGGCCTCAGCCGCCCGTCTTCGGGCTGCCATTGTCCGGCGCCGACACACCAAGCTTGGCTTCCATGGCGGCAATGCGCGCCTTCAACGCCTCGTTCTCCTCGCGCGCCACCCGCGCCATGTCCTTGACCGCCTCGAACTCCTCGCGCTTGACGATATCGAGGTCGCGCAGGATTTTTTCGGCCTGATTGCGGACCACTGCATCGACCTCGCGCTTGACGCCTTGCGCGGCACCCGCGGCGTCGTTCATGAGGCGCCCGATCTCGTCAAAAAACCGATTGCTGGTCTGGGTCATCGTGGGAATCTCCGGTCGGCTGCGAAAGGGTCGGCAACCCAGACAATGGCGATCCGGAAGGCGCGGTTCAAGGCCGATGTTGTTCCTTCTCAAACGGCGCCTCGCCTTGTCATGGTCCGGTTTCCTTGCAATCGTATCGATGCGCGAAGCCAAGAAACCGACAAACCGGGAAACGAAAAGAAACGCCATGATCGACCAGCAGATCGAAATTCCCACCAAGGACGGCCACACCACCACCTTCATCAGCCATCCCGAGCGCAACGGCCCGCATCCCGTCATTCTCTTCTATATGGACGCGCCGGGGATTCGCGAGGAACTGCGCGACATGGCGCGCCGGCTGGCGACGTCGGGCTATTATGTGATGCTGCCCAATATGTATTACCGCTCCGGCGTCATGGAGCTTGGCCCGTTGCCGGCCGATCCGGAAGCGCCCGAGCGCAAGCGGATGTTCAGCCTGATGGCGTCCCTCACCATTCCGATGGTGATGGAGGATACCCGCGCTTTGCTTGCCTATGCCGACGGCCAGTCCGCCGCCCGCACGGATATCGTTGGCAGCGTCGGTTATTGCATGAGTGGGCGCTACGCGATCAACGCGGCGACGCATTTTCCGGGTCGCGTCAAGGCCGCGGCGTCGATGTACGGGGTGCAACTTGCCACCGACCAACCCGACAGTCCGCATCTTGCCGGCCAGAAGACCAGGGCCGAGCTGTATTTCGGCTGCGCGGAGACCGATATTTACGCGCCCATGGAAACCGTCGAGAAGGTCAAGCAGTCGATGCAGGCCGACGGCGCCAATGCCGAGGTCGAGATCTATCCCGGCACCCATCACGGCTTCGCGTTCCCGAAACGGCCGGTCTACGACCGTGACGCGGCGGAGCGGCACTGGGAACGGCTGCTGGCACTCTATCGCCGCAACCTGTCGTCCTGATAGCCGATCGTGGACGTCAAAATCAGGGATTATGAAGGGTCGGACGCTGACGACGTGAACCGGATAGCTGTCTCGGCCTTCAGCCAGTTTCGCGATCAGTACCATGACTGGCCAGCCATGCTTGCCGGCCTGTCGAAAACCTCCACGCTCAGCGCCACCGGAGAAATCATCGTTGTTGAAAACCAAAGCCGGCTGGCGGGCGCCGTCGCTTATTTCGGGCCGGGCAGCCAGAAGGCTCCATTCTTCGATCAACGCTGGCCGGTCATCCGCATGCTGGTTGTCGATTCCGCTTTTCGAGGCAAGGGGCTTGGGCACACATTGAGCACGGAATGCATCGCAAGGGCGAAACGCGATGGCTCGCCGATTATCGCGCTCCACACCAGCCCGATCATGACCGTGGCATTGCCGATGTATCTCAAGATGGGCTTCGTCAAAGCTTATGACGCTCCACCAATCTTCGGTGTAGCCTACGCCGTCTACACGAAAGCCTTGTGAGCCTGCATGCCCTTCCTCACCATTGCCTTTCCGGTGTTCGATCCGATCGCCATCGCGATCGGGCCGATCGCGATCCGCTGGTACGCGCTGGCCTATATCGGCGGCATCGTGCTGGGGTGGATCTATGCCCGCGCGCTGATCAAGAACCACAGGCTGTGGGGCGGGCCGGCGCCGATCACGCTGCTGCAGATGGATGATTTCATCCTCTGGGTCACGATCGGCATCATCCTCGGCGGCCGTACCGGCTATGTGCTGTTCTACAATTTTCCGTTTTTCATCCAGCATCCCGCCGAGGTTTTCGAGCTGTGGAAAGGCGGCATGTCGTTTCATGGCGGATTCCTGGGCTGCGTCGCCGCGGTGATCCTGTTTTGCCGCCGGAACAGCCTCCCGATCCTGTCGCTCGGCGATATCACCACCGCGGTCGGCCCGATCGGGCTGTTTCTCGGCCGCATCGCCAATTTCATCAACAGCGAGTTGTGGGGCCGGCCGGCCGATGCCAGCGTGCCCTGGGCCATGGTGTTTCCCAATGGCGGGCCGCTGCCGCGCCATCCGAGCCAGCTCTACGAGGCAACATTGGAGGGAATCCTGCTGTTTACCATCCTCGCGGTCATGATCCGGCTCGGCGCCCTGAAGCGGCCGGGCCTGATCCTCGGCAGCTTCATTGCGATATACGGCTGTGCGCGTATCGTCGGCGAGCACTTCCGCGAGCCCGACCCGCAGCTCGGATTTCTGTGGGGCGGCCTGACCATGGGGATGCTGCTGTCGGTGCCGATGATTATTGCGGGCGCAATCATTATAATGGTGGCATGGCGCCGCGGGGTGCGCCAATCCGCAGCCCGTCCCGTCGAAGGAACGCCGTGACCGATCACTCGCCACTGCAATCCGAGATCAAGAAGCTGATCAAATCGTCCGGGCCGATGCCGGTCTGGCGCTACATGGAGCTGTGCCTGACGCATCCCCAGCACGGTTATTACGTTTCGCGCGATCCGCTCGGACGCGAGGGCGATTTCACCACCGCGCCGGAAGTGAGCCAGATGTTCGGCGAGTTGCTCGGGCTGTGGGCGGCGTCGGTATGGAACGCGATCGGCTCGCCATCCGTCCTGCGGCTGATCGAGCTTGGACCGGGCCGCGGCACCATGATGGCGGATGCCTTGCGCGCGTTGCGGGTACTGCCGCCGCTTTATCAGTCGCTGAGCATCCATCTCGTCGAGATCAATCCGGTGTTGCGCGAGAAACAGAAGGCGGCGCTGACGGGCGTTCGCAACGTCGCCTGGCATGACAGCATCGACAGCGTGCCCGACGGCCCGTCGGTCATTTTGGCCAACGAGTATTTCGACGTGCTGCCGATCCATCAATTGGTGAAACGCGAGACCGGCTGGCACGAACGTACGGTGGAGGTCGACGGCAGCGGCAAACTGGTGTACGGCGCCGCGGCCGATCCAATGCCCCGTTTCGAGGTGCTGCTGCCGCCGCTGGTGCGGGCAGCACCCGTAGGCGCCGTGTTCGAGTGGCGGCCCGATGCCGAGATCATGAAGATCGCGACCCGGGTCCGCGATCAATATGGCGCGGCGCTGATTATCGACTACGGCCACCTGCGCAGCGACGCCGGCGATACCTTTCAGGCCATCGCCCGCCACAGCTTCACCGACCCCCTGAAGAATCCCGGCGAGGCCGACGTCACCGCCCATGTCGATTTTCAGGCGCTGGGGCGCGCCGCCGAGGATCTCGGCGCCCGCGTCCACGGCCCGGTGCCGCAGGGCGAATTCCTCAAACGGCTCGGCATCGAAACCCGCGCGGTCGGCCTGATGGCGAAGGCCACGCCTGAGGTCTCCGAGGACATTTCCGGCGCGCTGAAGCGGCTGATCGGCGGCGGACGCGGCGGCATGGGCTCGATGTTCAAGGTGGTCGCGATCTCGGCACCGAACCTGACCACGCTGGCGGGGCTGAGCGATCATGAGCCGGTCGGCAATGCGGAGCTGCCATGACGCTGGGATCGCCGCTGCTTTCGTCCATTCCCGGCCTACGTCATGCGTTCTTCACCCGCGAAGGCGGCGTCTCCGGCGGCTTTTATGCCAGCCTCAATGGCGGCATCGGCTCCAACGACGATCCTGCTCATGTCGCCGAAAACCGCCGCCGCATGGCGAACCAGATCGGCGTGGCGCCGGAGCATCTTCTCAGCGTGCATCAGACCCATTCTCCCGATGTCGTGGTGGCGACCGGGCCATGGCCCGGGTCGTCACGGCCGCGCGCCGACGCCATCGTAACCCGCACCGAAGGGCTTGCCATCGGCGTCACCGCGGCCGACTGCGGACCGATCCTGCTGGCCGATCCGAAGGCGCGGGTGATTGGAGCGGCGCATGCGGGGTGGAAAGGCGCGCTGACGGGCATCCTGGAATCCACCGTCGATGCGATGGAAAAACTCGGCGCCGAACGCAGCGGCATCGTGGCCGCGATCGGCCCCCTGATCCGCCGGCACAGCTACGAGGTAGGCCACGAATTCGTCGAGCGGTTCATGCAGGCCGATGCGGAGAACGCGCTGTTTTTCCTTCCCGCCGTGCGCGAGGGCCACGCGATGTTCGACCTTGCGGGTTTGATCCGGATGCGGCTTGAAAACGCCGGGGTCCTGATGATCGACGACACCGGCCTCGACACCTATTCCGATGAGCGCTTCTTCAGCTACCGCCGCTCGGTGCATCGCCAAGAGCCGGATTACGGCCGCCATGTTCATGCGATCGTGCTCGAAGCCTAGACCTTTTCCGTTCCGATAGAATCGGAACGGGGCTCTGGATTGTTGTTTTGACGCGTTTTCTTCACGCGAACCGGTATCCACCCCGCATCAAGTGCGGGGCAGGCTTTCGCTCGAAAACGCATCTAGCCTCCGCACCCGTGCTTCAACCGGAATGAGAAATCGGCGCGCGGTTAACCGCTTCCTCATGTTCGTTGCGCCTTTATGGCGTCCCTGCCCTAGACCTTAACGTGTTTTAACGATATCGCTCGGGGGCGATGAGAGACACGATCGTAACCCTGTTCCGGGCCGGACGGACTGAATCCCGTGCTGCAACTGCCGCCTTGCTGCTGGCGATGGCCTGCGGTCTTGGCGGCTGCGCCGGCGGTGGCGCCGTGGAAGGCGCGTTCGCCCAGGCCGGCAACGGGACCACGGTGGCATTCGAATCGATCGACGGCCCGCCGCCGCAGGTGTTCGACCGGATGGTCGGCGTGCTGGACAGCGAATCGAAGCTTCGCAGCCTCTCGATCGTCTCCCGCGAATCGTCCGCTTCCTATCGGGTGCGAAGTTATCTCGCCGCCCAGGTCTACCGTGGCCGCGCCACCATCGCCTGGGTCTGGGACGTCTATGACCGTAACCAGCAGCGCGCCTTGCGACTTTCCGGCGAGGAACCGGCCGGCAAGGCCGGACGCGACCCCTGGGCTGCCGCCGACGATCTGGTGCTGCGACGGATCGCGCAGGCCGGATTGAGCGGCCTCAGCAGCATGGTCAACGGCACGGCACCTCCGGATGCCGCTCCGTTGCCGTCCGCACCGGAGCTGCGCGGCCCGGCGGTGGCAAGCGCGGACCGGCCTGCGCCGGCCTCGGAGGCGTTCAGCCTCACCGCCCTCGGCTACAGCGATCGGTAACGCCGAATTTCCTTGCCGAGGGCTGATTTTGCGCAGGAAAACCGGCTTCATGGGTTGCCAGCCGAGGCACGTCCTTGATATCACCTCGCTCGTCGCAAGCGCCGGTTCCACGAGTATTTTGAGATGTTGAACGTCGTATCCAGCAAGGCGCGGGGAGAAGCCTCGATGTCGGCCAAGAACGGCTCCATCAAGCTCGTCGCCGGCAATTCCAATCCCGCCCTGGCGCAGGAGATCGCGAACTGGCTGCATCTGCCGCCGACCAAGGCGATCGTGCGGCGCTTTGCCGACATGGAAATCTTTGTCGAGATCCAGGAGAACGTGCGCGGCTCGGATGTCTTCATCATCCAGTCGACGTCGTTTCCGGCCAACGACCATTTGATGGAATTGCTGATCATCACCGATGCGCTGCGCCGGGCTTCGGCGCGCCGCATCACCGCGGTGATCCCCTATTTCGGCTATGCAAGGCAGGATCGCAAGGTAGGCTCGCGCGCGCCGATTTCGGCCAAGCTGGTCGCCAACCTGATCACCCGCGCCGGCGTCGACCGCGTCATGACGCTCGACCTGCATGCCGCCCAGATCCAGGGCTTCTTCGATATTCCGGTCGACAATCTCTTCGCCTCGCCGGTCATGGTGCGTGACATCCGCGAACGCTTCGACCTCGCCAATGTCATGGTGGTGTCGCCCGACGTCGGCGGCGTGGTGCGCGCGCGCGGGCTTGCCAAGCGCATCAACACCCCGCTCGCCATCATCGACAAGCGCCGCGAACGCGCCGGCGAATCCGAAGTCATGAACGTGATCGGCGACTGCGCCGGCTACACCTGCATCCTGATCGACGATATCGTCGATTCCGGCGGCACGCTGGTGAACGCGGCCGACGCGCTGCTCGCCAATGGCGCCAAGGAAGTCTACGCCTACATCACCCATGGCGTGCTGTCCGGCGGTGCGGCGGCCCGCATCACCTCCTCCAGGCTGAAAGAGCTCGTGATCACCGAGTCGATCCAGCCGACCGAAGCGGTCCGCAACGCCCCCAACATCCGCACCCTCTCGATCGCCTCGCTGATCGCCGAAGCCATCGGCCGCACCGCGTCGGAAGAGTCGGTGTCCAGCCTGTTCGATTAGGGCGGTCATTGCCTTCATTCCAGGCCTTCGGTTCCGATTGAAGCAGAACCGAAGGCCTGGTTTTTGTTTTGACATAACGATCCAGGCCTGTTGGCGATCCAGGCCCGATCGACGCCTATTTGCTTTTTCGTGTCGAAGCTTTCTTCCTGCTGGCGGCGATCCGGTACGCCGGGCCGGAGGCAGCGGGATTGATGACGCTAATCACCCGCGGCGCGATCGGCGTGCCAAGTCCGGTGCAAGCGTCCCAGCCAGGGCCGGCGTCAAAGGCGCCGTTATTTCCCGAGATCGTATCGCGGAAGGCTCCCGTGTTCTTCGCATAGAGCGCGGGCTGAATGAAACCGGCTTGCGCACCGTTCTGCCGATTGGCGACCGCGATCAATCCGGCCCACAGCGGCGCGACCGCGCTGGTGCCGCCGATCACCATGGTCTTGCCGTCGACCCGGATGATGTAGCCGGTCGCGGGATCCGCATCACCTGCCACGTCGGGAACGCCGCGGCCGCCGGCCGGATCGGTTGGCTGCGGAACGTTCATGCCGGCCTGCCAGGTCGGCAGCGGGAATATGTTGCTGACGCCTCCGCCGGTTGCGCCGCCGCCCTGCGACTGGGCATTCCACACAACCTCGGTGGCGATGCTCGAACCGCTGCCCACCAGATGGGTGCCGCCGCAAGCCAGAACGTGCGGGCTTGAAGCAGGAAAATCGACATGGTTCCCGGTATCGCTGACGCCATCCGACGAGCCATTGTCGCCCGCCGCCACCGTGATGGTGATGCCGAGCGCCACGGCCGACTGGCAGGCCGCGTCGAGTGCCGCCATGGCCTGGGCGGTCCAATCGATTTCCGCCGACCCCCAGGAGATCGAGATCACGCTCGGCTTGTATTTGGTGTCGTGAACGGCCTGGGCGATCGCGTCGACAAAACCCTGGTCGGTGTTGGGCGCAAAGTACACGACAATGCGGGCGCCCGGCGCGACGGCGCCGGAGACCTCGATGTCCAGCATCACCTCGCCGTCGGCGCCGTTGGGATTACCCGGAGTGTTCTTTCCCTTCCCAACCGGCACGGCGACCACGGTCGGCGGCTTCTGCCCAAGTGACTTGAAATAGGCGGTGATATCCGCCTGGCGAAAACCGCCGCCGAGCTCGATGATGCCGATGGTTTGACCGGAGGCCGTGATTCCTTGCGGGAACTGGTAGAGCTGCCCGACCTGAACCGGCGTGTAGGAAGATTGACCGGCGGCGTGAGGACGCGCAAAGCCACCGCCTTCGACTTCAGCCGCAGCCACCTCGCCGAGAACACGGAAGTGCGGCTTCGCCTGCGGGCGATTGTCGAGGCCGAGCACGGCGACGACATAGCCTTGCAATTCGGCAGGAAGCTTGATGCTGCCGTCGCGAACGCGATAGGTCTCGCCCTCGATCGTGCAGTGTGACAGCGAAACGCCGAAGGCCCGCTGCATGTTGGCGACGGTGCCGGTGAGCTTGACGGTGCGCCGCCCGGGCGCCGGCGTGCCGGGCTCGACCTTCAGGCTGAACTCCCTGGCAAAACGCTTCACAAGCTCAACTGCTTCGGGGTCGGCCCCGTGGTCGGCGTTGAAGCGCGCACGGGTCAGACGTTGCTCGCCGGAGGCATGGGCTGCCGACAGCGGCTTCTTGCGCCGGACGATGACTGACACCGTCAGCTGTTCGCCGCCGGCAGCGGGCTTGTTTCCGGCTGCCATCGCGACCGGACGCTTCTCACTGCCGGATAATACGGTGCGGCTCTGAGTGGCAAAATGGGGATGAGGTGTTTGCTGTGTCATTTGACGCTCCTTGAAAGGCGGAATGAAATGAATTTTCGAAGCTGGAAATTTCAAAAGTTCGCGACAAGTTCATCAGATGAAGCGCGGATCTCTTTGGGTGCGTTTGTGCGTGATCGCTTTCGCGCCCAGGACTTTTCTTGCCCAAGACTTTCTCGAAGGCATGGATGGGTCAGTAATGCCGACCTAGTCGGAAAAGCAGCACGCGCGCTATTGAGAGCACGGATTCAAATTTTAAAGTGTGGGCTGCTTCACATACAACCTCACGATCTTCGCCGCCGCGCGATGCGCTCGAGTTTTGCTAAAAGTGTCGCCTTCTGAAGATCAGAGATATGAACCGGCGGGCAGGCCGCACCGGCCGCGCTTCGCAAGAGTCCCATCGTCCCAACACCGTCATTGCGAGCCAAGCGAAGCAATCCATTTCGTCACGCAAAGAAAGATGGATTGCTTCGCGGAGCCTGTCATCGGGAGCGCATTCGCGCGACCCGTTGGCTCGCAATGACATCATATGCGGGCTCGGGAAAAATAAGGAAATCCCGGATACGGTCTTCGCTCATCCGGGCTTTGCTTGCTTTCCTTGCGCCTACACGATCCCCGCCGCGACCTGGCCGCGCAGCCGTTCCAGGCTGTGCAGCGTGTTGGCGCAGGCTTCCGCGACCTCGATGCCCTTGGTGGCAAAATGCTTGCGGAAGAAATCGAAATGCGCCGCGCTCTCGTGGAATTGTTGCGGCGTCAGCACCGCCGAGAACACCGGCACTTCGGTGCGCAACTGCACGTCCATCAGCGCCTTGATCACGGTGTCGGAGACGAATTCATGGCGATAGATGCCGCCATCGACCACCAGCCCCGCCGCCACGATCGCGGTGTAGCGCCGGGTCTTGGCGAGCAGTTGGGCGTGCAGCGGGATCTCGAACGAACCCGGCACCTCGAACAGATCGATGCGCGCCCGCTCGATGCCGCGCGCCTCGATCTCTCCGAGGAAAGCGATGCGGCATTCCTCGACCACCTCGCGATGCCAGGAGGATTGCACGAAGGCGACCCGCTGCGGTTTGGCGAAGCGCGGATGGGCGGCAACCGGGGGACGGGTAATGGTTCCGGAAGCGCCGTTTGCTTCGGGAGCGTCTTTTACGTCGGCAGAGTCTTGTACCTGGGGGGTATCTTGCAACATCTGATTCATGGCTTTCCTCTTTCAGGACCAGAATCAGGGCATACGGAACGACGCGCCGCGCGGAAAATGCGGCTGTCGCG
>Ga0209006_10003899_pt1 | contig 13578 bp, 8 predicted proteins | sample JacPin_JW_Ref_O2_FD_188567 | JGI IMG/M metagenome (GOLD analysis project Ga0209006, IMG submission 188567) | Forest soil microbial communities from Algoma, Ontario, Canada - Jack Pine, Ontario site 1_JW_Ref_O2 (SPAdes) (version 2) | ecosystem: Environmental > Terrestrial > Soil > Boreal... | reverse complement strand
GGAGGTCTTCCGAGACAAAAAATGCAGGAGGGTCGACGGATCAATGGCCCTGCCGCCTGGCGCTATCGGATCGGCGGTACGGGAAGAGAAATTAGCATGGCGGGCAAGCGGTGTAAAGAACGCTTTTCCGATATTTTCCAGCATCCACTCGGTTTCGTCGCGATACCTCCATTTCCTTCCGGCCACATTTAGTCTAAAGTAAGTGCGTCATGGCAGACCACTACCTGCTCAAAACCGAACCCTCGGAATATTCCTTCGCCGATCTGCAAAAGGACAAGAAAACCGTGTGGGATGGTGTCTCAAACCCGGTAGCGCTTCGAAACCTGGGCCAAATGAAGCCCGGCGCGCACCTGATCATCTACCATACGGGAGACGAAAAGAGCGCCGTCGGAACTGCCACGGTAATCTCGGTGGACAGCTCAAATCCCAAGAATCCCAAAGTGGAACTTCAAGCCGGGAAGCCCTTGCTCAGGCCCGTCACGCTGGCGGAAATCAAGGCAAACAAGCTCTTCGCTGATTCACCTCTAGTTCGGCAGGGAAGGCTCTCCGTGGTGCCCCTAACCCCTGCGCAGTACGGCTTTCTGACTTCCTCTTAAGAGTTCTCCAAAGCCATTTTGTCTGAACTCTAACCTCTAGGTTTGAAAGGTGTGTCGCTCATTTTCTTGCACATTGACTTGCAACATCACGCAGCCTAGGATTGCGCGAACGAGGGGGCAAATTTGCAACCGGAAGTTTCGCCTGGTCCGCGCCGCATACTGCCTGCCGCAATCATCCTGATTGCAATTTTCTTTTTAGCCGTTGTAAGCCGCAACCCTCCCACGCCTAAGCCGGTCAGTGCTCCGGCCGCCGAGTTTTCCGCCGCTCGGGCGCGCCAGGTGCTCCGCAGCTTGGTTGGCGATGGCGTCCCACATCCCGCTGGAAGCGAAGCCAACGACGTGCTCCGTGGCCGTATCCTCGACGAACTCATCGCGCTCGGGTATCAACCCGAAGTACAAACCGGCTTCGCCTGTGACGAGTACGGTACCTGCGCCACCGCAAAAAATATCTTAGCTCGCCTGCAGGGAACCGAGCCCGACCAGGCCGTTCTCCTGGCCGCGCATTATGACTCTGTCTCGGCGGGCCCGGGTGCGTCCGACGACGGTGCGGGAGTGGCCGCCATTCTTGAAATTGCGCGTGCTTTGAAATCCACCTCCACGCCGCTCCACTCCATTGTTTTCCTGATTGATGACGCCGAAGAGGACGGCATGATCGGCGCCCGCGTTTTCGTGGACCAGAGTCCCTGGGCCAAAGATATTCGCGCGGCCGTAAACCTGGAAGCTCGCGGAACCTCCGGCCCCAGCTTGATGTTTGAAACCGGCAGCGCGAACTATTGGGCGCTGAAGCTTTATTCAAAGTTCGCCCCGCGCCCTGCTTCCAATTCAATTTTCTATGAGGCCTACAAGCAACTCCCCAATGACACCGACTTCACCGTATTCAAGCCCGCCGGTTATCAAGGCCTGAATTTTGCTTTCATCGGCGGCGTAAACCAGTATCACACGCGGCTCGATAATTTCGAGAATTCCAGTTCCCGCAGCCTCCAGCACCACGGGGAAAACGCGCTTCCCATGGTGTTGGCCCTCGCCAACGCAGACATTTCGAATCCGCCGCACACCGACGGCGTTTTTTTTGATGTTTTCGAGCGCCGCATAATTCTATGGCCCGCCAAATGGACTTTGCCCATATCCATCTGCACTTTGGTGCTTCTGTATTTCCAGATTGGCTGGATGCTGGCCAAAGGGCGCTTGCATCCCGCCTCGCTTCTTTGGGGAGTTGTTAACTGGCTCGCCATTCTGATTACCACCGGCGTGCTTGCATTGATTCTCCACTTGGTTCTCCGCGCCGTGGGAGTTATGCCCGCAAACTGGCCATCGCTTGCTCTGCCGCCACAAATGGCATTTTGGTCGCTGGCAATATCAGTAGTGGTGTTGTTGTCTATCGCCTTTGCGGCGCGCGCCGGTTTTTGGGGCTTGTGGGCAGGCGTTTGGATTTGGTGGACGCTGTTGTCTGTGATCATCGCCTGGCTCACACACGGCATCAGCTTTGTCATGCTGGTGCCTTCCTGCGTAGCGACAGTGGCGGGATTATTTTTCACTTTCCGTCGCAGTGACTTTAATCGCGGGGTTTGGCTGGTGGCAGCGCTGCCGTTATTCACGGCCGGCATCGTCGGTTTTACTTCTCTATTTTTTCTGTACGATGCTCTCGGCGTTCGTTTACTTGCCGGCATCGCGTTGATCGCTGGGATTTTGTTTACGCCGGCCGCTCCGTTAGTAGGCAGCTTGCGAAGTTCCAAAGGATTAGCGCTATTCGCCCTTCCAGGAACGGCCATAGCCGCCACAGTTATTGCGATTTTTGTCTCCGTGGTCGCTCCCGCGTATTCTGCGAAATCCCCCGAACGCGTCAACCTGCAGTACCGCCAAGACAGCGATTCCGGCAAATCGCAGTGGGCCGTTTACCCGGGCTCCGGCCGGCTGCCCGAATCGATTCGCATTGCCACAGTTTTTCATCGCGACGATCCCGCAACATTTTCCTGGGACACTCAAACCGCCTTCGTTGCCGACGCGCCCCATCTCGAAATGGCCCCTCCCACCCTCACAATCCTGGAATCCTCTGCAGCCAACGGAAAGCACAAATACCGAATGTTGCTGCGCTCTGAACGCGGCGCCCCGGACGCCATGGTTTTCTTTCCTCCGGACTCAGGCCTCGCGGCAATGCGGATGCAAGACCAGCCCATCCAGCCTCAGCCCGCGCGCCTCCGCCAGTTCCTGAAAGGCTGGGAAGTTTACGACTGCGCGACCATGCCTGCCAAAGGTGTCGAGCTAAGTTTTGAGTTACCTGCGGGAAAACCGGTGGAAGTTTACGCGCTCGATCGAACTTATGGTCTGCCGCTGGAAGGAATGTTTCTTCTGAAATCGCGGCAGTTCACCGCAACGCCTTCCGGAGAAGGAGACGTCACCCTCGTGAGCCGCCGCGTCCAGTTGAACCCGTAATCGCCTCACCGCGCGATTGCCTGACCGCTCGGTTAGCTTGCCTGCCGATTCGCACGACCGCCCGATTCGCGCGATCGCCAAGTACATAAACAACCGGAAACACCGAAACCGTTACCGCAGGGGCGCAGCATGCTGCGCCCGCTGATGCCAGTTACATAATCGATCGGAATCGCCGAGTCTGTTTTCGCAGACGTGCTGTTCGCCGATCGAGAATGCGCACTCGGCGCCCGCGCCACCCCGTCGTCACCCGCTCCGCCGCAATGGTTTCGTAGTAATCCAATTCGCCCGGTGAGGTGAGCATGCTGCGCTCGCCGCCACAGGCTGCCCGCAACTCGTCCGGGCCGCCAGGGTTATTTATTCTTGCCGTTCTGGTGCGCGCCCGAAATCACCAGGTTTCCCGCATTATCCTGCCCGGCCACCACTACCGCCTTGCCCGTCCCGGACTTTTTCGCGGCTTGCGCCATGCGCGCCGCTTCCGCTAACTGGGGCTGCTTGGCGTCGAGCTCTCTTTGTCCCTCTGTTACCGCTTCCTGATAATTCTGAAACATCGTCGGCACAAACTCGCCCGTGTTTGTTGCGCTCACGTTCGCGCGCGGAGTGGAATAGGGGCCCGGCAGGATCGCGCCCGCGCTGTGCGACGGGGAACTCAAGCCGCCTCCACCGCCTGCGCCGCCGCCCGAGCTTGGATAGGCATTGGGGGATGCTCCGCCACCTCTTTGCGCGTGTGCAGCGCCAGCCAACGTAAGTAAACCTGCGAGAACAATTAGTTTTTTCATCATTTGATCTCTTTCGCTCGCCACAATTTTCCAGCGCGAGCCGCAAATTCAGCCTCGATACTAACTCAGCACATTTCTAAAAAAATGGGCCGAACGTACCCTTGGTACCAGCGACGGGCTTCCCTTGGCCCAAACTATTTACGGCCCTTTTCGCCCTAATATGTCGACCATTTACCCGGTGTTGGAGGGGACTGTCATCGCTTGTTTTCGTGCAATCGAGTTCTTTTGGGTGATGAGGGAGGGATGTGCCGCTGCCGCTTGCCAACTTCTTTGCCGGCACGATCGGAGCTAGAAGCACTCATATGTCAGACGCCCCATGCAGCCTGACAATCGTGGCAAGAATGATTTCTTAATATCGCACTACTGCGTGGTTGTATCTGCGGAAGTTCTGAAATTGAGTCTTAAGATGAAACGAGGCTAAAAACGAAGTACTACGAACTTAAATTCCTTACGGCCTTCCGCTCGACGAGATATTTTCGTCCGTGATCACATGAGTTTGGCGGTTGACCGCAGTTAGCTTTGCTTGCCCGCTCGTTGCGGCTGCTCCGCTCGGCCCGGTTTTACGGGGCTTGGAGATGATCAGGTTTCCGCCGTCGTCCTGCTGCGCAACAAGCGCCGGCTTCTGCTCGCTGGAATTCTTCATGGCCTGCGCCGTGCGTGCTGCGTCGGCTACGCCTGTCTTTGCTTGCAACTGTTCCTGGCCGGTCGTTAGAGCTTCCGAATAATTCACGAATGTGGAAGGCACGAAGCTCCCCGAGCCCGAGGCGCTGGTGCTACCTGCGCGTGAAGCAGCCGCGGCCGCTCTCGCATACGGACACTGTGCTTGCGCCGCGCTCGCCGCTAGTGCAAAGCTTGCCAGGAGGAACCACTTTTTCATCGGTTTTCCCTGCCGCTCGCAAAAAGATTCCCTGCGCGCGCGGCGTTAGATCTGCCTCTATTTTCAGCGGAACCCAGTACTACCGACAATGGTACGGAAGTCCTACTTAGTAACATTTAGCTATTTCTAACCGAAAGGTTTTTTTAAGAGTGCCCACGGGCGTTTGCGATAACTAGGCGTTTTTTTGACAGATCGGCGCGGCTACGAACGCCTTTAAACGCGCTAGCCGGGCGCGTCCATCCCCCTCGAGCCGTCCTGAGAAATCCCGCCTCTCTCAGCCTTTGCGGCGAACCAAGGCCTCAGATAGAATTACACTTTTCCTATGGGCACAAAAACGAACGCTGTGCGCTTGCACAACACGCTCACCAACCGGCTCGAACCCCTCGAGCCGATTCACAAAGGTGAGGTTCGCATATACACCTGCGGCCCCACCGTGTACGACTTCGCGCATATCGGCAATTTTCGCACCTTCGTGTTTCAGGACATCCTCCGCCGTTTTCTTCAATCACGCGAATACCGCGTCGTGCAGGTGATGAATTTAACCGACGTGGACGATCGCATCATCCAGAAAGCCGCCGCCGCCAGCGTCAGCATTCGCGAATACACCGAAAAATACGTGCAGGCGTTCCTCGCCGATATGGATGCGCTGCACCTCGAAGCTCCCGAAGAGATGGTACGCGCCACCGATCACATCGAAGACATGGTCGCCTTGATCGAACGTCTCCAGAAAAAAGGCTTCACTTACAACAGTGAGGGTTCCATTTATTACAAAATTTCAAAGTTCCCGCATTACGGGGAACTCTCTCACATCGACCTGGCCGGCATGCAGACCGGCGTGCGCGTTGACGTCGATCAATACGAAAAAGAAAACGCGCGCGATTTTGCCCTATGGAAAGCGCCGAAACCCGGCGAGCATTTTTGGGAAACGCCGATTGGCCCCGGCCGCCCGGGTTGGCACATTGAATGCTCCGCCATGGCCATGAAATACCTGGGCGACACTCTGGACATTCACACCGGCGGCGTGGATTTGACTTTTCCACATCATGAAAACGAAATCGCGCAAAGCGAAGCGGCCACCGGCCACCCATTTGTCCGTATCTGGCTGCACGCCGAGCACCTCATCATCAACGGCGAGAAAATGTCTAAATCGCTCGGCAACTTTTACACCCTGCGTGATCTTTTCGCGAAAAATAAAAAGCCTTCTACCATCCGTTATCTATTGCTTTCCGTTCCGTATCGTCGCCAACTCAATTTCACCGCGGACAGTCTGAAGCAAGCCGAAAGCTCCGTCCTGCGTCTGCGGAATTTCGTCTCGCGGCTGAAGTCTGAACAATTTCCCGCCGGTTCCAGCGTTGCAATGCGCAAACGCGCAGAAAAGGCTGAGCATGATTTCGACGCTGGCTTAGCCGACGACCTGAACACCGCACAGGCCCTCGCCGCGGTTTTCGATTTGGTCCGCGACGTGAACACCGCCATGGATCAATCCGAATTTCTCCAACAAGATGCCCCGCGCATCCTCGCCGCCATGGAGAAAGTAGATCGCGTCCTGGCAGTTCTCCCCGATGATGATGACGAAAGGCTCCGCAAGCTCGGCTTTGGCTCGGACCAGCCGCGCATCTCTCCCGCACAAATCGAAGCCCTGGTAAAAGAGCGCATCGAAGCGAAGCAGTGCCGCGACTTCAAGCGCAGCGATCAGATACGCCAGCAGCTCGCGGAATCTGGTATCATAGTGGAAGATACAAAAGACGGTACTGTCCGCTGGAAGTACAAGTAAAAATGAAAATTTCCTCCAAATACGGCCTCTCGCTCCATAGCCAGCCCTCGCACGAGCGTCCGAACCTTTTCGGCGTAGATTAAGTCCGCTTCCTCCATTTGAATCGCTCCGCGCGCTTCGCAGAAGTCCGCATGCGCGTTCGCTTAACCCTCACAAATTCACTTCCCGGAGGAAGACATGCAAGCCATCGACACAAAAGCCCAAAGCGCCGCCGAAATGAAGTTGCCGCACCTGATAACGCCGTTGCCGGGACCGAAGGCCAAGCAAATTGTCGAGCGCGATAGTGAAGTCGTATCGCCGTCTTACACGCGCGATTATCCGCTGGTCGCGAAGCGAGGACGCGGTGCAGTAATCGAAGACGTGGACGGCAACAAGTTCCTCGATTTTGCCGCTGGCATTGCCGTGGTTTCAACCGGGCATTGCCATCCCGACGTCGTCGCCGCAATACAAAAACAGGCCGCCGAACTGATTCACATGTCCGGCACGGATTTTTATTATCCCAATATGGTGGAACTCGCTGAGAAGCTCGCTTCCATCGCGCCAGGCAAAGACCCCAAGCGCGTTTATTTTGGCAACTCAGGCACCGAAGCAGTCGAAGCCGCAATCAAGCTCGCGAAATATCACACCAAGCGCGACAAGCTCGTCGCGTTTCATGGCGCATTCCACGGCCGCACGATGGGCTCGCTTTCGCTGACCGCCAGCAGAGCGGTTCAGCGAAAAGGATTTGGCACGCTCCTTTCCGGTGTGTTCCACATGCCCTACCCGGATACTTATCGCGGCACCTACGGAATCCGTCCGGAGAACGCGTCCGCCGATTGCCTTTCCTATCTCGAAAATGAACTCTTCCGTCGCCGCGTGGATCCCGACGAAGTAGCCGGAATTTTCATCGAGCCCATACAAGGAGAAGGCGGTTACTTGCCCGCGCCCGCGGAGTTCCTGCAAGGCTTGGAAAAAATCTGCCGCAAATACGGAATCCTGCTTGTCGCCGATGAAGTGCAATCGGGCATGGGTCGCACCGGCAAATGGTGGGCAGTGGATTACGCTGGCGTCGAACCGGATATTATTTGCACCGCGAAGGGAATTGCTTCGGGCATGCCGCTCAGCGCCATCATCACCAAGGCGTCCGTGATGGACTGGAAGCCTGGCGCGCACGCCTCCACTTTTGGCGGCAATCCCGTTTGCATCGCGGCTGCGCTCGCCACTCTCGGCTTAATCGAGGGGAAATATATGGCCAACGCCGCCCGCATGGGTGAGTACATCATGCGCAAAACTGCAGACTGGCCCGAGCGCCACAAAATCGTCGGCGAAGTTCGCGGCCGCGGCTTGATGATCGGCATCGAGTTTGTGCGCGATCAAAAAACCAAAGAGAAAGCGCCCGACCTGCGCAACCGCATCGTTCAGATGGCCTTCCACAAGGGCCTGCTGGTTCTCGGTTCCGGCGACACCACTCTGCGGCTTTGCCCGCCGCTCATGATTGACGAAGAACAAGCCGATTTCGCCGTCCGCACGCTGGACGGCATCATCAGCGAAATCGAAAAAACTTTGTAACCTTCTCGAGCATTTCGTGTTCAAGAACGGCCAGACTCGTCTTCGCGACGACCTGGCCGTTTTTTTACGTCGTGCCTCGATTACAAATATTAATTTCGCGTAGCGCCTTCCCCCGTGTTGTCGTGCGATAATCTCCACAATTCACGATGCTTCCTCAAATTATGTTTTCGATTTTGAATTTCGCCGCCGGCAAAGGCCTCGCGGAACCCCCCACCGATTCATCCGCAAAACAGCTCGCGCGAAAGGCTGGCGTACGTGGAGAAACCTACGCCTACTGGTATCTGCGCCGCGAAGGTTACATCGTGATTGCGCGAAATTTCACTATGCCGGGCATTAAAGGTGAACTCGACATCGTCGCTTACGACGGCCCGGTCCTCGCATTCGTGGAAGTCAAAACACGAGCCAAAGCTGAACCAGGCCAGCCTACTCCGGAAGACGCCATCAATCTCGAAAAACGCCGCAACCTCGCCCGCATGGCTCGCCAATTTATTCGCGCGCGCCGCCTGGAAAATACTCCATGGAGATTCGACGTCCTCGCCATCGAAACAACCGCCGGACAAAAACCAACGGTCCGGCTCCACAAATCAGCCTTCAGCGAACGCAAATCATGACCGGCAGTCGCGGCAACTATTCTTGGCGTGACACCTTCCTAGTACTCTAACCGCGCAATAAGCGATTAGAATCTCTTGTGCTCTTTCGCCATAGTAGAGAATAATCCGTTCGCGCACGGGACGATTCGAAACATCGCATCAAACGTCGTTCCTAACACGGGGGACCAGTTTGCCAGAGCTTCGCAGAGATCCAATCACCGGACGTTGGGTAATCATTTCAACAGACCGGGCCAATCGCCCGATGGATTTTATTCGCGAGAGCGTTGTCATCAAGGGCAACGCGAATTGTCCCTTCTGTCCCAATAACGAAGGTAAGACGCCTCGCGAAATCCTCGCTTACGGCCGGAATGGCAGCGGCAAAGACACGCCGGGTTGGTCATTGCGTGTAATACCCAATAAATTTCCGGCGCTGTGCATCGAAGGCGGCCTGGATCGCGAAGGCGACGGGCTTTTCGACCGCATGAACGGCGTCGGCGCGCACGAAGTAATCATCGAAACGCCGGATCACAACCTCACCTTGGCGAGCATGCCCGAGAAGGCCATCGAAGAAGTTTTCTGGGCTTATCGCGACCGCATGCTGGATTTGAAGAACGACCGCCGCTTCCGCTACGTGCTCTTGTTTAAAAATCACGGCGAACCTGCCGGCGCCACCCTCGAGCACACCCATTCGCAATTGATCGCGCTGCCCATTGTTCCAAAGCGCGTCCGCGAAGAAGTGGACAACTCCAAGCACTACTACGACGAAAAAGAGCGCTGCATTTTTTGCGACATGATTCGCCAGGAGATCGAAACCAGCACGCGCATGATCCTCGAAAACGATTTCTTCATCGCCCTCGCTCCCTATGCCCCGCGTTTTCCGTTTGAAACCTGGATTCTACCGCGGCAGCACAGTTCCGCTTTTGAGAACATGCCCGCTCCCTACTACGTAAGCCTCGCCGGAATTATGCGCGATTTCCTCAACCGTTTGGATTCCGTCTTGGCTTTCCCTTCTTACAACTACGTATTCCACACTTCCCCTATAGGCGAAGAAATTAATGACCATTATCATTGGCACATCGAAATGATGCCAAAACTTACGAAGGTTGCGGGATTTGAATGGGGAACCGGCTTTTACATTAACCCCACCCCGCCCGAAGAAGCGGCGCGTTTTCTGCGCGAAGCGAAGCAGTAGTCGGGCGAATTAATTTCTCGTAATTTTATTTTCTACGAGCCAGTTATTGCGCGTTGGCCGGTTGCAAAGATTCAGTCTTGCTGCTGATCGCTTCATCGATTTTCAGTAGCAAACTCTCCCGCGTGAACGGTTTCTGCAAAAATGCCGACTCAGGCTCGTACCCGTCCGGATGGCTGTTGTGCTCCAGGTAACCCGACATGTACATAACCTTTAGCTCCGGGCGGCAACGTTTCAATTTGCGCGCTAATTCCGTACCGCGCATACGCGGCATCACCACGTCGGTGACCAGCACATGAATCTCCTTTCTGTGCCTTTCCGCAATCTCCAACGCGTCTAGCCCATCTTTAGCAATCAGCACCGTGTATCCGCTAGCCCTAAGGAATTCCGACGCCAACTCTCGAACGGCGTCCTCATCCTCCGCCAGCAGTATCGTGCCGCAGCCGCGCGCGTACGTCCCGGTTTGCTCCGGCTTGGCCGCCTGCAGAGTATCCACGGTCTTCGGCAGGAAAATTTGGAACCTTGTGCCTTTTCCCAACTCGCTCTCCACCCAAATATATCCCCCGCTCTGTTTCACCACACCGTAGACCGTGGAAAGCCCCAGTCCCGTGCCTTTCCCCATTTCCTTAGTGGTAAAGAACGGCTCAAAAATTCGCGCCTTGGTCTGCGCATCCATTCCTTGGCCGCTATCTTCCACCTCTAGCAGCACGTAGCTGCCCGGCACAGTCGGTGGATGTGACTTCGCATACTCCGCGTCGTGGTCTATATTTCGCGTTCGAACGGTCAGCTTCCCGCCTTTGCCTTCCATCGCGTCGCGCGCGTTCACCGCAAGATTCATCAACACCTGCTCGATCTGCGTGGGATCCGCTTTCACCAGTCCCAACGATTTTCCCGGATCAAACTTGAACTCGATGTCCTCGCCAATCAACACCGGCAGCATCTTGCTGATGTCCGCAATCAGCGAGTTTAGGTCCAGAGTTTTGGGCTGCAACACCTGCATGCGGCTGAACGCCAGCAGTTGCCTCGTGAGCGACGTCGCCCGATCGGTCGCTTTTCTCACTTGCGTTATGCTGTGATGCAGCGGAGTCGCCGGCGGCAACTTTTCTTCCAGCATGTCGCTGTGGCCTTTGATCACCGTCAAAAGATTGTTGAAATCGTGCGCCACACCGCCCGCGAGCCTGCCTACCGCTTCCATCTTTTGCGCCTGGCGAAGTTGGTCTCCCAGCCGTTTGCTTTGCTCTTCATTTCGCTTCAAAGTGCATCTCATTCGATCGAACGCGGCGGTAACTTCCGCCACTTCATCGCCGCTGTTCATGTCCACCGGGTAGTTGAAATCGCCATCTTCAAGCGCGCGTACTCCATGTACGAGCGTCGCCAGCGGTTTTGTAAACGTGTCCGAAATCAGAAACACCAAGCAGGCGCCTGCAATCACTGCGAATATTCCAAGCGCGATGAGCGATTGATTCAGCCTGGCAATAAACGCCGCTGCCTCGTCATAAGACTTCAGCACCGTTAGCGTCACCGGAGGAAATAATCCCGGCGTCAAATCTACAGTGCTGGCGCGATAATGTTCCTTTCCGATCTGAATATTTCTTGCGGTTGGATAATTTTTGAGCTCGTTCGCCAGCGCGTGTTCATCCATCGCCGGAAGGGAACTTACAACCAGCTCGCCGCCGTAACGAAATACAATTTGGCAAAAAGCGATTCGGCCCACTTCACTGGCCACGCTCGCATCCACTTCGCGTCCTACGATCACCGTCCCTAAGCGCTTGCCCTCAGTCGCGCTGCCCAGTTGAACCGGCCGCGAAGCCACCTGATACAAATGCCCGTTACCGTACCACCATCCGCCCGTCTCACTCATCCTCCCCGAACGGGCCAGCATTTCCTCCGCTACGCCCTGAGAAAATCCCGGAATTGACGTATGCAACGCGACGATTTTTCCTTTCCAATTCGCCAGCGCCGCCAGTTCGTAGCCGCCAGAGCGCCACAAGTCTTCCGCGGCTTCTCGCACCACGGGAGAATCGTCTTCCCCCGAAAGCAGCGATTTCACGCTGGGTAGCGTGGCCAGCAGTTCGGCTTGCCGGTTTTCTTCGAGCTGCCTTTCGGCTCGCAGATTCTCAAACGTCAGGATTGAATTGCGCGTGTCCTTCTCGATTTCTCGTTGAACTTGTCCTTCCGCCGTATGCCCCACAATCAGCAAGGTCGCGAACGTGACTCCCGCGATAGTCAGCACGATCGACAATAGGAATTTCGTCCTCAGGCCCAACGCAAGCAAGGGACCGCGCTCTCTTCGAATATCCGCAACACACCTCGAGATTTCTTGCCGCAGCATTGGCAGTTTTCCCCGCGAACATAAAGTAACAATAGCAATCGCGCAGGGAAATGGCCCGGTAGTACTAAGGGACAGGTTGGTAACTGATTGATTTCATTGAAGGATACAGCTTTACTCTGCCTGAAGTAGCCCCGCTGAAATGATAGTGTCTTTCGGTTCTCAACGATCGAGAACACCGTCACGCCGCCCTCCGACCGTTAAAGAAGCATGCTTATTCAGCGAGCGGCAGCGTCACATCTATGGTCGTACCCTCTTTTCCGGATCGTATCGAAAATCGTCCGCCCATCACTCTTACTCTCTCGCGCATACCCGCGATCCCCACCCCCATCAACCGCCTGCCTGCATCCATGCCTTTCAGAATCTCCGGGTCAATGCCGCGGCCGTCATCGCAGATTTCCACTCGAACGGTCTCAGCATCCGCCTCCATGCGAATCCTCGCCACCTGGCTGCCCGAGTGGCGGTGAATGTTCGCCAGAGCTTGCTGTACCACACGGAACAATACGGTTTCAGTCTCGCGCGGCAATCGTCCGAAGTCTTTTGGAAAGTCCAGATCCACTCGAATTCCACTTCGCTCCGAAAAGCCTTCCACGTACCACTTCAGGGCCGACGCCAGGCCCATTTCGTCCAGCAGCGGTGGATGCAGTAGGTAAGAAATAGTTCTGATCTCCGCCGTGCAAAGGTTGGCAAGTTCCAGCGAATCCGAAATCGAGCGTGCCAGCGATTCCTCCAGATTGGGAGCTTGTTTTAACCCGCTCAGGTTCATCTCGATCGCTGCCAGATATTGTCCCGCGCTGTCGTGTAGTTCGCGTGCGATGCGTCTTCGTTCTTCGTCCTGCAAACTGATTACTCTTGCGGAAAGCTGCCGCAACTGCTCGGTGCGATCATCGATGATCGCTTCCATCTCCGACTGTGTTTGACGAAGTAACGTTTCCGTCCGTTTGCGAGCCTCGATTTCGTCTTCTCGCTCTTTTCTCGCCGAGCGCTCCGCTTCGATCGATTCCAGAAGATGAAGCCCGCAAGAAGTAAATTCCGCCAGCACCGTCATTAACCGGACATCTTCCGAATCGAACTTCACATTTTCATCATGCGATACGATCCACAGCGTGCCTTGAATTCCATCTCCAATCGGCAGCGGAAATATCAAGGTCTCAACGATGGGCGGATTCACGTCTCTGAAATATTCGAAATATCTTGCCGGGTAGGAAAATAATTGCGGTGCCCCCAGGTTCAGAGTAATCGCGCTGGGACTGAAATCCTTCGGCTTCACTTTGCCCACGTATCCTTCCAGGGCCCCGGCCAAGTGAGTCCACCGGAAAACCGGTTCCGCGTCAGGCCGCTCTTCCAGCAAACTGATACCCGCGGTCCCTGCGCCGCAAAGCCGGAGAGCCATTTCCAGCAGTGTCTCCACCAGCTTGCCGGGCCTCCTGGACATCACGTGCGCGAGTCGCTGCAATGACCGCGCTTCT
>Ga0209006_10003898_pt1 | contig 13578 bp, 7 predicted proteins | sample JacPin_JW_Ref_O2_FD_188567 | JGI IMG/M metagenome (GOLD analysis project Ga0209006, IMG submission 188567) | Forest soil microbial communities from Algoma, Ontario, Canada - Jack Pine, Ontario site 1_JW_Ref_O2 (SPAdes) (version 2) | ecosystem: Environmental > Terrestrial > Soil > Boreal... | reverse complement strand
ATTCGTTCAAATCGAATATTCTCTGTAGATGAATTAGCTCAATGGTAGAGCGTATATTTTACACATATAATGTTAATAGTTCAAATCTATTATTCTTCAAACAATATATAATAATACAAGTTTCTTAGTTTAATAGTAAAACACATTCTTGATAAGAATGCTAATTTAAGTGCGAATCTTAGAGAAACTATCAGGATTAATTAATATTATTAATTATAGTGTCCCGTAATAGGGAAGGGTTAGGGTGGTACAGTTAAAACTAAAAAATATCATAAGAAATTAAATTTTAAAATTAAAAAAAATAGGGTATATGCCATGTTATCTATAGGAGTATTAGGTTTTATAGTTTGAAGTCACCATATGTATACTGTAGGGTTAGATGTTGATACTAGAGCTTATTTTACAGCTGCAACTATGATAATAGCTGTTCCAACGGGAATTAAAATTTTTTCATGGTTAGCTACTTCTTACGGAGGTACTATTAAATTAACACCTTATATGTTATTTACTTTAGGTTTTGTTGTAATGTTTACCATAGGAGGTTTAAGTGGAATAATATTAGCAAATGCATCTTTAGATGCAGCATTTCATGATACATACTATGTGGTAGCTCATTTCCATTATGTATTAAGTATGGGAGCAGTATTTGGTTTATTTAGTGGTTGATATTTTTGATGTGTAAAAATGTTAGGTATAGATCAAAAAGATTTTACTTCAAAAATTCATTTTTGAATATTTTTCATAGGTGTTAATGTTACTTTCTTCCCTCAACATTTTTTAGGTTTACAAGGTATGCCTAGAAGAGTTAGTGACTACCCTGATGCTTTTTATGGTTGAAATGCTGTAAGTAGTATGGGTTCTTTATTATCACTTGGAGCTGTTATTTTATTTATGGTTTGTTTAGGATTATATCTTGAAAAAGGAAAAGGAACTGTTAGATATTTATGATCTAATCCTTTATTTTATACTGATAAATTAAGAAACGATTTAAATACTTCTACTCCTAGTTTAGAATGAAATTTAACTAGTCCACCTAGTCCTCATTCTTTTGTTAATTTACCTATACAACAAGCTTTTAAAATACCAAAATTAAATATTTTAACTTCTTATAGTATTTAATAACATTATTATTAAAAAAGTATGATGATTTACAAATAATTATAAAATTGCAAAATAATTTATTTACTAATCCTTTAGAACAATTTGAAATAAGAGACTATATAACTATAGATATACCTGTATTATTTAATACTCACTTATCATTTAATAATATGATTGAATATTTAATAAAAACTTTTTTAATCATAATTTTATTAAACATAATGACAACTAAAGTTAACAAAATATTATATAAATATTGAGTATTAGCAAAAGAAGTACTATATGATACTATGAAAAGTATAGTTATAAGTCAAATAAATAAAAATGAAGGTCAGATATATTTTCCTTATATCTATGCACTTTTCATGTTTATTTTAATAAATAATCTTATAGGTTTAATACCTTATAGTTTTGCTACTACAAGCCATTTTATCTTAACATTTGCATTAAGTTTTACTATAGTAATAGGAAGTACTATCTTAGGAATAGTATTACATAATGTAAAATTTTTATCTTTATTTGTACCTAAAGGATGTCCTTTAGGGTTAGTACCATTATTAGTATTAATAGAATTCTTATCATATTTAGCTAGAAATTTATCTTTAGGATTAAGATTAGCTGCAAATATATTTTCTGGGCATATGCTTCTTAATATCTTAAGTGGTTTAACTTTTAAAATAATGACAACAAATATATTTTATTTTTTTGTAAGTTTATTACCTTTAGTATTTATAATTGCTTTCTCAGCTTTAGAATTTGGTATAGCTTTTATTCAAGCTCAAGTTTTTGTAGTATTAACTTGTAGTTATATAAAAGATAATATAGAATTACATTAATATATAATACAAATAATTTATTAATAAAGATATATTTTAGTTTAAAATTTAATAAAATTAATATATGAGAATTTTAAAAAATAATTCTATTTTCAAATTATTAAATGCTTATTTAATTGACGCTTCTCAACCTTCTAATATAAGTTATTTATGAAATTTTGGTTCATTATTAGCTGTTTGTTTAGTAATACAAATTATAACAGGTATTACATTAGCTATGCATTATAATAGTAGTGTTCTAGAAGCATTCAATTCTATAGAACATATAATGAGAGATGTAAATAATGGTTGATTAATACGTTATTTACATGCAAATACAGCATCAGCTTTTTTTTTTTTAGTTTATTTACACATAGGAAGAGGTATGTACTATGGATCATATAAAAGTCCTAGAACATTAGTATGAGTAATAGGTACAATTATATTAATAGTTATGATAGCTACTGGATTCTTAGGTTATGTATTGCCATATGGTCAAATGAGTTTATGAGGAGCTACAGTTATTACTAATTTAATGAGTGCTATACCTTGACTTGGTCAAGATATTGTTGAATTTATTTGAGGAGGATTCTCTGTTAATAATGCAACATTAAATAGATTTTTTTCTCTTCATTATGTATTTCCTTTTTTATTAGCAGTACTAGTTCTTTTACATTTAATATCTTTACACGACAAGGCAGGATCGGGTAATCCTTTAGGTGTAGGTAATTATGTAGATAGAATAACTTTTTCTCCCTATTATACATTTAAGGATTTAATAACTATATTTATTTTTATATTTGTATTATCTTCATTTGTTTTTTTTGTACCTAATTTATTAGGTGATAGTGATAATTATATCATGGCTAATCCTATGCAAACTCCCCCTGCTATAGTTCCAGAATGATATTTATTACCTTTTTATGCTATTTTACGTTCTATCCCTAATAAATTATTAGGAGTTATAGCTATGTTTTCTGCATTATTAGTAATAATTTCTATGAATTTTTTAGATGTACATAAATTTAGAGGATTCCAATATAAACCTTTAAATAAAGTAGTATTTTATATATTTATAACAATATTCTTATCACTAATGATACTTGGAGCTAAACATGTAGAAAGCCCATATATAGAATTAGGACAAATTTTTACAAGTTTATATTTTATGTACTTCCTTGTATTTATTCCCTTTTTTAATTTTTTAGAATACAATTTAAAATAAATTAAAAAAATATTTTTATTATTGGATATATCCTTTTAAATTTTAATTTTTAGATATCCTATTAATTTTAGACTTTTTATCTAAAAAGTTTGTTTAATATTGTTAATATTATGAGAGAGTATGAAAGTAAAACTAATTAATATTGAGACTAAAGCTATTTATAAATCAATAGGTCATCCTTTCCATTTGGTTTCACCTTCACCTTGACCTATATTAACCAGTATATGTATAGGAGCTTTAACAATCACAGGTGCATTTAGTTTACATATGTTTAAAAAAATATACATATTTTTTTTTGTTGCTTTATTAGCAGTTACATATTCCATGTGTTTATGATTTAGAGATATAATAGTAGAAGGTACTTATAGAGGATATCATACATTAGCAGTACAAAAAGGAATATATATAGGAGTAGCCTTATTTATAATTTCAGAAGTATTCTTTTTCTTTGCTATATTTTGAGCTTATTTTCACAGTAGTTTAGGTCCAGAGATAGAAATAGGAACTCAATGACCTCCAGTAGGTATTCAAGTGATAAATCCCTTTGAATTACCTTTATTAAATACTATATTACTTTTATCATCAGGTATTACGGTGACATATGCTCACCATTCATTAATTAAAGGTAATAGAAAAGATACTTTAAATGGATTATTATATACTATAATTTTAGCTTTATTATTTACTGCTTGTCAAGGTATAGAATATTCTGTTTCTTCATTTACTATAAGTGATGGAGTATTTGGAACATGTTTTTATTTTGGTACTGGTTTTCATGGATTACATGTAATAATAGGTACTATTTTTTTACTAGTAGGATTATGAAGAGTATTAGCCTATCATTTAACAGATAATCACCATTTAGGTTTAGAAGCTGGAATATTATACTGACATTTTGTAGATATAGTTTGATTATTTTTATATATTTTTATTTACTATTGAGGTTCATAATAATAATAATTTAAATTATAAGTATTAAATGTATAAGAGAATTAAGCAAATAAATAAATATATATATATTTATTTCACAAATTAAAATAGATTTATTAAATTACTTATTTTAGATATTTCTTTTATGTGATTAGCAAAGTACATTACGGGGACATTTATCCCCTTTATGCTAATACTTCTCTTGATATTAGCTCCGCTTATGGGTATTATAATAATAAGTTTAACTAACAAAGATAATAAAAAAATAAAAGAAATAGGTTTGATATCAACTTTGATAAGTTTAATAGTATCTTTAATTATATTTATATTATTTGATTTTTCAAATATAGATTATCAATTTGTACAAGAAATAAGAAAAATAGAAGGGATTAATATGTATATAGGTATAGATGGAATCTCTATACATTTTATATTATTGACTACAATCATTATGCCATTAGTAATATTATCGAATTGATATTCTATACCAGATAATCAAAAATGATATATAATAATAATATTATCTTTAGAAATATTATTATTATTAGTTTTTTTAATATTAAATATCTTTTTATTTTATATATTTTTTGAAAGTACATTAATACCCTTATTCTTGTTAATAGGTATATATGGTTCAAATAATAAAATAAGAGCTAGTTTTTATTTATTTTTATATACTTTAACAGGGTCATTATTTTTATTATTAGCTATTTTATATATTTTAACTATAGTAGGAGGAACAGATTTAGATTTGTTATTTAAAATTAATTTAAATTATAATATACAATTAATTTTATTTGTAGGTATATTTATAGCATTTGCAGTAAAAACTCCTGTAATATTTTTAAATACATGATTACTAAAAGCTCACGTAGAATCACCTTTAGGTGGAAGTGTAATACTAGCTGCTATAGTTTTAAAATTAAGTTTATATGGTATATTTAGATTAATATTACCTATTATACCCAAAGCTTATATTAATTATACTTATTTTATATATGTTATAGGTGTAATTACTATAATATATGCTAGTATAAGCACTTTACGTACAATAGATATAAAAGAACTTATAGCATATAGTTCTGTATCTCATGCAGCAGTATATTTATTAGCATCTTTTAGTAATGTTATACAAGGAGTAGAAGGTAGTATTTTATTAGGTCTAGGACATGGTTTTGTGTCATCAGGTTTATTTATATGTGTAGGTGGAATATTATATGATAGATCACATACTAGATTAATTTCAGTTTATAAAGGATTAACACAAGTAATACCCTTGTTTTCCGTAATGTTTTTTATCTTATGTTTAAGTAATGCAGGAACTCCTTTATCTTTAAATTTTGTAGGAGAATTTCTTAGCTTATTTGGATCTTTCTCAAGATTACCTTTATTAGGTGCATTTGCTTGTTCTTCTATAGTATTATCAGCTGCATATACTATATATATGGCAAATAAAACTATATTTGGGGGAACTTATTCTAAATTTTTCTTAATTAATATGACAGATTTAAATAAAAGAGAATTTTTATTATTATTAATCTTAGTATTATTTACTATAGTATTAGGAATTTATCCTAATATTATATTAGATAGTATAGGATATTCAGTATCAAGTCTAATATATACATAAAAGTATTTACAATTTTATTAAAAATAATGTTAAAAATAAAAGAAATTAAAAAGTATATATTTACAATAAGTGTAAATATTTTATATTCCATTTCCTCCTTATTGTAAATATATAAAGAAAAAAGAGGATCCAATCAAAAAAGCAATTTAATTAAATTTTTTAATTTCTTTTTTTATAACGGAATTACAGTTGATTAATAGAGAAGTAACTATTTATAAATGTGACGTACCCCAACCTTGAGGTTTATATTTTCAAGATAGTGCTAGTCCCTTGATGGAAGCTATAGTCGAGTTACATAATTATATTATGTATTTTTTAATTACAATTTTATTTTTAGTGATTTGAGTAATGATATCTATTGTAAGAAATTATACTAAAAATAAATTTAGTCATATATATTTAATACATGGAACAGTTATAGAATTAATATGAACTATTTTACCTGCAATTATTTTGATAGTTATAGCTTTTCCTTCCTTTAAATTATTATATATTACAGATGATGTAACAGACCCAGAAATAACATTAAAAGTAGAAGCACATCAATGATACTGAAGTTACGAGTACCCTGATTTTTTAACTAGTGATAATGAACTAGTAGCTTTTGATTCATATATGATTAATGAAGCAGAATTAGAAAAAGGAAAATTAAGAATGTTAGACGTAGATAATAGAGTAATATTACCAGAATTAACTCATTCTCGGTTTAATATATCATCTACTGATGTAATACATTCATTAGCTAGTCCATCATTAGGTTTAAAATGTGATGCATATCCTTTTAAATTAAATCAAATATCTGTTTATTCTAATAGAGAAAGTGTTAATTATGGACAATGTTCAGAAATATGTGGATTATGACACAGTTCAATGCCTATTGTTATTGAATCTGTATCTTTAGAAAAATTTCTAATGTTTTTAAAAAATCAATAATATGTTAATATACTCAACATTACTTTTATTAATATCTAATGCTATGAATAATAGAAGAGACAGTTCAATAATATATTCAAGAATTTCCATATTTATAATAATAAATACAATAATTTTATTATATATAATCTTAAATATTAATTTTTCATATAAAGGATTAATATTATATAATGGGTACATAGATATAAAAAATTATCTTCTTATTTTTATTATATTTATATTAACTATAAGTGCTCTAATAATAAGTATAAATTCTGTGTATTCTCGTACAATATTTATTAAAAATACTACATTAAATAATAAATATTTACAAAACTTAACTAATATAATTAATAAAATGTCAGATCAGTATAGAATAATAGAATATCCTTTAATTTTATTATTTTGTATAATGGGTGTAATATTCTTAGTTTTAAGCTCAGATTTAATATCTGTTTTTTTATCTATTGAATTACAAAGTTATAGTTTATATTTAATATCATCTATATATAGAAATTCAGAATCATCTATAACTGCCGGGTTAACCTATTTTTTATTAGGAGGTTTATCTTCTTGTATATTATTACTAGGAATAAGTTTAATTTATATAAATTATGGTAATACAAATATAGAAAATATTTATATAATAAATAATATTTTTAATTCTTTAAAAAATAACGTACAAAATGCTGAAATAATTATAGATAATATAAATATAGTATATTTATATGTGTATATGTATACACAATATTTATATGTACAAATAGCATTAGCTATAATATCTATAGGATTATTATTTAAAATTTCTGCTGCTCCATTCCATTTTTGAAGCCCAGATGTTTATGATGCAATACCTACAATAGTTACTACTTTTGTAGCAATAATACCTAAAATTTCAATATTAATATTATTATATAACCTATCTTACTATACCTATAATGATAATTGAGCAGGACTATCTTGATCAAATACGTTAATTATATCAAGTATATTATCTTTTATAGTAGGTTCTATTTTAGGTTTAGTACAATATAGAATAAAAAGATTATTTGCTTACAGTACTATATCTCATATTGGATTTATGTTATTAGGTTTATCAATAAATAATTTAGAATCTATAAGAGCATTATTTTTTTATATTATGCAATATACTATATCTAATTTAAATACTTTTTTAATATTAATAGTAATGGGTAATAGTTTATATACTTATATATCAAATAAAAATATTTATATAAAAGAAAAGGAATATTCTCCAATTCAATTGTTATCACAAATAAAAGGATTTTTTTACATAAATCCAATATTATCTATAAGCTTATCATTAACTTTTTTTTCTTTTGCAGGTATACCACCTTTAATAGGATTTTTTGGAAAACAAATGATTTTAACTGCAGCTATAGACAAAGGATATATATTTACAGTAATAATAGCAATAATTACAAGTGTAATAAGTGCAGTATATTATTTAGTATTAATAAAAAATATATATTTTGAAAAACCTGAATATAAGTATAATAAAAAAATACTTCAATATATAAACAAAAATTTAGAAATTAATAACTATATAAAATCAGATAATATAATCTTATCTAGTTGTTTACCATTAATTATATCTATTATAACATTAATAATAATGTTATTTATATTTTTTAATTATGAAATAATTAAATTAATTTATATAATGACATAGTATATAATATAAATGTAATAAAATTAAATAAAGGATATGTTTAAATATGGTTATTTAGTTCGACTGCAAATCGAAAGTCTAAGGTTCAATTCCTTCTTATCCTTAAAGTATCTCTAAATATAAAATTTTTAATAATAATAATGAATTTTGAAAGGTGATTTTGATCTAGTAATGCAAAAGATATAGGTACCCTTTATTTAATATTTGCATTTTTAGCAGGTTTATTAGGTACAGCATATTCTATAATAATTAGAATGGAATTATCTGGACCAGGAGTACAGTTTATAGCTGATAATCAATTATACAATAGTATAATAACAACTCATGCAATAATAATGATATTTTTTATGGTAATGCCAGGTTTAATAGGAGGGTTTGGTAATTTTTTAATGCCTTTAATGATAGGAGGTCCTGATATGGCATACCCAAGACTTAATAATGTAAGTTTTTGACTATTAATACCATCAATAGTTATGTTTGTAATAGGAACAAATATTGAACAAGGTATAGGAACAGGTTGAACTTTATACCCTCCATTATCAGGTATACAAAGTCATAGTGGTCCTAGTGTAGATTTAGCTATTTTTGGTTTACACTTATCAGGTCTTAGTTCTTTATTAGGTGCTATGAACTTTATAACTACTTTATTAAATATAAGATGTCCAGGTACAAACTTACATAAAGTTTCATTATTTGGATGAGCTGTATTAGTAACAGCTGTATTATTACTACTATCTTTACCTGTATTAGCAGGTGCAATTACAATGTTATTAACAGATAGAAATTTTAATACTTCATTTTTCGAAGTAGCAGGAGGAGGAGATCCTATATTATTTCAACATTTATTTTGATTCTTTGGACATCCTGAAGTTTATATTTTAATTATACCAGCTTTTGGAATAATAAGTATAACTATCGCTATAGGATCAGGTAAAGGTATATTTGGATATTTAGGAATAAAGTAAATAAATAATAGTTCTTTAATATAATCTTTTACACATTATATATACTAAAAGGAAAAGCAATTTTCTTTATTAATAAGAGTTATAAATATATAATATATATTAAATATATAATCATGTAATAAATTTCTGATTTATCTTAGAAAACAATTAAACGAATATAAGATTTTTTTTATAAATAATAATATAATATATAACATATTCTATTAAGCCTAAGGGTACCTTAAATAGGGTATTGTAATTACAATACCTAAAGGTTTAAATTACAATAACTAAAAATTTGATAAAAGTATCTTATAATTAAAGTAAGTATAAATTTTAATTAAACAATTAATTAGAATAAAAAATTAATTTTAATTAATAAAATAATAATAAATTATATTATTAATTTGTGAGTTTGATGATGGCTCTGATAGAACACTATCCAAATGCTTGACACATGCTAATCAAACATTATTTAATAAATAAGGTGGTGTACAGGTGAATAAAAATTATAATTTTCTCCCTTAAAGTAATGGCAAAATCCATTATATAAAAAAGACCAAAAGGTTGCTTTAAGATGATATAATTATATCGGATAATATACAGAAATATATATGTCCGTAATCGTAACTGAGAGGTTTATCGGTCACATAGGGTCTGAAAAAACCCCTATACGTATAGTACAGCAGTGTGGAATATTGGTCAATAGTCTAACGACTGAACCAGCAATTTGGAAGACGCAATATTAATTTTCTTAAATAAAAAAATGATTATGACAATTTTATTTATAATTTGTCTTGACTAAATCTTGTGCCAGCAGTCGCGGTAATACAAGGAAGACTGGTGTTTATCATCTTTATTAGGTTTTAAGGGTACCTAGACGGGTTATAATTAAAAAAAATAACCTAGAGTTATAAAAAATAAGGAGTTATATAGAACCATAGGAAGAGAGATAAAATGTTATGATACTTATGGGACTGATAAAGGTGAAGACAATACTCTGAAACAACTGACGTTGAGGTACGAAGGCTAGAGTAGCGAATAGGATTAGATACCCTAGTAGTTCTGGCAGAAAACTCTAAGTGCTATAATAATTAAGTAATAATTATTATAAATGAAAGTGTAAGCATTTCACCTCATGAGTAATTCGGCAACGTTGAAATTGAAATCATTAGACCGTTTCTGATACAAGTAATGAAGTATGTTATTTAATTCGATAACCCTCGAAAAACCTTACCACAACTTGAATAATATTATTAATATATATTACAAGCGTTGCACGGCTGTCTTTAGTTAATGTCGTGAGATTTTATTATTTTTAAATTTATTAACGTAAACCTTACTATTATTTAGTATAATAGTTTTAGGATTAAGACAAGTCATCATGACCTTAACTTAGTTGTGGGCTATAGACGTGCCACACAATGCTTAGACAAAGGGAAGATAAATTGCAAAATTTAACTAAACCTAAAAATAAGATAATATGGATTGTAGTCTGAAATTTGACTATATGAAAAAGGAATTACTAGTAATCGTGAAACATTACGTCACGGTGAAATACATCTCAGATGGGTACTAACCACTCGTCAGGCGTCGAAAAAAGTATATGCAATAAGTTTAGAATTTTTAGTATTTACCTTAATATATTTATATATTATTTTATTAAGAATTTCTTTCGTATGCGTTATTTTGATTGATGTTAAGTCGAAATATGGTTCGTGTAGTGGAAGTTGCACGGGAATAATAAAATATGATTTTTCGTAAAAATTCAAGCTTTCATAGCTCAATGGTAGAGCAGAAATCTGTTAATTTTCTGGTTAAGTGTTCAAATCACTTTGAAAGCTTATAGATATATATAATAATTAATATATTATATTCATACATATAAATTATTTTTAATGTTTAAGTGTATTAGTTAAATGGTATAACTTGATATTTCGGCTATTATGTTATAGGTTCGAGTCCTATATTCACTTATTATAACGGATTAGAACCAGTTTGGTACGGTACCTCTTTTGGGTAGAGGAGTATTTATGTTCGAATCATAATAATCCGATTTATATTTACGAAGTAATATGTAAAGAGTGCTATGTAATTTTTTTTATATTAATATAAATATTATTTTTTTTATTTTTGTACTATAAATAAAATAACGGATTACTTATCAAAGTAAGTATTCTTTTTTTTAATATTTATATATTTAAATATTGATTAATATTAGAATCAATCTAAATTAATAGAATAAAATAATATGATTAATAAAAAAAAAAATAATTATGAATTGCTTTTTTTTAGCATAAACAGAAACTTTTAAAGATATAATATTAATAATAAATTTTAATATATAAATTATATTAAAATTAAATTGCCATATATAAAGGATTAATACAATAAAATATAAAAATCCTAGAGAAATTAAATAATATATAAATATAATTAATTGAAAGATCTTATTATGTATAAGAAATAAAATCAAACGAGATTAAATTGATGTATAATTGAGTAAAATATGCAAATATTTGAATAAAGGGGAACCTTCCTCTTAATCTAAATAATATATATAGAGCGATAGCTTAAAAAGCTTAGATAGTTTTTAATTTAAAAGAAGTTTTATAAAGGACTTAAGTATAATATATAAGAGTATACCTTTTGCATAATGGGACAGCAAGTTAATAATAATATGCAAGCTATAAGCAAAAAAAAATAAATGAAACAAAAAGTATATTTTATTATACCCGAAGCCTAGTGATATTACCATGATCAGAATTATAAAAGTTCGAACGGGTTACTGTTGAATAAGTATCCGATGAATTATGGTAAGTAAGTGAAATGCAAATCTAACTAGGATAGCTGGTTTTCTGCGAAACCTATCTAAGTAGGTAATTTAATTTTTATATTTATAGGTACAGTATTTATTCTTTTTAGTATTTTTATACTATAGATTGGGGGATCGTGAAGATTCTATCAGAAAGTAATAGATCTCGGAAGGATAAATATTTACAATTAATGAATCGGACATAAAATGATAAGATTGTATGTCTAAAGGGAAACAGCCCAGAACAAAGATATAAGGTTCCTAAATTATTATTAAGTGAAAAAAAAGATGTTCAATTCTAATGTTATTAGTTAATAGGCTTAGAATCGGCCAATTTTTGATGATCTCGTAACAGGGCACTAATATATAAATCATTAGTAATGATTGTACAGTTTATGAATTCTGATAATATAACGGATCTAAATAATATACCGAAACTTTGTATTAAAAAAAACATATATTTTTTTTTAATGGTAGCAGAACATTGGGTAAATAATATGATATAATATTTAAAATTATTATATCAATAGATTATATCTCAAGTGATAATGCTGAACATGAGTAACTCGAGAAATTCTTGGCTAAAGCTTAACGATTTTTATTACGATTTCTAATTTTAATGAATATTTTAAAGGATAATAAGATGAAGTTAATATTTTTTAAAACTATGGTTCTGGAAAAGTATATAATTTATCTATATTTATAGATTATAAATATTATATATTAATATATAATATAAATCGTGTCAAAAAGTTAGTAGAGAATATGATGTCTATGAGTTAAAAATCATTAAGGAACTCGGCAAATTGACTCCGTAACTTAGGGATAAGGTTGGCTAATCATTTTGAATAATATCAAAAGTTTGATAAGGAAACATATAATGGTGTTGTACGACTGTTTAATTAAAACAAAGCACTTTGCATAAGATTTGTAATCAAAGTATTGAGTGTGATTTCTGCCCTATGTTGGTAGGATAACTTTATTTTTTTTGATTTTTTTTAATCAGATTATTAAAGAATCTCCAATCAATGGCGGCCTTACCGATGAGGGTCTTAAGGTAGCGAAATACCTTGGCCGTTAAATGCGGTCTTGCATGAATGATGTAACGATACAACAACTGTCTCAATGATTTAACTCAGTGAAATTATTAATAGCAGTGCAGATACTGCTTACCTCTAGTTAGACGAGAAGACCCTATGCAGCTTTACTGTTACTAATTATTGATTATATTTATCTTGTTTATAAGGTTATTGTTAAAATAATAATGTAATACCTTTAATAAAGATTTTATAATAAAATGTTTATTTATAACTTTATTGAATTTTAATATTTTTTTATTTTAATTTAATTATAATTGTTAGGAGACAGTTTATGCGGGGCACAGATCCCATAAATAGTACCTGGGTATATCTAATGTTAATTATAGTATTATGTATTCATAGTTGAATACCTAAATTTATATTAATTTATTAAAAAATTTTTAATTAAATCTTTTTTAATTCATTTTTATATT
>Ga0209006_10003897_pt1 | contig 13579 bp, 12 predicted proteins | sample JacPin_JW_Ref_O2_FD_188567 | JGI IMG/M metagenome (GOLD analysis project Ga0209006, IMG submission 188567) | Forest soil microbial communities from Algoma, Ontario, Canada - Jack Pine, Ontario site 1_JW_Ref_O2 (SPAdes) (version 2) | ecosystem: Environmental > Terrestrial > Soil > Boreal... | reverse complement strand
GCGGAGGGAGTGGGATTTGAACCCACGGTGGGCAAGCCCACGCCGGTTTTCAAGACCGGTACATTCGGCCGCTCTGTCATCCCTCCGGGGACAACACTATCGGGCGGCTACTTCTTTTTATGAAGGCGATGACGCGCGGCGACGTCGAGTACGGCCTTGCGCAGTCGCACCGACTGCGGTGTGACTTCGACGGCTTCGTCGTCGGCGATGAACTCCAGCGCCTGTTCCAGCGAGAAGATCGTCGGCGGCGCGATGCGCTCGGTGTTGTCGCTGCCCGAGGCGCGCATGTTGGTGAGTTTCTTCTCTTTCGTCGGGTTCACGTTCATCTCGTCGGAACGTGAGTTCTCGCCCACAATCATCCCCTCGTAGACCTCAACCCCAGGCCCGACGAAGAGGGTCCCGCGCTGTTCGAGGTCGAGCAGAGCATTGCCCGTCGTGTCGCCGCGTCGGTCGGCGACGAGTACGCCGTTCTGGCGGAGTCGGATGTCGCCGAACCACGGTGCGTATCCGTCGAAGTTCGAGTGCATGATGCCGGCGCCACGGGTCTCGGTCATGAACTCAGTGCGGATTCCCACGAGTCCGCGCGCCGGGATGCGCCATTCCAGTCGAACCCAGCCGGTGCCGTGGTTGATCATGTCGGTCATGGTGCCCTTACGTGTGGCGAGCAAGGTCGTGACATTGCCGACGAACTCCTCGGGCACGTCGATCGTGACGTGCTCGACCGGCTCGTTCAACTTGCCGTTGATCATTCGCGTGACGACCTGGGGCTTACCCACCGTTAGCTCGAACCCTTCGCGACGCATGGTCTCGATGAGTACGGCCAGCTGCAACTCGCCGCGTCCTTGAACTTCCCACGCGTCGGGGCGTTCGGTGTTGAGCACTCGAAGCGCGACATTACCGACGAGCTCGCGGTCGAGTCGATCCTTCACCATTCGAGCGGTGAGCAACTTTCCTTCGGTGCCGGCGAGCGGTGACGTGTTGATACCAATCGTCATCGACAGACTCGGCTCGTCGACGTGCAGTGGTTCGAGCGCGATCGGGTTCTCGGGGTCGGCCAACGTCTCGCCGATGGTGATGTCTTCGAAGCCGGCAACCGCGACGATGTCACCCGGGCCGGCGCTCTGGGCCGGAATCCGCTCGAGCGCTTCGGTGATGAACAGTTCGGTGATCTTGGCGTGCTCGATCGTGCCGTCGATGCGGCACCACGCCACTCGCTGGCCCCGTTCGAGGTTGCCGTTGATCACTCGACAGAGTGCCAGTCGACCCAGATACGGCGACGCGTCCAAGTTGCACACCAGCGCTTGGAGGCCGTGGCCCTCTTCATATTCGGGGGCCGGCACGTAGTCCCTAATGGTCTCGAAAAGAGGGGTGAGGTCACCCGAGGTGTCATTGACATCGAGCGAGGCCCAACCTTGGCGGGCGCTGGCGTAAAGGATCGGGAAAGAGATCTGGTGTTCATCGGCGTCAAGGTCGAGGAACAGGTTCTCCACTTCGGCCACGACGTCCTTGATCCGGGCGTCCGGACGGTCGACTTTGTTGATGACCAGCACGACCGGAAGGCGCTTTTCCAACGTCTTTCGAAGTACGAACCTGGTCTGGGGCAGGGGTCCCTCGGCGGCGTCGACCAACAAGATCACGGCGTCCACCATGGCCAAACCCCGCTCGACTTCGCCGCCAAAGTCGGCGTGACCAGGCGTGTCGATGATGTTGATCGTGAGGTCGTTCCACTTGACGGCCGTGTTCTTAGCCAGGATGGTGATGCCCTTTTCGCGCTCCAGGTCGCCCGAGTCCATGACCCGGTCGGTCAGCTCCTCGTGAGCCGTGAAAGAGCCGGTTTGACGGAGCATTTTGTCCACGAGCGTGGTTTTTCCGTGGTCCACGTGGGCAATGATGGCGATATTTCTAAGGGAAGTTCTGAGGGGCATGGCCCATCAAGGCTACCCGGTTGCCCCTGTAATCAGAACCTATGCCGCAAGGAGCGTTCTTTGACGTCGTTGCGCGACGGCGGTGCGAACGAGGTCGCGCGCGCCGCTGCGCAAATCGTCGATCGTGCCGTCGACCGACAGACACACCCCGGCCTCGGGCCAAAGGCCGATGTAGCGAAGCGGTGCGATCCCATCGTGATCGGCCAGTGACTCGATGGTGAGGTCGGCGCGCAGGCCCGGCCCGGCACTCTTACCCGGTGCTCCACTTCGCACTCGAATGACGACGCGAGACGCGTCGCATCGAACGACGAGGTCTCGGCGCGCCCGAAGCGTGGTACGTGCCGAGGCGACGTCGTAGTAGGCGTCACTGGTTGGAATCGTCCAGGGAGCATCGAGCCAACTCGAGATCTCATGCAGTTGACTCGCCCAGTTCACGGCGTCGGCGGTCACGAGTCCGATGACGGAGTGCGGCGCCGAGGCCAGCCAGTGTGACAGCGATCCACTCCTCGAGTATCCCGATGCGGCGCGCACCATCTGATCACCGAGCTCGTCGCGAACGGCGTCACGTATCGAAGCCTCGTGATGTGCGATGCGCCGCAGCGCCGCATTACCGAGGACTCGACGCGCGGATCCGGGTGACCACCTAAAAGCGGTACCTTCGCGACCGGCGCGCTCAACACCCCAGGCGTCAAGACGACGATGGCCCGGCACGCTCACTGCGCGAAATCGTGCGGACAGCGACGCTCGATGCTCGTCACTTAGGCGCACCGGTTCTTGCGGCGCCTCGGCGACGAGTTCGTTCAGGTCGGCCTTTGTCAATCGTCGATGCAACAGCGTCATCGCACACTCCACTGGTCGGCCACGTTCGCGAGGACGTCCTCGACACTTCGCGCCAAGAGCTCGTAGTCGACATCACGGATCCAGGTCTCTCCCGTGGCACTCGAGAACGTGCAGGTTCGAAGCGGCATCACCGACGAGCGCAACGTCTGCACCAACGCGTGGTAGCGCATCGATCGTTCGGCACCCTCGCCGAGTGGGGAGGTGGTCACGTCGAAGAGGGCGATTGACGCCACTTCACTCGTCGAGGTGCCGACCATGAGGTCCACGACATCGCGCAGGACGACGTTGCCGCCGGCGAGACGTTGGGACGCGCGAACGTTGCTGCGAGGCATCCACTGCGCGGGGATCTCACCGAGGGCCCGCGTCAACGTGACACAGTGTGCTTCGACGTCGGTCGCGAGTCGTGCGCGATCATCATCGTCGAGTGCGTCGAACTGCGCCATCAGATCATTCACGCCGACCTCACTTCGCCACGCAGCGACAGCGTCGTCAAATGCGTGGTCGATGGACATCCCGACGCTGAGTAGCCGAAGTATCTGGCCAATCAAGATGCCTCGGATACGACCAGCGCTCGACATGGAGAGATCAGTGGTGGCGAAGTGTTGCTGCAGTGACGATGCGCGTACCACGAGGGGCGCGTCGAGACGCTCAGCTCCGATGATCGCAAAGATGCCGTCCTCAAGCAACGATCGAAGGCCGCCGGCGCTGGCAATGTCGATCAATGGACGTCGGGACCGGTCGCCGCGAAGCGCGTCCACCACGCTCAGTGGAGAGGAATCGAGCGTCATGGTCATCCATCAACTCTCGCGCTTCACTGTGACATTGACCTAACGTGACGACGTGTTCATCGCCGTCTTCTCCGTCTTCATTGCGGCGACGCTGGTGCTGATCGTGTTGACGATGCGCTGGGCCATTCGTCGTGACCGTGAGCGAAGGGCCCCTCAAGATCCACCCGAGAAGAAGTCCTGATCGGCTACTTGCCCTGAAGCTCTTTCAGCGTGCGATCGATATCGGCGATGGCGCGTTCGATCACCGAAAGCCGGGCGGCGAGTGCCTCGTCGACCAGCGTCTGGACCCGGTCATCCACCCGAGAATCGACGCGTCGGTCGATCTGGTCGCGGAGCCGTGAGTCAAGGGAATCCACGATCGGTTGGGTCATATTCCTCAACCGATTGCGGAGGTCCACGATCTTCTCGCTGAAGGCGTCGGTTGCGTCACTGGACTGCTTTGATTCAGTGGCGTCGTCGTGCTCCGACGCTTCGTTCTCTTCCGTCGAATCGCTCATTGGCCCACACTACGGCGCCACCGGCGCGCAGTACACCCCGGCGTTGAACTGCAACGTATTGAACTGGCCGGACCACGGCGGGTTCAGCAGAGTCGACTCTTCGGCGGCGAGGGTCGACTTCGGGGTGCAACTCGCGGCGAACGAGATGTAGCCACGAATGTTGGAACCGGTCGCCCCGCCGATCGGACTAGGTCCACCGTTGCCGAAGGCAATGGCGACGAAGACCGGCATGGATAACGTCGAAAGGTTGTAGTTGCGATACTCGGACTGCGAGGCGTAGACCCCGGCATTGAGCGCCGGGTCGACCGACGCCATACCGCTGACCCAACCACTCAACATCGACGACCAATAGGTGGCGTACTTCGCGAGCGTGGCTTTGCTCGAGCCTCCAGGGGCGTCGAGACCCGAGTGGTTGTCGGGATAGCCCTCGGGATCGAAGATGACCCAGTCGGGTTTCAGGCCAACGCCGAGAGAACGGTACTGATCAATCTGCTCTGCCACCCAGGCGCCCGAGGCGAAGCCGTGGTTGTAGTACTGCGACGCGGTCTGCGGTTCTGACTTGAGCGGACCGCTCACGGTCCAAAAGGAAAGCCAGGTGACGCGCTTATGTGAGTTGTAGATGCTCTGGCCCATCAAGAAGTCGGGCGAGTTCGCCACCTTCGCGGTCGAGGTGAATCCGACCCACGGAGAGCTCTGCGTGCCCAGTCCACCGGTTTCACTGACGATCGGCCAACCGTCAGTGATGGCCTGGCCCCACTTGGCCGACGGTATGGCGTAGACACCGACGCCTTCGGGCGGCGGCGACTTGACCCCGGCGGCGAAGAGGGTCAGCGTGGTACCGACCTGGATGCCGGTGACGGCGTCAGCGACCGTGCGCGCAGCGCTGCCACCAGTCGCCGACACGTCGGTGGAGCTCCACACACCAGTGCCGGGGGTGCTGGTCAACGAGAAGAGGTCGCCCCAATTCGCCGCCTGCCCATCAACGGTGAGTTGCGTCGGCGTCGCGCTTACGAAAATCGCACCGCTCAATGGCGGCGCCCCGGTGGCAGCTGTGGTCACGTTCGTCGCCGACCACACCGTCGAGGGTATCGAGGTGACCGTGAAAGAAGTCGGGACCGACGGGATCGACGTGATCGGCGACGCGAACAGCTCGGCGTCACCGTTGCTCGCGAGTGCGGCGATGTCAACGCCACTTGCGTTATAAGCCATGGAGAGCGTTCCCGCGACCTTCGGGGCCTGCGTCAACGTGGTCACGTCCAGCACGGACCACGTATTAAGAGTCGGACCTGTATTGGTGTAGACGAGGAGATCTCCAGCGTTGGACGTCGTCACGAACGATGGAACCAGTCCCGGTATCACGATGGGGTCGCTCGCCAATGCAACGCTCGAGCCAGGAAGGGTTGTCGTCGTAACCGGTCTGGTGGTGGTCGTAACTGGTTTCGTTGTCGTGGTCACGGGCTTCGTTGTCGTCGTAACCGGCCTGGTGGTCGTGGTTCCGGGCCTGGTCGTCGTCGTCACGGGCTTCGTTGTCGTCGTATCCGGCCTGGTGGTCGTGGTTCCGGGCCTGGTGGTCGTCGTTACCGGTTTCGTCGTGGTCGTCACTGGCTTGGTTGTGGTCGTCACCGGCTTGGTGGTGGTCGTTATCGGCGACGGAGGTGGAGCCGTGACGGTGACGCTGCCCGGCAGTGCGGTGAGGAATGGAACTGGGTCGCCGGTCGTCCATCCAAACTGCATGATTTCGATAGTGCTCTTGGTCGTGCGAAAGGCGACGGTGGCGCTGAAACCGTTCACCAGAATGCTCGCCAAGCCATTGGTCACGGTGACGTTGCCCAGGGCCGACAGATCGGTGCCGATGTACGGACGCCATGCGCCTTGCGCGTGCAGGTGTCGCCAGAACGGCGTGACCGGGTCGTTCTGACTCAGCAGGATCACGTGCGAGTCGGTGTCGATGTAGAGCAGGTCCACGTTGCCGGAGGGATCGAAGAACGGTAGGGGATCACCGCTCGGCGTCGGCAGACTGTTCTGCGGAGTGGAGAGGTTGGTCCATTGCTTCGCGCCGGTGCTGGTCTGGGTGAAGAGGGCGAGCTGGTTCTGATTCGTCCGGTAGGCCAGTACGCCTTCGGTGGCGTCACTCGTGGCGTGCGGTGCGCCGATCATCGTCGTGCGGTTGATTGAGTTCTCGATCGACGCCGCGTTCCACGGCAGCGGTCCGGTCCCGGTCTCTTTGAACTGGTAGATCGGGAGGCCCGCCGGGACGGCGTGCGACGTGGCTCCGCGCGACCAAGAGGTCGCCACGGTGATGCTGGCAAGCACCACGATTGCTATGAGCATTGCCCGTCGAAGTTTCACTCGTGTCCTCATGGGAACTAACCCATTTGTCGTGCACTTCCCACTGTCAAGTCTAGGTGTGCATCAATTTTGATTTTGTTCGATGGCCCTGTGATCAGGCCATGACTGTTACGTTCTGGTGACGATTGACTTCGGCGATGATGCCGCGCCCGCGCCATTCGCGTTCAGCGCTCGCACATTGACGTGATACGACTTTCCTTTGGCGAGCTGTGTCACCCTGATCGACGTCGAGCCCTTTGTGAGTGAGATCCACTTCGCGCCACCGTTCAGCGAATACTGAAACGACGTGATCACTGAGCCGCCGTTGGACGACGGTGCGCGAACGACGAGTTCGAAACCACCGACCAGCGCGATCAGTCGCGCGATCACGGCACGACCGGGCACCTTCGAGACGGACTTAGAACCTTGCGTGACTTGAATCGTGGTCTTGTCGATCGTTTGCGATTCGTAACTGACCACGACGCTGACAGGTCCCGACTCGCTCCCTGAGATCGAGAACTGAGCGACGCCGTCGGCGTTGGTCGTCACGGTGGCACTGGCGCTGCCGTTCGTGGTCTCACTGGAGTGCGCACCGTCGATGAGCACTTGACCGTTCGCACTGACGTTGGTGGCCGTCACGTCGACCTGAGCGTTCGCGAGCGGTTGGTCGCTCGTGTTGTGCAGCGTGGCGCTGACGGTGACCGGAACATTGACGGCGGTGCTGGTCTTCGAGACTTTGAAGGAACTCAACGATGCGTCGAACTTGGGAGCGCAGAGTCCGGCAAAGAACGCTGCACCGTCGGGGCTACCCAGACCCGAGGCCTCGTCGTAGCCGGGGCCGGCGCTGTAGGCCCCGACGTTGTAGAGGTCGTTGCTGCCGACCGTGACGTCGTTGTACCCGGTCGAGGCCATGGCGTAGAGAGAGGGATTGAGGAAACCGAGGCGCCCGGGACCGCACGCTTGGGCCCCGATCGCCACCAGGGAACTCACCATGGGTGCACCGATCGACGTTCCGCCGACTGAGCCCCAGCCGGCTTGGCAGTTCGTTTGGCACGCGCCTTGGCCGCTACCGGTGAAGTACTCGACGAACCCGGTCTGGGGGTCCGCGTCGGTCGAAAGGTCGGGCACCATTCGCATGGTGGCACCAGTGGGTATGCCGGGCGCGACCTGCCAGGTGGGTCGGGACCACAGGACCGAGACGCCCCCGCCCCCGGCTCCGGGGTTGCCGCTGGAGACCGGATTGTCCCAGACGGTTTGGTCGAGCGGCTGAATGTTGTTGACGCTCAGCCCACCGACACCGGTCACGTACGGCTGGGAGGCGGGGTCATCGACCGCGAGGGCGTTGTTGGTGATGCCGTTGCAGTCCGAAGAGCCGGTGTCGCCGGCCGCTGAAGCCACGGTTTGGCCCTGGGCCGCCATCTCCTCGAAGATCGGCTGTTCGGCCGCCGGGTTACCTTGGGGATCGCTTTCACAGGTTCCCCACGACGTCGAGACGATCGACGCGGTGTTGTCGTCAGCGATCTGTTGGTACGTATCGATCGGACCGGTGCTGTTGTTCGGACTCGAGTAGACCTCGATGGTCGCGCCCGGCGCCATGGCGGCGATCTCTTCGATGTCGAGTGTCGGTTCGTTGTCGTAGCCGCCCGTCGCCCCGCCGTCGACCGAGATCGGGATGATCGTGGGAGTCAGTGCGTAACAGTTCACGTAGGTGGCGAGATCACCGGGATCGAACGCACTGAGTTCATACACGGCGATCGTCTGTCCCGCGCCGGTGACATTGTTGGCCCACTGCGAGTCGAATCCGTAGAGCTGGGCGAATTGAAACGGTGTGTAACCGCCGTTGATGTTCGGCGTCGTTCCGGTCTCGCCACCATCGTTGGGACAAGTCGTCGGAAGCGTCACCTTGGCACCGATGTGCGACGCAACGAGGTTCGTCGATGGTTGCACGACCGTGGAGAGTCCCGCGACGCCGGCGATGTGCTGAGCTACCGGTGACGGGACTGAACCCTTGGTCGCCAGCTGTGCCGCGAGCACGCCACTGGCACGGCGAACCGTCACGACACGCGCGTCGAAGGCACGAGCGATCTGCGTCGTCGTTCCCTTCACGTGCAAGAGCAGTCGACTCGTCGAAAGCGATCCGACCTGCAGTCCGAAGCCGTCGAAGTAGTTGCGCACCGCAGCGACCGACGACGCGGACGCGCCGTAGCGCTGCGCGAAAGAAACCGGTGCGAGGTACTGATGGAAGTTCGGTGACGCCGTATTTGAAAGGCTCGCGATGAAAGTCGTCAGGCCGATTGCGTGGCGCGGCGTCAAGGTCACGTCGAACGTCGTAGTGATGGTCTGGTTCACGACTTTGACGTTGGCCGGAATCGGTGAGGCACCCGCGATGACCACACGTGCCTCGGTGGCGAGCGCAGATGTTGGCAGCGCCAGTCCGACGAGCGCGGCGCTCACGGCCAGGACGGGCCAGCGTGAGCGGAGGGATTCGCGGCGCATCACTTCAGCCTACGAAGGTCGCGACCACCCCAATGGCGCAGGTCCGATAGTTGTGGCGGATGTGAGACGATTCTTAAGAACGATCGTGTGTCGCAGCGACACTGCGACGCGAGATGTCCGCGCATTCGACGCAGATCTCCTCTGGAATCAAGCCCCTACGCATAAGCCAACCGAAGGCGGTGCAACCGAGGCAGTAACCGAGGAAACCTTCGAGGGCCGCGGCCAGGATCAGGGGAAGCAGGATCCAGCGTGCGTCACCCCATCCGACGCTGAGCCACACAATGGTCGCGGCACCGCTGAAGCCGAGCCCCATGGCTTGGGCGAATCGCTTGGGCGGTCCGGGAACGGGCTTTTGCCACGTGGTCAGACGCGGCGCCGCCACGCGCACGGCGAACTGACCGAGTGGCGAGATCTTCGGACCGGCTGCGACTCGTGCGGCGAATCCGTAGGTAAGAGGAATGAGGAGCCAGGCGGTGTTCGTCGCGAGAGCGACGACCGCCATGGTGAGAACGCCGAGCGCCACCGATCGCGCCGCGGCATCGTTGACCGGATTCGGAAACGAGAAGAACTTCTTCATCCACAAATGTTATAGATGAAGTCGGCTATTGACTACGCCGTGATCGCCAGGCGAACGGTGGTGACGAGTCCGACGACGATGATGACGATGCGCACGACGTTCGGTGAGAGCCGAAGGATCAACATGGCCCCGAGCCATCCACCGACCAGCGTGCCGACCAAGAACATGTAGACGGCGTCCACGATCAGGTGGCCGCGCACCACGAAGATCAACGCGGCGATCACGTTGATGATCAGCGAGAGCACGCTACGCAGTCCTTGTAGTTCTTGAATCTCGAAGGGCAGGCTGAGCGCCATCACCGCCAGCAGGAGAATCCCCATACCGGCGCCGAAGTAGCCGCCGTAGATCGCCACGAGAAAGATGCCGATGAACAGCCCCCATCGCCTCGCCGGGTGCGCGTGATCGACGTGGGCCAGTCGTTTCGTGATCACCGGCGCGAGTGCGAAGAGCAACGTGCCCGAACCGATCAGCCACGGCACGACCAGCGCGAAGAGATGCGGCGATCCGAGCAAGAGGAGTGCGCAGCCCGCCGCGGTTCCCAGTACGCACGACGGCACGAGCGAGCGCAGGAGATCGCGATGACCACGAAGTTGAAATCGGAAACCACGAATGCCGCCGAGATAGCTCGGCACGACGCCGACCGTCGTGGTGACGTTCGCCGTCAACGCTTGGGCGCCGGTTGCCAAGAGGGTGGGAAACGTGACGAAGGTGCCGCCACCGGCGATCCCGTTCGCGATACCCGCCCCGATTCCCGCAAGAAGATAGATCGCGAGACGCCACCCCAAAGGAATGGTGGCGAGCAGCATTGCAATAACCTAACCAAAGTGAAATCTTTGCGAACTCGACGTCGTAATACCAGAGTTCCGCATTGCTGTCATCTACCGTTAGCGACGTGTACCTCTTGAGCGGTGAATTGATCGTCCCGAATGATGCACCGAGCGACCTCATTCGAGCCGCAGGGGGAATCATTCGACGGTTCGTTCCCGGTGGTCGCGTCGAAGTCGCGTGCATCTACCGCGAAGCCCGCGGTGATTGGACTTTCCCCAAGGGCAAGATCGATGAAGGCGAGACCTTCGAAGAAGGCGCGCTTCGCGAAGTGTTCGAAGAGACCGGCATGTCGTGTCGGATCGTCCGATTCGCCGGCACCACGAACTACACGCACCGCAAGGGCAAGCCGAAGATCGTGGCCTACTACCTCATGGAAGCGAACGACGGTGAGTTCGCGCCGAACGAAGAAGTGGACGAACTCAATTGGGTGCCGCTCGAGAGCGTTCGCACCAGCTTGACGTGGGACCGAGACCGAGAACTCTTCGACGAGGTCTTGAAGTTCCCGGAACTTCGCGCCCAGGCCTCTTAATTCACGCGCTCTAGGAACTGCCGCGTCGACTCGTGTTGCGGGTTAGAGAAGATCTCCTGCGGTGTTCCCTGTTCCACCAGCACTCCTCCGTCGAGGTAGACGACTTTCTGTGCCACGTCGCGCGCGAAGTTCATCTCGTGGGTGGCGATCAACATTGTGGTGCCGCTGTGTGCGAGGTCGCGAAGGAGATCAAGCACCTCACCCACCAATGAAGGGTCCAGCGCGCTGGTCACTTCATCCAACAAAAGCAGCGCCGGCCGCATCGCGAGGGAGCGCACGATCGCGACGCGTTGCTGTTGACCACCGGACAGCCGGTCCGGGTACTCATCGGAGCGATCACGCAGTCCGATGCGGTCCAGGAGCGCCAGGGCCTCGTCGACCACGTCGCTGCGCTTACGTTTCAGCGCCCGCACCGGGCCCACCAAGACGTTTTCCAGGACGCTCAGATGAGGAAAAAGATTGAAGGACTGAAAGACCATGCCCGTGTGGCGCCGGACCTTGTCGGGATCGACGCGCACGTCGGTCAGCGACTGTCCGAAGAGCGTGATGCTACCGCCGTCGATGGTCTCCAAGAGATTGACGCAGCGCAGCAACGTCGACTTACCGGAACCTGACGCACCGATCAAGCACACGACTTCATGGCGGTGCAGATCAAGCGTTATGCCTCGCAGGACTTCGTTGTCGCCGAAGCGCTTGATGACGGAGTCGAGCTGAAGGATGACCTCGGTCACGTCGTGGCCAATCGACGATTGCGGTCTCGAGCGATGAGTCCGTCCGTGACGCGGGTCAACGGGATGGTCATGACGAGGAACAACAACGACGCGACGACCAGCCCACTCGAGTTGAACCTGGATTCCTGGAAGATCGTGCCGGCCTGGACGGCCTCGATGACGCCGAGGACCGAGAGCAAGGCAGTGTCTTTCTGCAACGAGATGAAGTCGTTCAGCAAAGGCGGGATAACCGTGCGCACGGCCTGGGGAAGGATCACCCGGCGCATGGTGGTCGCGTTCGTGAGACCGAGTGAACGCGCGGCGAGGATCTGTCCGTGCGGCACGGAGAATATGCCGGCACGAAAGACCTCCGCGACGTAGGCACTGTAGGTGAGGATGAGCGCCACGCAGCCGTAGATCTCGGGCGACTGGTTCGAGATGTAGCCGAGTTGCAGTCCCGGGACGCCGTAGCCAATGAGGAGGAACACCAACAACACCGGAATCCCGCGAAAGATGTCCGAGTAGACGACCGCCAGGATGCGAAACGGCACGAGCACGGGCGATCTGGTCATGCGGGTCCAGGCGAGTCCGAGGCCGAAGGCGAGGATGAACACCTCGGCGATCAAGAAGATCCGAATGTTGATCAGCAGTCCCGTGCCCACCGAGAAGAGAGCCTTGTTGTGATTGCCGACCAAGGACTCCCACATGTAATGCAAGTTGAAATAGTCCTGGCGCACGACCTTGCCCCCGGGCGCCAGGTAGAACGCGGCAACGAGACCGCCGATGATGAGGACGGTCGAGACGGTGCTCGCCACGACGGCGCGACGACCGACGAGCAGTTGCTTACGACGGGGCGCGAGGAACGAAGGGGTCTCCTCCGACAGGGTCACGTCGGTGTCGTCAGTCACGACGGGCTAGGGCTTGATTTGGGGCACGCTCGTGTAAATGCTGAGCCACTTCTGCTGTAGGGAGGTGAGCGTGCCGTCGGACTTCATGGCCGCGATTGCCGCGTTCACGCACCCGACCAGTTTGTTGCCCTTTTGAAAGAGGAGTCCGTAGTGCTCTCCCGTGCTCGGGAACTGACCCACCTGGACCGCGATGTTCTGCTTCTTGGCGTTGATCACTTCGCCCGATGACGCTGAGGCCATGTACTGGCCGTCGGGTGTGTCGAGCACGATCGCGTCGATCTGGTGCGTCTCCAATGCCGAGGCCGCCTCGGCGAGAGAGGGGTACACGCGCGGGGTCTTCGTCGGCTTGATGACTTGCTCAATGTACGTGAGGCCCGTCGTGCCGATCTGATCGCCGTACTGGTATGTCTTGAGTTCCGCCGGCGTGTGGTGCGTCACGATCTTGCTGCCCTTCAGGGCGATGATCGACTGCTGGACGTTGTAGTAGCTGTTGGAGAACGTCACGACCTGGGCGCGAGCGCTGGTGTAGGAGATCTCGTTGACGTCGAAGTCAAAGTGTTTCGGGCCGGGCGCGAAGCTCGCGTTGAACGGCTCGTGGACCCAGACGACATTGGAGTTCGCGACGCCGAGTTCCTTGGCGATGGCGAAGGCGACCCCCGACTCGTAGCCCTTCCCGTTGGACGGATTGTTGACGAACCACGGTGTGTAGGCCGGCGTGTCGGTCGCTACGGTGAGCTTTCCCTTGGTGAACTCATTGGCGGCGATCGACGTCTTGCACGACGCGAGCGAGGGCAGTGCCGATGACGCGTTCGCACCGACGCCCGTCGAAAGCGACACGGTGCCGATCGTTGCCAGCGTGACGAGCCCGGCCAGGCTAAGTCGTAGGTTGCGCATTGGTTCCCCTTCTCAGTGAATCGACATCGTGGTGTTTGCCAGTGTAACGCTGGGAAACTCGCCGATTCTGACGGCGAGTTCGGACCTCACCGTTCCCCTCGTCAATTGCTCGTGCTAGTCGGAAGTCATTTTTATTACGCACCTTGATTCTGTAGGATGGTTCGGCTGGGAGAGGTGGGTGAGTTCGGTTTAAACCACATTCCTGCTAAGAATGCGGCCTGCGAAAGTGGGCCCGAGGGTTCAAATCCCTCCCTCTCCG
>Ga0209006_10003896_pt1 | contig 13580 bp, 14 predicted proteins | sample JacPin_JW_Ref_O2_FD_188567 | JGI IMG/M metagenome (GOLD analysis project Ga0209006, IMG submission 188567) | Forest soil microbial communities from Algoma, Ontario, Canada - Jack Pine, Ontario site 1_JW_Ref_O2 (SPAdes) (version 2) | ecosystem: Environmental > Terrestrial > Soil > Boreal... | reverse complement strand
TGCACCGGCAGGCAGCCTGCCGGCACTGCCGGCTGCGCTGCTGCTGGCCATCGCGCTCGTCGCGAGCTGCCTGCTGCTCGGTCACCAGCGTCTGGACGCCGCAGGGGTGCTGCTGTGCGCTGCTGCGACCGCCGCGCTGCAGGCGCCGATCATGTTTTACGTCGGCGTCCGCGCCCGTGCTTCTGCCGCGGCCGCGGCTGCGGCGCAGCGACAGGACGCGGTCATTCTTGGCGCCATGCGCGAGGGGCTGTTCGTGATCGGGCGCGACCTGCGTCTGCGCGCCCCCTGCTCCAGCGCACTGAGCGAGTTGCTGCACTTGCCGACGCCTTGCGGTCAGCGCTTCGAGCAGCTGTTCCGGCCGCTGCTCGATGAGGAGACCCTGGAGGCGACGGTGACGTTTCTGCGCCTGCTGTGGAACGATGACACCGACCGCGATGCCATCGAAGCGCTCAATCCGCTGACGCAGGTCGAGATACGTCTCGACAATGCTCATGGCGGCAGCTTGCGGCGCACATTGAGCTTCTCGTTCCGGCGGGTGGCGGGTGGCGAGCCGGCCGATGACGGCATCCTGGTCATGGTCACCGACGTCACCGATGCGGCGCTGCTGGCGCGCGAGCTGGAGCAGGCGAAGGCGGACGGCGATTCGCAGCCGGAACTGTTGCTGCAGCTGGTGCGCTCCGATCCGCAAACGCTGACGAACTTTCTCGACGACGCCGACACCGCGTTTCGCAAGTGCAACGCCGTACTGAGCGCGAGCGGCATCGGGCAGCCGCACCTGCAGAGGAAGCTCGCCGGAGTGTTGCGCGAACTTCATGTCGTCGCCGCCGAATCACAGGCGCTGCCGTTCGCAAGCATCGCCCGGCGCCTGCAGAGCATCGACGATCTGCTGTCGGAACTGTGCGCAAGAGCCTCGCTCTCGGGCAGCGATTTCCTGCCGGTCGTGATCGGACTGGACGACCTGATGAGCCACGCCGCCACGATGCGCGCGATCCATCAGCACATCGTGTTGTTGCGGGCGGCATCGGCAGCGTTGGCGGCGCTCGATCATGACCATAGCGCCGACCAGCCTGCGCCAGTGGTACTGGAGTTATCGTGAGCAGCGAAGCGCAAGTCGGCGTGTTCGTCGATAGCGTGATGCACTACTTCGAGACTGCCGTGCAGCAACCGGCGGCGTGCGGCATGCCGCACCTGGCACTGCGACACAGCCCCGAACTATACGACTACACCGGCATCGTCAGGATCAGCGGCCGCGGCCAGGGCGGCGGCGTGGTGTACTTCACCGCACCGAAGAGCATGCTGTGCGTGATGCTCATGTGCATGCAGGACACTGATCTGAGTCACGAACATCTGTGCGATCTGGTGGACACGATCGCCAATACGCTGTCGGGCGACGCGCAGCGCAACTTCCGTCGTCAGTTCAGCGTATCGGTGCTGTCTGCGGCGCAGGATCGCGATGCGCCGGTGGTGTATCCGGCCGACAGACGCCCGATCGTGATCCCGATCGCCTGGCGTAGCTACCAGGCACGACTGGTGGTGTGCCTGGATAGCTAGACGGCGCGCGACTTGCCGGATGCGGCAGCGCGAAAATCGCGAATTACGTCCGGCAGCACCGCATTGTTCAGTGGCGCCATCAAGTGCACACCGGCGACACCGGGGATCTGCTGCATCTGCTGCATCAGCTCAAGGCAGATGCGACGGCCCTCGAGCTTCTCATCGGCCGCCGCCTCCAGCCGCTCGATCAGTGCCTCGGGAATGATCGAACCAAACAGGTGCTGGCGGATCCAGCGCGCCGAGCGCGCCGAGGCCAGCGGCGCCAGTCCGATCAGAATGAACAGCTGGCTGGTGAGCTGGTGCTCGGCCAGGCGCTCGACGTAGCGGCGCACCACGCCGGGATCGAGGCAGAACTGCGTCTGCACGAACTGCGCGCCCGCCTGAAGCTTGCGCTTGAGTCCATCAGGCCGCCAGTCGGGCGCAGGGTCGACCGGCGTGTCGGCCGCTCCCAGAAAGAATTCCGCCTTGCCGCCCACGGCCTGACCGTGCGGCAGCACACCGCGGTCGCGAATCGACCTGGCGGTCAACAGCAGCGCGGTCGAGTCCAGGTCGAACACCGGCTTGGCGTCCGGCTGATCGCCCGCCGCCGGGTCATCCCCCCGCAGCGACAGGATATTGCGCACCCCCTGTGCCGCCGCGCCCACCAGCATGCTCTGCAGCGCGATGCGATTGCGGTCGCGGCAGGTGAGTTGCAGCACCGGATCGATGCCCGCGCGCACCAGGATACCGGCGGCGGTCAAGGCGTCCAGGTGAGCGCGCGCGCTGGCGCCATCGGTGATATTGACCGCGTCGGCAGCGCCGCGCAGCGGCAGCGCGATGTCGAGCAGGGCCTGGGGATCGGCCGACAGCGGCGGCGTGATTTCGGCGGTGATGACAAATTCGCCGGCGCGCAACCGCCGTTCCAGAACTGCACTGCTCATGCTTGCCTGACTCGCCCTCGGATGGTGTTCAAGGGCTCAGTCTATCAATCTCGAGCGCGCGCGGGCCGCTTTTGCCGGCCACATAGTCGATCTGTCCATACAGGTCGCCGCTGCGCGCCAGCGGACTGCCCGACGCGGAAATGCGCGCGATCACCGACACCTTCTGCCCCGGGTGCACACTGTGGCCGGCGATCATCGAGTCGGCCGCCGACAGATCCACGTCCTGCGGCAGGTTGGCGCCGCTGCGCCGGGCGGCAAGCGGCGCCCCGCCGTCCGGCGAGCGCACGAAAACGAACAGCGAGGCGTTGGCAGGCACCTTCGCCGCCAGCGCAGGCGCGAGCGTCACATGCAGATGAATCGCGGTGGCGTCATCGGGCGCCGGGTGCAGCTTGGCATCGATGTCGTCGATCTCCTTTTGCAGCGCCAGGCGCACGTTTTCTGGCGGCGACTGCGCCAACACGGCTGCAAAACGTGCGCGCGCGACGTCGAGCCTGCCCTGGTGATAGGCGATGATCGCGCCGTAGAACAGCGTCTTGGGCGCCGTGGCGTCGAGCCGCAGCGAGCGTTCAATGAATTCGGCCGCCTGGTCGGCGCGCGTGCTATCGCCGCTGAGCAGCAGCGTCTCGCCCATGCCGGCCAGCGCCGCGGCGTTGCCCCCGGTGGTGAGACGATTGGCGCGCTCGTAGGCCGGCAGCGCCAGCGAGTACTCGCCGATGGCGGTGTAGGCTGCGCCCAGGGCGAGCCAGCCTGGCTGGTCCTGCGGCTGATGCTCGAGGTGACGGGCGAGCGTGACGATCATCGCATTGCCCTCGCCAGCGCTGCCCGGCCGGCTCCAGGTGCGATCGCCGAGCACACGATAGAGGATCGCACTGGCCATGATCAGCGCCAGCACCGCGACCGCCGCGGCGATCGGCGCCGGGCTTGCCGCCGGCCGCTGGCGCAGCAGCGGTACCGCCAGGAACAGTGCCGCCAGCACGGCGAGCAGCAGCGCCGCCAACACAAATGCGGTCATGGCAGCAGCGAATCGCCGTTCGAGCCGGGCTGTTCGGCGTCCACCAGCCGCGCGCGCGCGCGCAGGATGCGCCACGCCACGACGCATCCGAGCACCATCATCAGCGTCGGCGCCGCCCACAGCCAGGCGTTGCGCCAGGTCATGCGCGGCCGGAACAGGATGAATTCGCCGTAACGCGCCACCATGTGATCGCGGATCTGATCATCGCTCTGCCCCGCCAGCAGCAGCTCGCGCACCTGCAGGCGCAGATCCGCCGCGAGGCTGACCGACGAGTCGGCCAGTGCTTCGCTCTGGCACTGCATGCAGCGCAGTTCATGCGTGAGCTGGTAATAGCGCTGCTGCAGCAGTGGATCGGGCAGTGGCGGCGTGGCGTCGATCGCCGCGGCCAAACTGGCCCACAGCAGCCCCGCGTACAGCAGAGCGGCGCACAGCTGTGCCGGCGCGCGCACGCGGCCGGAAGGCTTCATGCGCCCGGACTCGCGCTGGCGCCGACGCGCGGCAGGAATTCGCGCTGCCACACCTCCAGCGTCATCGCACCGATGTGCTTGTAGACCACGGTGCCGGCCGGGCTGATCAGAAAAGTCTCGGGCGCGCCGTACACGCCCCAGTCGATCGCGACCCGCCCATCGCGATCGGTGCCGACGCGCTCGTAGGGATTGCCCAGTTGCGCCAGCCAGCTCAGCGCATCCTCATCCTTGTCCTTCCAGTCGATGCCGACGATCGGCACGCGCGCCTGCTGCTTGATCTGCAGCAACACCTCGTGTTCGGCGCGGCACTCGACACACCAGGTTCCCCACACATTGACCAGCGACCAGTGGCCCTGCAGGGCTGCGGTAGTGACCGGCTGGGTGGTATCAAACAGGTTCGGCAGCGTGAAGTGCGGCGCGGCTTTGCCGATCAGCGGCGAGGGCAGAATACTCTTCTCGGGCGCGCGCTTCAGACCGACCAGCAGCACCGCCAGCAACAGCACGAACGCCGCGAGCGGCAGCAGGAAGCGGTTCAAGGGGTGCCCCCCTCGCCGCGCAGTTGACCGGCCGCGCCGAGCGGCAGTGCCGCGCGGGCGGCCAGTGATTGCTCACGGCGCCGGCCGATCACCGCCGTGACGCCTCCGATCGCCATGATCAGCGCACCGATCCAGACGAAGCGGATCAGCGGCCGATACTGCAGACGCAGGCTCCAGGCACCGGCGCCGACATCCTCGCCGAGTGCCGCCAGCAGGTCGCGATTGAATCCCGCGGCGATAGCCGCCGTGGTCTGCACCGTGCCCTGCACCCAGTAGCGGCGCTTCTCCGGATAGAGCACGCTGACCGGCGCGCCGTTGCGCGTGATGCTCACCTGGCCGCGAAATCCCTCGTAGTTCGGGCCCATGATGTCCTGTCCGCCGTCATAGCGGAACTGATAGGCACCGAGCTGCGCCGCCTCGCCGGGCTTGAGCGCAATGTCGCGTTCGATGGTGTTCGACTGCACGAAGGTGATGCCGAGCACGAACACGCCCAGACCAATGTGCGCAATCGACATGCCTGCAACACTGGCCGGCAGCCTGAGGCCGCGGCGCAGCCGATCGATCGGATCGAGCAGCGCAGCGAGGATGATCCACAGTCCGACCGTGGCGCCGATCGGCGTCAGCGTGAGCGGATGCGCGTACACCCCCAGGCTCAATGCCAGAGCCAGCAGCAGCGACACAGCGAGCGTTACCAGCAGCGGCCGGCGCGCCTCGCCCAGGCCGCCGCGCCGCCAGCGCGCGTGCATGCCGAGCGCCACCAGCGACAACATCGGCAGAATTGGCACCAGGAAGCTGGGGTTGAAATACGGCGGCCCGACCGAGAGCGTTCCCAGACCCAGGGAGTCGGCGATCAGCGGCGCCAGCGTACCGCCGAACACGACCGCCGCGGCAATCGTCAGCAGGATATTGTTGAACAGCAGGAACGATTCGCGCGAAATGAAATCGAAACCGGCGGCCGATTTCATCACCGGGGCTCGCCAGGCGTAGAGCCCAAGTGCGCCGCCGATCATCAGCACCAGTAACCCCAGGATGAAGATGCCGCGGCTTGGGTCGGCGGCGAACGAATGCACCGATACCAGCACCCCGGAGCGCACCAGGAAAGTGCCGAGCAGACTCAACGAGAAGGCGGTAACCGCCAGCAGCAGCGTCCAGCTCTTGAACAGCCCGCGCTTGTCGGTCACCGCAAGCGAGTGAATCAGCGCGGTCCCGATCAGCCACGGCATGAACGAGGCATTCTCCACCGGGTCCCAGAACCAGAAACCGCCCCAGCCAAGTTCGTAATAGGCCCACCAGCTTCCCAGCGCGATCCCGCAGGCAAGGAATGCCCAGGCCATCACCGTCCAGGGCCGCATCCAATGCGCCCAGAGCTGATCGCGCCGGCCTTCGATCATGGCCGCGCAGGCCAGCGCGAAGCTCACGCTGAAGCCGACGTAGCCCATATACAGAATCGGCGGATGCACCGCGAACGCCGGATCCTGCAGCACCGGATTGAGATCGTGGCCGTCCGCCACCGCCGGGATCAGGCGCGCGAACGGATTGGAGGTCAGCAGTGTGAACAGCAGAAAGCAGCAGCTGATCACACCGAGCACGCCGAGCGCTCGTGCGGCGAAGAACGGCGGCAGATGCTGCGCGTTGGCGACCAGCGCCAGCGTCCATAGCGAGAGCACCAGGATCCACAGCAGCATCGAGCCTTCATGCGCGCCCCACAGCGCAGTGACACGGTAGAACAGCGGCAGCGCCGAATTGGAATTGTCGGCCACGTATTTGACCGAAAAGTCATTGCTCACGAATGCATGCACCAGCACCGCGGTGGCCAGGGCAATGAATACGAACTGGCCGCAGGCGGCCGAGGGCACCGCGGCAAGCCAGCGCGGGCGCTGCAGTGCCGGCCCGAGTAGACCGAAGAATGCCTGCGCCGCCGCCAGCATCAATGCCAGGATCAGCGCATAGTGACCCAGTTCGACGACCATCAGTGGCCCTCGCCGGCGGCCGCGGCGGCCGGGCTCGATGCGCTGTTCTGTTTCAGTGAGCGCGCGACCTCGGGCGGCATGTATTTCTCGTCGTGCTTCGCCAGCACCTCATCGGCGATGAACGTGCCGCTGGCGTCCAAGCGCCCGTGGGCGACTACACCGGCGCCCTCGCGAAACAGGTCCGGCAGCACGTTGGCGTAGCGCACCGGCACCTCGTGCCTGAAGTCGGTGACCACGAAGCGTACCTCGAGCGAGCCCGGCGTGCGCGCGAGGCTGCCCTGCTCCACCATGCCTCCCAGACGAAAGCGCTGCCCGGGTTTGACCTCGCCGGCGGCGATCCGGCTCGGATCGAAATAGAACATGACGTTCTGCTGGAATGCCCGCAGTGCCAGAGCGCCGGCGATGCCGACACCCGCGAGGATGCCGAGCACCCAGAACAATCGCCGCCGCCGCGGCGTCATGAGGCTGCCTTGAGGCTGGCCAGGCGCCGCCGCGCCTCGCTCTGGGCGGCGCGCACGGACGCCAGCGCCCAGCGCACGTTCAGGCCGACGACCAGCGCGGTCAACGCATAGCTGGGCCACACGTAGCGCGCGTAACCGCCCATCTGCAAAAACCTCAGCATGCCGATCCCGGGCCGGTCGGGGCGCTCGCCAGCGCCTCGCCGATCCAGCGCGCATTGCGCTCGCGCCGCAACAGCTCGCCCCGCGCGCGCGTGAGCAGCAATGCCAAAAAATAGGCAGTGAAACCCGCCAGCATCAGCAGCAACGGCACCAGCATCGCGGCCGGCATGGTCGGTCGGCCGAATTTCATCACGCTGGGGGCCTGATGCAGCGAATTCCACCAGATCACGGAGTAATGAATGATCGGCACGTTGACCACGCCGACGATCGCCAGCAGCGCGCTGGCGCGATCGGCGCGGCCAACGTCATCGATCGCATTGCGCAACCCCATGTAGCCCAGGTACAAAAACAACAGCAGCAGCTCCGAGGTCAGGCGCGGATCCCATTCCCAGTAGGTGCCCCACATCGGCCGCCCCCAGAGCATGCCGGTCGCAAGCGCCAGCGCGGTGAAGGAGGCCCCGATCGGCGCGCAGCTTGCCGCTACCGAGTAGGCGACTGTCATACGCCAGATCAGCCCGACGGCCGCGCTGGCTGCCATCACCACGTACACCATCAACGACAGCCACGCCGCGGGCGCATGCACGTAGATGATCCGAAAGCCGTCGCCCTGCTGATAATCGGGCGGCGCAAGCACCAGGCCGCCGACCAGTCCCGCCAGACACAGCAGCGCCGCGGGCCACGCAAACCACGGCGCCAGCCGGGTCGCCAGACGATAAAAGTGCGGCGGGGAACCGAAACGATGAAACCAAACCCAAGCCACGTTGACTCCCGGTCCTATTCCAGTCCAATGCGCACCGCTGCGGCCAGCGCCCACGGCGCCAGCGTCGCGGCCAGCACCGCGATCGCCGCCAGCAGATACAGCGGAGCTGCGAGCGACTCGCCCGCGATCGCCAGCACGGTCGCACGCGCGCCGAAGATCAGCACCGGCACCGCCAGCGGCAGTACCAGCAGCGCCAGCAGCGAACCATTGCGCTTCAGGCTCATCGTCAAGCCGGCACCCACGGCGCCGATCAGGCTCAGGGCCAGGGTGCCGAGCAGCAATGCCGCCAGGATCCCCGGCATGGCCGCCGCCGGCGCACCGAGCGCACTCGCCGCCAGCGGTCCTATCAGTACCAGCGGCAGTCCGGTCAATAACCAGTGCACCGCGGTCTTGGCCAGCAACAATCCCTGCAGCGGCAGGCCGCACAGTGCCAGTTGTTCGAGCGTTCCGTCCTGCGCATCTTCACGGAACAGCAGATCCAGCGCCAATAACGAGGATAATAGCGCGCCGACCCACAGCGCGGCCGGCGCGATGTCTCGCAGCAGCGACAGTTGCGGATCCAGCGCCAGCGGAAACAGCGTACACACCACCAGAAAGAAACCGAGCGGTTGCAGGCTGTCGCCCGAGCGCCGCAGCGCCAGACTCAGGTCGCGCGCGACCAGCGCGCTGGCCGCCGATACAAACCCTACCCGCGGCAGAGTCACTGCAGGCTCAGGGATCGCAGTTGCGTCACGGGCAGATCCAGCCCGCGGTGAGTCGCGACCACGGCCGCACCACCGGCGCGCAGATGTTCAACGATCAATTGCAGCAGTAGGTGCTGCCCGGTCGCGTCCAGGTTTGAGCCCGGCTCATCCAGCAGCCACAGCGAGCCGCCGGTGAGCGCCAGGCGCGCCAGCGCCACGCGCCGGCGCTGGCCGGCTGACAGGCGTCGCGCCAGCTGCCCGGCTGCCTCGGCAACGCCGCTGCGCTCCAGCGCCGCGGCGATGTCACGCGCCTGCACGCGACAGCGAAGGGCGGCCGCGTAGCGCAGATTTTCCGCCGCGGTCAGATCGGCCTTCAGGCCGTTGTCGTGCCCCAGGTAATTGAGCTCGGAGTGATACGCGGCCATATCCTGCACGATCTCGCGGCCGCGCCAGCAGATGCGACCGTGCTCGAGCGGCACCAGGCCGCACAGTGCGCGCAGCAGCGTAGTCTTGCCGGCGCCATTGGCCCCGGTCACCTGCAGGCACTCGCCGCCCGCCACTGCCAGCGCGATTCCGCGCAGCACGTGCTGCTCGCCGCGCCACAGTTGTAGATCATCAGCTGTCAGTTCATTCATCTGGTGCGGACGGTGGGATTCGAACCCACATCTCCTTTCAGAGAGCAGATTTTAAGTCTGCTGCGTCTACCGGTTTCGCCACGTCCGCCCTTGTGACGCGGTCTCCAGCCCTGCCCTGCCATTATGCGTTAACGCGCCATACCGCGTCGCACTACCCGGATCGGCTGTCGCCAATCGCGCACGTCTGTGTACGGCGTCAGCTGTCCACGGCGCGCGGATGTTTGCAAGATCACTGCTCCTGCCTGCCCACCGTTTCTCGTCAGGGAGCAAAAAGATGCGTAAACACAGCGTTTTTGCGGCAATAGTCCATGGCTGCCTGGCAGGCTCGTTGATGCTCGCGCCGTGTCTTGCTCAAAATCACCCGCCCGTCAGTCTGCTGGATGAGTTTCGCCCGATTGGCGGAGGCGGCAACAATCTGATCAATCCCGGCCTCGATGCGCTGCCCGGCAACGCACAGCTCAGCCTCGCGCCGCTCACGTTTGCTCCTGGCCCCAATAACGGCCTGGTCAGCGGCCCCAACCCGCGCACGATCAGCAATCTGATCGCCGGCGGCACCAGCAGCAACGGCACCGACGCTGAAACGACGGATCCGACCGCCTCGGCATGGCTGTACGTGTTCGGCCAGTTCGTCGATCACGACCTCGACCTGGAGAGCACCCCCGCGAACGCCACGGCCATCGATATCACGGTGCCGGCCGGCGATCCGGTATTCAATGAGGGTACCAGCATTGCCGTCACCCGCGCCGCGAGAAGTGCAGTCACCAATACCGTCATCAATACGGTCGCGGGCTATCTCGACCTCTCGCAGCTGTACGGTTCGACGGCGGCGATAGCCAGCAGCCTGCGCAACGCCGACGGCACGCTGGCAAGCTCCGGAGAGGGTCAGGAATTACCAATCGCGAACGGAGTGTTCATCACCGGTGATCCACGCGTGATGGAAAACCCGGAATTGTCGGCGGTCACCACGCTGTTCATGCGCGAACACAACTACTGGGTGGGAACGCTCAGGGCGCTGCATCCGGAGTGGAGCGGCGATCAGCTGTACGAGATGGCACGCGCGATCACCACCGCCGAATACCAGAACATCGTCTACACGGAATATCTGCCGGTGCTGGTCGGCAACGCAGTCGGGCCGTATCAGGGCTATGACCCACGGGTCAATGCTCAGGTGACGCAGGAATTTTCAGCGGCGGCTTTTCGTGTCGGGCACTCGCAAGTCTCAGACACCCAGGAAGGGCTCGATAACAACGGGCAGGTCACCTTCACCGAATCGCTGGCGCAAGCCTTCTTCAATACCGCCGCGGTCGACGAGGCCAACGGCATCGATCCGCTGTTGCGCTCGATCGGGGTGGATTTCGCGCAGGCGACCGACGTTTATACGGTCGCGGTGTTGCGCAACCTGCTGTTCGCCCCCCTGGTGGGCGGCGATATCGATCAGGTGGATCTGATCGCCATCGACATTCAGCGCGAGCGCGATGTCGGCCTCGGTACGCTCAATCAGACCCGCCAGGCAATCGGCCTCGCGCCGTACAGCTCATTTGCGCAGCTGACCTCGGACTCCGCCCTGCAAAACAATCTGGAAACCGTCTATGGCAACGTCAACAATGTGGATCTGTTCATCGGCGGCCTGGCCGAAAACCACGCGCGCGGCGCCGATGTAGGCCCGACCTTCCAGGCGATTATTGCCCGTCAGTTCCAGGCACTGCGCGCAGGCGACCGATTCTTCTGGCAGAATCAGCACTTCGACCGAGCCACCGCCCAGATGATCCGTAGCACCACGCTCGGAGCGATCATCATGCGAAATACCGACACGACGTCGGTACAGCAAAATGTCTTCCTGGCGGCACCCGCCGGGCACATCAAGGCGCGACTGCCGGCTCGGCGCGATAGTCACGGCCACTAGAACCGCCTGCGCCGGCCGCGGAGCAGCACGCTCAGGCACGGGGACTGCGAAATGCGTGCCGCGTCCCGACAGCGGTTGCACCACAACAGGCGCTGGAACCTAGTACCCTTCGCTCCATCGGCTGCGCAGCAGCGGCCACCACCCCCCTCACTGGCCCTGGGGCGGTTGCGTTCAGGAGAGATGGACATGGATCTGGATATCAAAGGAAAGCTTGCCCTGGTGAGCGGCAGTACCGCGGGCATCGGCCTCGCCATTGCAACCAGCCTGGCGCTCGAAGGCGCCCGGGTGATCATCAACGGCCGCTCGCAGGCAGCGGTGGATAAAGCCGCGACAGCACTGAAGTCGAAGTCCGGCGGCGATGTCCGGGGGTTTGCCGGTGATCTGAGCAGCGCGGCCTCGGCGGAACAGCTGGCACGCGAATTTCCTGGCGTTCAGATCCTGGTTAATAATCTCGGCATCTTCGAGCCGAAACCCTTTGAACAAATCCCCGATGCCGATTGGTTGAGATTTTTCGATGTCAACGTGCTGAGCGGCGTTCGTCTGGCGCGCCTGTATCTACCGGCAATGAAGCGCGCCAATTGGGGGCGCATCATCTTCATCTCGAGCGAAAGTGGCATCCAGATTCCGGCCGAGATGATCCATTACGGGGTCACCAAAACCGCCCAGATTGCCGTTGCCCGCGGGCTGGCGGAAGCCGTGGCCGGCTCCGGGATCACCGTGAATAGCGTATTGCCCGGCCCGACCAAGTCCAGGGGTGTCAGCGAATTTGTCGATGCCCTGGCCAAATCGAGCGGCAAGTCGCTGGCAGAAATTCAGATTGAGTTCTTCGAAAAGGTGCGTCCGACTTCGCTGATCAAACGTTTTGCTGCACCCGAGGAGGTCGCGTCGCTGGTGGCATACCTTGCCAGTCCGCTGGCCTCGGCCACCACGGGCGCGGCACTGCGGGTTGACGGCGGCGTGATCAAGAGCGCGTTCTAAAACGCGCTGCTACCGCTTCTTAGGCCGGCCTGTGCTCAGCATTTTGACAGAGTGTTTACAGACGGCAGTGAACAGTAGGATTCTTTGAGCAGCATTCCGAGTGCGTTGGGCGTGTGCGTGCGAGCGCTCGTCAGAACGCCGCCATTCCAATCGGTCCAGGCAAAATAGGCAAAGCCGACGGAATTGCTCGCGGCCCAACTGAATATCGAGTCGCCGATGTTATAGCCTTCCGTGATGACGATGGGGTAGCCGGCGTTCAACACGGCTTGCGCATCCCCCGTGGTCACTGAAGCGCCACCATCTTCGTGCCACCCAGAGGCGAGCTGGCCCGCAGGGTCAAGCGGCCGCGCCTCCCGCCACGTCTGAATTTGACCGGCCCATCCAATCGGGTTCGCCAGAATGACGTTGGTGGCTCCTGTGGCGCGGATCGCATTCACGATCGCTTGATAGCCCGCCGTCTGAAAGGGCGCTGTGCCCGGCGCGGTGTATAGATCGCCCGCGATGAGATTGCAGCCGTTGTTGCATTCATACATATAGCCGTTGCCATACGTGCCGCCGTTGAGAAGGATGCTCAAGTCCGATGCGGACTGCCCGGCGGGCGCCGGCGAATTGATCGGTGCGATCCAATTGGCGTAGACGTTCGCGCCGAATGGCTCGTTGAATAACTCAAAGATAACCGCGGGGTTTCCCTTGAACGTCGCGGCAATGGATGACCAGAATGCGACCGTATTATCCTCATCGGGCATCGAGCCCTGACCTTCGGGGCAACCGAAAGAATTAGGCGCGCTCCAGTGCAGGTCGAGGATCACATAAAGGCCTGCAGCGTTTGCGTTCGCTATGGCCTGCTTCAGATTCGATTGCAGCGTGCTGCTGTTGCCACCGTCGTCCGTGCAGTTATGCACTCCGAGCCAGGTATCCTCATTGAGCGGGATGCGCACGAGATTCATGTTCCAGCTCGCCATCGCCGCGAAGCCCGGGTCAGTCGGATTGCCGTAATTCTCCACGCCGTTCGCAAAACTCGTGCCGCCCTGCTCAAAACCCGAAGCGCTCACTCCGAGAAGTTGCACGACGCTGCCCGTCTGCGTGCTTATGAGCTTGTCGCCCGAGACGGCTATGCCTAAGGTGCCGGAAGCGCCGCTTGAATAACTGCCCGCCGATGGCCCGCCGTTCGATGAGCTTGAGCTGCCTGAACTAGTCGGACTACTGCCGCCGCAACCTGCCGTGGAAAGCGAAAGCGCCACGGCACCGGCAGCGCTATAGGTTTGCCAGCGCATTGAATCCCTCCGGAGAACACCACGGTTCGGCGCCTATGGGGCGAATAAGTTCCCGCCCGCAACCGTCACAGTGACTAAAGATCAGCTGGTGCGGGTGACCGAGTAGATCGCGAACCTTTTTTTGGTCGACAAACGGCGCTGTGGAGTTCCGGGTGTCCTTTCGCGTGCGCCTCGTTGGCGGCAAGCTGCTGCGGCGCTACTTTTTCGTTTGCGCTCGGTTTCGAGCTCGCGGATCACCGCTTCAGTCTTGCGCCCAGGGTGACGAGAAGCT
>Ga0209006_10003895_pt1 | contig 13581 bp, 7 predicted proteins | sample JacPin_JW_Ref_O2_FD_188567 | JGI IMG/M metagenome (GOLD analysis project Ga0209006, IMG submission 188567) | Forest soil microbial communities from Algoma, Ontario, Canada - Jack Pine, Ontario site 1_JW_Ref_O2 (SPAdes) (version 2) | ecosystem: Environmental > Terrestrial > Soil > Boreal... | reverse complement strand
CCCTCTCGCTGCCGGACGAGTTCAAGCCGGTCGGACTTGACGTCATCGTCGCGCCGGACGTCGCGCGTCTTCCGCCCGGCGGCGCCAAGGAGACGCTTCACACCTTCGGGGTTCGCGCCTGGGCTTGCGTGGTCTTGCGGCGACCGGGCTGGCAGCGAGGCATCCTGGGATTCGACAGGCTTCAGCCCGCGCGCGGGGCTTACTTCCCGCCGGAGGCGGTGCGGCTCGCGGGGGACGCGCTCGCCGACGCTCTCGAGCGCGACATCGGCGAGCGCGAAAAGGCCAAACTGACTGCGCGGCTCGAGCGGGCGCTGCGCTTGCAGGTGGTGGGCCAACTCGCCAGCGGCGTCGCCCACAACTTCAACAATATCGTCTCCGCGATCCTTGGTTACTCCGAAATGGCCAGCTCTGAGGTGGAGCCGGGCGGCAAGGCGGCGCGGCGCATTGCTGAGATCGAGAAGGCTGCTGGACGGGGGCGAGACCTGGTCGACAGCATCCTCACTTTCGGACGCAGGTCCGATGCCCGTTCCTCTCTCGTCTCGATCACCGAATTGCTGAGCGAGACGGCCTCAATCCTGCGAGCATCGCTGCCGTCGAGCGTTGAGTTGGTCGTCGCGGGCGGGCCAGGAGGTCCTACGGTATTCGGCGAGTGGGCGCAGTTGCAGCAGATCATTGTCAACCTGTGCAGGAACGCGGCGCAGGCAATGGGGGACTCTGGACGCATCGATGTCTCGGTGGATACGCAGCATCTGACGACCGCGCGCGTCTTCAGTAGCGGAGAACTTGAGCCGGGCTCCTATGCTCGCATCACCGTCAGGGATGCTGGCCCCGGCTTCGGAGAAGAAGTAGCCAAGCGGCTGTTCGAGCCATTTTTCACCACGCGCCCCGCCGGAACCGGGCTTGGCCTCGCAACGGTCCGCAAGATCGTACGCGATCACGACGGCGCGATCGACGTCGCCAGCGCTCCGGGAAGAGGAAGCCGCTTCGAGGTCTGGCTGCCCGCCGCCAAGAGTGACGCATCAACGACAGCGAGAGGGCAGGCGGTCGCGCCGCCGCGGCTTGGCCAAGGCGAAACGGTGCTCATCGTTCACGACGACCGCGACAGTCTACTCGGCGACGAGGAGATCCTGGCGGCGCTCGGATATGAGCCAATCGGTTTCGATCGTCCGGCCGACGCCATCGCCGCGGTGCGTAGCGAACCGGCCCGTTTCGACGCCGTATTGATCAGCGTGACCTCCGTTCAGGAGGCCCTCGCTCTGGCGTACACGCTTCACGGCATCAGTCCGGCGCAGCCGATTCTCCTTGCGAGATCCGCGCTCGACATTGGCGTCGACACACTCGTTCGGGCAGGAGTCGCGGATCTCGTGCGCCGGCCGCTTGTTGGCGCTGAACTCGCCTCCGTGCTGACTCGCTGCCTGGCCTCGGCGAAGACGTCGGGGGCGCAACACATCGCCATCTAAGCCGCAAAAACCAGACGACCGCTGACTTCGACGTTGCGGTCGCCCGGCGCCCCAATCTCTTGCCGAGGCGAACCGCCAGATCGCAGGTCGTTTGAGCGAAAGATTGCGGGGCGTCTCACCGTCCGCCGCCGCGTTACAGACGTAACGCAATATCCAATCCCTGAAATCCTCCAGTAGCCGGGCGCGCTCACGGTGCTGACGTTCGGTCGGCTTCGCGGCTGGCCGGATATTGCGCCGTGTCGGCAATCAGAGGACCCATATCATGAAAATTCTTATCGCTTGTATGCCTGCGACGGGGCATCTCAATCCGCTGCTGGCGGTCACGCGTATCCTGCTCGCCGAAGGCCACGAGATCAATTTCCTGACCGGCAGCGTCTTCCGCGCCCGCATCGAAAGCAGCGGAGCGAAATTCGTTTCGCTTCAAGGCGCCGCAGATATCGATGGGCGGGATATTCTCTCTGTGGTTCCCGAACTGAAGGACATTCCACCGGGACTCGAGTGGTTCCGAGTTGCTATCGAGCGACTGTTCGTCGATCGCATCCCGGCGCAGCATCAGAGCCTGCTGCAGGCGGTGCAGGAGTGTCAGCCTGACGTCATCGTCGGCGACGACATGTTCTTTGGCGTGCTGCCGATGCTGCTCGGATCGCGATCAAAGCGCCCTCCCATCGTTCTCTGCGGCACATCGTTTCTGCATTTGGCCCGGGAAGACGGCGCGCCGAACTTCCTTGGCCTGCCGCCTGCGACAACAGAGGAGCAGCGGCGTCAATACGCGGACATCGCGCGGGAGTATGACGAAGCCGTTGATCAGCCGTCGCTTTTGTGTCTGAACAAGGCGTTGAACACGCTGGGTGTCGGCCCGCTGTCGGCGCCGCTTTTCCATTCGGTTGTCGAACTCGCCGACGCTTATATGCAGTTGTCGGTGCCGCGCTTCGAATTTCCGCGCCAGATCCCCCCCTCGGTGCATTTCGTCGGCACGCCTCCGATCATTCCGGGTCAGGCTCCGCTGCCACCCTGGGCGGATGAGCTTGATGGTTCACGCAAGGTCGTGTTGGTGACACAGGGGACGGTGGCCAATCACAATTTCGAGTTACTGATCGCCCCGACGCTCACCGCGCTTGCTAACGAGCCAGACGTGCTGGTCGTCGCGACGGCGGGCGGACGCCCGGTCGAGACCATTCCCTGCGCCGTCCCATCCAACGCGCGGGTCGCCAGCTATCTGCCGTTCGAATGGTTGCTGCCCCGCGTGGACGTACTCGTCACCAATGGCGGCTATGGCAGCGTCAACCAGGCCATGAGCTTTGGAATTCCGCTGGTCACCGCCGGGATGACTGAGGACAAGGCAGACGTCAACCTACGAGTGGCGTGGTCCGGCGTCGGCGTCAATCTCGCAACAAACCAGCCGACGCAAGAAGCGCTGCGCGCCGCCGTGCGCACCGTGCTCGATCGACCCGCGTACCGGATGCGCGCGTCGCAAATGGCTGACGAATTCGCCCGCATCGACACGCGCTCGGAGATTCTCTCGATCATCAACCAGGTGGTCGTCAATCAAAGGGTCGCGTTGTGGGCGGACACGGTGACGACAAGCGGACCCCGGCGCGCCATTCGCCAGCGGTGATCTGGTCGTAGCCCGTAGCGAAGGAGGGGAAGTCACTCTCCCCTCCTTCAGGGAAAACATCCAAACCATTCGAAGATTCGGCCATGCAAATTCAACCAGCCTCCTTTGCCTTCACGCTGCTGCTCGGCTTTCTCGCGGCCGTGCCCTATTCCGGCATCGATATCAATCTACCGGCGCTCGCGGCGACTGGCGCCTCGCTTGGCGTAAGCTCCTCGGAAGTCGGCCTGACGATGAGCGCCTTCATGATCAGCCTCGCCGCGGCGCCACTCATCTACGGACCCGTCTCGGACCGATTTGGTCGCAAACCCGTGGTCGCGTTCGGTGTCGCGCTGTTTGTGGTCGCGAGCCTCGCCTGCGCGGTCGCCCAGTCCTTGCCTGTGCTACTGATTTGCCGCTTCGTTCAGGGGATCGGCGCTGCCAGCACGGCGCTGACCCTTGCCATTGTTCGCGACCTGTTCGGCGAAAGGACCGCGCGCGCCAAGATTGCGAATGTCATGGTAGTTATCAATGTCACGACCGTGATCGCGCCGACGGCCGGCGCCGCGCTGCTGACGATCGGCAGTTGGCGGCTCATCTACGCGACTCAGGCCGGGATCGGCGCTCTTCTTTTGCTCGCCGTGCTGCTTGGATTTGCTGAGAGCGGGAGGATCGATCCCGCCAATCGCCTGGCGCCGGAGGCTGTGATCCGAACCTATATTCGTGTCTTGGCGCATCCAGTTTCGTTCGCATACATCCTGGTTGGCGCGGCCGGTGGCGCGACCGTGTTTGCTTATGTCACAGGATCGTCGCTGTTCTTCATTGGCGTATTGGGATTGCGGCCGGACCAGTATGGCTTGATCTTCAGCGCCTGTTCGGCGGCGGTGATGAGCGGCGCGCTGCTCGATGGCCGCCTTAACCGTTGCGGCATATCGGCCGCCCAAGTGCTGACGATCGGTCTCACGCTCTTGGCGGCTGCTTCAGCCCTGCTGCTCGCGATGACAGTGGCCGGCTGGGCGCAGCCGGCCGTCATCGCCGCACTCTTGATGGCGGTCGCGCTCGCTTTTGGCATGACCATGCCCAACATCATGAATGCAACGATGCAGCCCTTACCGGGTATCGCGGGCGCTGTAGGCGCCGCAGCTGGGAGTATTCAGCTAACCGCCGGCGCGGCGTCGAGCGGATTGGTGGCGGTGTTGTTTGACGGGCGGTCGGCGCTTTCGATGGCGGCGGTGATGGCCGCGTGTTCGCTGCTCGCGTTGATCGCGTATCGCCTGCTCGCCCGTCCCGCCGAACGCCGCATTCATTCGCCGGCGGTCGAGGCGCCTGCGGGGCTCGAAGGTGCCGCGATGGTCTCAGAGAAACTCTGACTTACACCGTGTCGGCAGCTCGATGGCCATGCGGGGCCACGCAAACGCGTGAGGGCGCATAGCCGCGAATCCTTCCGGCCAATCACTGAATGGGTCCCAGCGGGATAGAACCAGGCGCTCCTATATCTGTTAGGCCTCAATGAACCGGCGCTCAGCGCTTTAGGGTTGGCTCGGGACTTCGGGCCGCGCCGCGTCCGTTCCCTTGACGAACTCCGCGAGAACATTGTCGAGAAGTCTGGCCGTGCTGTTTTTGAAGCCTTTCCATGCCATGGCGCCGACAAAGCCAATGGAGCCGACGGAGAAGATCTCGCCGCCGCCTGCGATCGGCAGATAGACCATGTCGGCTCGCACCTTGTCGGGACGGTTGGGTCCGTCGGAATTCGGCATCGGAATGTTCAAATCCTCCGGCACCATGAGATATTCCGGTCCAAAACCGGTCGCTGAGGCGAGGATGGTGGCGTGGGCTGGAGAGCCGAGCGTGAGGTCGTATCGGTCGCATTCGTCGCCGGCCGCGGCGCCGAGAATGTAGCCCTCCTCGCCGATCACATCTTCGCTCACGCCATCGAAGAACGCTTTAAATCGCGGCTCATAGCTCGCGGGAGCTCGCTTGTAGCCTTTCGCCTGCGAAAAACCTTCCGTCGTGAACCCGACGCCGACGAGCGTGTTCGGGCCACGTCCGCGATAGCGCCAGAGGCCCCCAGGCTCGCCGGTATGGACATGATTGCGCTCGCCGGCAGGCGCGTCCCAGGCGCGCAGGCCGGAATTGTCGCGACGAATTTCGACAGTCCAGGGGCGATCGGGATCGATCGATGTGACCCAGTAGAAGCCGTTGCCGCCGAGATAGAGGATTCGGCCGCCGCCAAGCGCATATTCCTCGAGCGCCGTGAGCGCCTTGTTGGTCCAGTATTCGGGATGAGACCCGGTTACGACGACCTTGTACTTCGAGAGCAGCTCGGACCCGCGAGCATGCACGTCCTCGTCCGTGACGACATGGTAGGAATGAGGCAGCCGCTCGAGCCAGGCAAGAAAGAAGAGGTCGGCCGGCAAGTGCCGGTAACTGCCGGTGATCCAGCTCGGGTAATGGGGGCGCGTGTTGAGGAGGGGACGTCTGCGACTGCTGTAGCGAACCGGGCTCCCATCCTTGTGCAGATCATAGCAGGACCGGCCAAATTCGGGATGCGCGTTGATGAAGGCCTCGTCGTCGGAGATCACGCGCTCATGCCCCATGATCGCGCTCATGTCGGAGGCCGCGAAATGGTCGTTGGCGTAGGCGAGATAGGTGTTGGTCGGCGCAATGAACAGGACGTCGGCACCCTCGCTTCCGGCGCGCACGAACAGCGGGTAAAGGTCCGCGCGTCCCCCGGCCTCGAGGCGCACCGCATAGACGCCGCTCTGGAGATCTTTCGGCAGTTCGAAGGAAAGATTGTACTCCCACCCCGAGTCGATCATCTCGTCCGAGTGGAAGTAGATCGCCCCGTACTCTTCTGGTGCGGCGACGAATGAGTCCTCGAGCCCCGTCCAGTTGCGGCCGGTCACGGCGCGCTCGGCGCCGTTACGGATCGCGCCGTTCGGGGCGCGGCCTACAACTTCGCGAATCTCGCGGGAGCGGAAATCCTCGGCGAAGTTCCAGGCGAGCGACGCGTCCTTGCAGGCGCCGGCGTGCAATGCGGCGCACTCCTCTTCCCCGAGCGCGCGGTCGAAGAACGCCGGGCTGTCGATCTTGCCGTTGAAGCCGTCGAGCGCTGAACCGATCGGACTGATTGCGCGGGTCGCGAGCAGGAGTCCGTCGAAGCGTTGAACCGCGCCGCCGAAAGCAGCGCGGGCGTGACGAACAGCCGCCGGTCCCGGAAGGCCCTTCACCTGCTTGATGTGGACAAGAACCTCGCTCGCGTCTTCATGACTGTCGACGCTGAGAACAGCGGAATACCAGAGCTGGGGCTGAACGGTCAGGCCGAGCTCCCGGGGCTGTCCCCGGACCGAGACCACGAGTTCGGACTTTCGGATGGCGAGCGCGAACGACTCCCCTTGATCGGACGTCGCCGCAATAAGCGTCTGAGGGTCCTCCCAGCCGGGAACGCTCGAATAAAACCAGAAGTGCAGAGCGAAGGAAGGCCCGAAGTCGCCTCCCAGCGGCAATTCCGCGTAGGAGCCGATTGCTGTTGGCTGCTCGACGCCACGCACGGTTACGTCCACGTCGGGAATCGGAACCCCGAAGGAACGGGAGGCGCCGTCCGAATCCTCTTTGGTCGGACCGCGGGTGATCTGCTCGAGCGTCGCCCGGACGCTTTTGTGCTTCGTGCTGATCGCCATGCGGACGGTCTCGCCCGGCAGGCGGGACCATTCTTCGAAATAGGCTTGCACGTCCATGGGATCTCACTCCGGGCTTGCGGTCAGGTCAGGCGCGCCTCAGCGCGCTGCGATAGCTTCGCCGATCATGACCGATGTGAAATGGGTGTTCGCCCGGCAATCGAGCGGCATCATGGAAGCGTCCGCCACGCGGAGGCGCGCGAGAAATATACCATAGATCACACTCGTTCGTCTGAGAGCGGGCAGTCGCACAGAACTTTGCGGGAGCAGGCAATATATAATATATGCTTGCGCTCGCTTCGAGTCGAAACTCTCGCGGCGCTGCGTTCCGCCAGGATCGCCACCGGCGATCTTTTCTGACAAAGGCTGCTCAGAATGAGCGTAGGCGCATCCTCTCCGTCCCAAGCTCCCATCGTCGCCGACATTTGGCGAGATCAGTGGGGCGTCCCTCACATCAAGGCGAAATCGCGGGCTGACGCCTTTGTTGCGCTTGGCTTCGCACATGCGCGTGATCGTTTGTGGCAGATGGAGGCGCTGCTCCGCCGCGGGACTGGCCGTTACGCAGAGTGGATGGGCAAGTCGGCGCGCGTGGGCGACATCTTGGCGCGACAAGTCGACGTCGCGGGCGCGTCGAAGCGCGATTTCGCCGCCCTGAGCGCAGAAGCGCGCGCGATGCTCGAAGCCTACGCCTCGGGCGTCAACGCCTTCATCGCGACCGGGTATCGGCCGATCGAATATGGCTTTCTGAAAACCGAGCCGGAGCATTGGCTGCCTTGGCACTCGATCGCCGTCATGCGGCAAATCGGGTTTCTGATGGGGTCGGTCTGGTGGAAGCTTTGGCGGGCTTGCGCTTTGCCGATCGTTGGCGCGGAAGGCGTCGCCAAGCTGCGTTTCGAGGACGGGGGCGGCGAAGTGCTTTGCGCGCCGCCGGGTCTTGAGGGAGGCCCGTTTCGCGCCGCGCTCGAGGACCTTCAACCAGGCATTGCGGCCCTGCTCGAGATCGCCCCGCACGACGTCGCAGGAGGCGGCAGCAACAATTGGGCGCTCGCCCCGAGCCGCACGGCGACGGGACGTCCGCTGCTGGCGGGCGATCCTCATCGCCTGCTCGAAATGCCGAACATGTACTGGCAGGTCCATCTTGCCTGCGACGAATTCGACGTCATCGGCCTCACCGTGCCCGGCGTCCCTGGTTTTCCGCATTTCGGTCACAACGAGCGCGTGGCGTGGTGCGTGACGCACGCCTTTGTCGATATCCACGATCTTTTCGTCGAGCGCTTCTCCGACGACGGGCGCAGCGCGCTGTTCAAGGACGCCTGGGAACCGGTCGCGACGCGGCGGGAGGAGATTATCGTCAAGGGGGAAGATGCGACCGTTATCGAGGTGATTGAGACGCGGCACGGGCCCCTGATCGCGGGCGATCCGCACAAGGGCTTTGGCCTTGCGCTGCGTTCGATGCAATTCGCCCAGGTCGATCGTTCCTTCGACACGCTGCTTCCCATGATGCGGGCTGGAAGCGTCGAAGCGCTTTACGAAGCGACGCGCGAGTGGGGGCTGATAGACCACAATCTCGTCGCCGCGGACGTGGACGGCCACATCGGCTATCGCGTGCGCGGCAAGGTCCCGCGGCGTCCGCCCAGCAATGGCTGGCTGCCGGTTTCCGGTTGGACCGGCGGACACGAGTGGGACGGCGTCGTCGATTGGAGCCGGATGCCCTCGTTTGTCGATCCGCCGGAGGGCGCGATCGTGACGGCGAACAATCGCGTCGTCGAGGAGGGCGACGACTATCTCTGCACCGACGCTATGCCTCCGCATCGGGCTCGGCGCATTTGGCGACGGCTGGCGGTTTTGGACTCGGCCACGATCGAGGACATGGCCTCGATCCACCGCGACCTCGAGAGCGTGCCAGGGCTCGAGCTGCGCGAACGGTTGCGGAGCATGCCCGAGCCGGCCGCCAAGAACGCAGCGGCGCTGCGGGGCGTTATTCTCGCCTGGGATGGACGCATGGACGCATCGTCTCACGGCGCCGCCGCTTACAACGCGGTCCGGCTCGCCCTGACCAGGGTCGTAGCGGCGCGCAGCGGGTTGAGCGCCGCAGCGAAGAGCCCCTTCGCGCGAGTTGCACCGGGCGTCATTCCGGAGAACCAGCTGTGGTGGACGATCCCCGGCCTTCTACGCAACGATGATCGAACGCTGCTCAACGGGGCGTCCTGGGACGAATTGCTGGGCGAGGCGCTCGCGCTCGCGGCGGCTGAGCCGAGTATCGAGTGGGGCGCGGCGCATCGGCCCCAGTTCAACCATCCGATAGCGGCGTTGTTTCCCGACGGGGCGGAGAGTTTGAATCGAGTCTCGGTGGCGGTCGGCGGCGACAACGACACGATTTTCGCGACGGGGTGCGCCGCGAGCGTAGGCGCTCGGGCTGTCTACGGATCGCTTTCGCGCTATGCATTTGACGTCGGCGCCTGGGATAATTGCCGATGGATCGTATTTCATGGCTCCTCAGGCGAGCCAGGCAGCCCTTGGCACATGAATCAAAACGCAGCTTGGGCCGCGGGCGAGATGGTTCCGATGCTCTACGATTGGGCGGCGGTCACGCAGCAAGCGGTTTCCCGTCAGCGTCTATTCTTCCAGAATGGCGGAGTGTGTGCCTCTTCCCCTGAGGCGGTTGGAGGAGATGGGCGCTGATGCTGGATGGCCTCAAGGTCAGCAACCGGGAGAATTTCACTTCGCGCGTCTATGCTCAGCTCCGCGAAGCTTTGATGGCGGGTCGGTTCTGGCCGGGCCAGCGGCTGCGGATCGGCGAATTGGCTTTGGCGATGGGGGTCAGCCAGACGCCGGTGCGCGAAGCAATCATGCAGCTTGTTCGTGAGGGGGGATTGGAGATTCGATCGAGCCAGGCGATCACGGTCGCCAACCTCTCCCTGTCGCGCTACAAGGAGTTGCGCGAAGTTCGCCTGCTTCTGGAAGGACTCGCCACCGAAAAGGCGACCCCGCTCATCACTTCCGCCGACTTCGCGAGGCTCGATCAATTGCATCGGGAGCTTATCGCCTCTGAAAAGAGCGGCGATTTCCAGACGGCGACGCTCACCAACTTCCAGTTTCACTTTCTGATCTATCGCGCTTCGCAGATGAGCGACCTGGTGTCCATTCTGGAGAGCGTCTGGCTTCGGAATGGGCCGTTGCTGAAGTACCTCTATCCGTACGCGCAGCCCACCTATCCGGGGCGCCATCAGCACCTCAACATTATGAGCGCGCTCAGGCGCCGCGACGCCGTGGCGGCTCGGCAGGCGATCCAGGACGACATGATCGAGGGCGGCGCCGGGCTCGTGAAGCTGATGGAAAAGATAGAGACGGGCGAGGCGGCGCTGGTCGAAGGACCCGACGGAGCGCTCAAATTGAGTTTCCGCGCCGACCCGAAACGCAAGGTGTCGACTCGGGAGGCGCGGCCATGAGTCGTTCGCCGCCAGCCAAACCGCGGGATCTGAAGGATATATCATATATTATAGGCTCACTTGCGCAGCCGGAGGCCTTTCTCATGAACGTTCTGACAGAAACGCCGGATCAGAAGCTTCGAGCGCGAGCGCGCCGAGTTATTCCTGGCGGGATGTACGGGCACATGCGCAGCGAAGCGCTTCCCTCGGGCTATCCGCAATTTTTTGAGCGCGCGGCCGGTTGCCATATTTGGGACGTTAACGGTCGTCGGTATCTGGATTTCATGTGTAGTTGGGGCCCGATCGTGCTTGGCCACAATCATCCTGTCGTCACTGAGGCCGTACAACGCCAGATGGCGCAGGGTGATTGCATGGATGGTCCGTCCGAGCGGATGGTGGAGCTGGCTGAACGCCTGGTCGGACTCCTTCCGCACGCCGATTGGGCAATATTCGCGAAAAATGGAACGGACGCGACGACCACTTGCGTGGTCCTGGCCCGCGCAGCGACGGGGCGTCGCAAAATCCTCGCCGCCCAGGGCGCCTACCATGGCGCGGTTCCGTGGTGTTCGCCCCATCCTCTTGGCGTAACGGCGGAAGACCGCGCCCATATGATCTACTACGTCTATAACGACATTCCGAGCCTCGAAGCCGCAGTCGAGTCGGCGGGAGCGGATCTCGCGGGCGTAATCGTCTCCGCCTTCCGGCACGACTATGGTTTCGACCAGGAGATGCCGAACGCGGAATTCGCCAAGCGCGCTCGCGCATTGTGCAACGAAAAAGGCGCGGCGCTTATCCTCGACGATGTGCGTGCGGGATTTCGGCTCAGCCTGCATGGGAGCTGGGATCTTGTCGGCGTTCAGCCGGATCTGAGCGCGTGGAGCAAGGCGATCGCGAATGGTTATGCGTTGGCCGCAGTGACCGGCTCTGATCGCTTTCGCGACGCCGCTTCCCGGGTCTTCGTGACCGGATCGTTCTGGTGCAGCGCGGTTTCGATGGCCGCCTCGCTTGCGACTCTGAATGTCCTCGAGCAGATGGACGGACCGGCCGTGATGCGTGAGATGGGCGAGAGATTTCGCGACGGGGTCGCTGCCCAGGCCGCCGCTGCGGGCGTCGGCATCCGGCAGAGCGGCCCGCCCCAAATGCCCACCATCCTCTTTGACCGCGATCGGGATTTCGCCAGGGGAGAGCGCTTCGCGCTCGAGGCGCTGAAGCGGGGCGTCTACATGAATCCCCGCCACAATATGTTTCTCTCGACCGCGCATACTGCGGCGGATATCGACTGCGCACTCGAAGCGACGAAAGAGGCCTTCGCCGTCCTCACTACGATGTGAGCTGGCATGAGTCTTGACCCAGTATAGGATATATAGCTGAGCGCCGCGGCGCGTTAGATCGCCTGAGCGCCCTGAGCTCAAAGCCGAAAAGGACTGGCGATGGCTGTTCTGGGACGACGTGATTTCACGCGCGGGGCGCTCGCTGTCGCTGGCGCGGTTCTGTCGCCGTTCGCGCCCGAACGGGCGCTGGCGGCCCCAAAAATGGGCGGAACGTTGGCCTACGCCAGCGTGTCGGGTCCCGGCAGTCTAGATCCCCATGTGTCCTCTAGCCTTGTCGAGCTCGAAGTGATCCACAACGTTTTCGAACCGCTCGTCACGCTGGATAATGCGAACGCCACGAAGGCGATGCTGGCCGCAAGCGCGTCCGCGTCGGCCGATTCCAAGACCTATACGTTCCAGCTGCGCAAGGGCGTCAAGTTCCATGGCGGCGAGGAGATGACGTCGGCCGACGTGCAGGCGTCGATGGAACGCTACGGCCGCGTCAGTCCGAACGCCGCCAACCTGGCGGGCGTCGACCGCTACGAGACGCCTGATCCCTACACGTTCGTGATTCATCTCAAGGAGCCTAATGTCGTTCTGCTCGATGTGATGAAAGCGCCGATCTTCCCCTTCATGATCCTGCCGGCCTCACAGAAGGATAAGCCCGCGCGCGGAATCGACGTCATCGGCACCGGCCCTTTTTCGCTCGGCGAATGGGCCAAGGACAGCCATCTCGTCCTTAATCGGTTCGACAACTACTCGGCCGATATCGCGTCGGCAGGCCGCGATGGCTACGCGGGCCGCAAGACCGCCTACCTCGATTCGGTCAGGTTCCGCTTCATGCCGGAAGCGACCACGCGCATCGCCGCGCTGCAGACAGACGAAGTGCAGCTCGCCGCCAGCATCCCGCCGGAGCTTCGCGGACAAATCGAGAGTCGGCCGGAGCTGTCGATTCACGAGATATTTCCGCTCGGCGGAACGTACATCATTGTAAACTCGCAATATGGATTGACCGCCAATCGAACAATCCGCCAGGCCATTGCCGCGGCAATCGACATCGGTGAGATCACGGAGGCGGTGGGCGGCGTGAACAAGCCGAACCCTTGGATGTCCTACCCGAACACGCCCTACTATCCTGGCGAGAAGACGCCCTCGCCTTGGTACGATCAGAAGAGTCCGGAGAGAGCGAAGGATCTTTTGAGTCAGGCGGGCTATAAAAACGAAAAGCTGATCATCGAGACGAATGGCAACTATCAGTGGATGCGGACGACAATGCTGGTCGTCGCAGAACAACTAAAAGCCATCGGGATGAATGTCGATGTTCATATGGTCGATTGGACAACCAACGCCTCCCATATGCAGCAGGGATCAGGTGAGTGGAATTTGTCGACGACGCTCTTTGGGCCCGAGCACATTCTCGGCCCGCAGCAATGGCGGCCCCTGATTTACGCCTTCGCGAATATCAAGGGCGACGACGCGCTCGATGCTGCCTACAGGACTTTTTTCAGCGAGCCGGATTTGGATAGGCGGCGCGAGATGTGGGTCAAGATTCAAGAGGAGGTCCTCGGCGGCGGGTATTTCATCAAGATCGCCGACGCTGGTCGCTTGTGGGCCTATGCGAAGAAGCTCCACGGTCAGTCCGACTATCCTGGGATTTTGCAACTCTGGGACATCTGGCTGGCATGAGTCGCGGCGAAAAGAAGCCAAGTCGGTTTAGACTCCTGACCCTTCCTGCTTTCGGCGCCGCACGGCGAGCCGATTCGAAATGTCTCGGCTGATCACTGTCAGAATTCTGCAGGCAGTTCCGGTCATCCTGATCGTGTCCGTGCTCGCCTTTCTCCTCATTACTCTCCTGCCAGGCGACCCCGCTGTCGTGATCGCAGGCGATCAAGCATCCCCCGCAGCGATCGCCGCGGTGCGGCACAATCTCGGTCTCGACAAACCGCTTATCGAACAACTCGGCATCTGGTTCGTCCATCTGCTGCAAGGCAATTTTGGTTCGTCCCTGATGCTCAACCAAAGCGTTCTCTCCGCGATGGGCGAGCGCCTGCCGGTCACGCTGTCGCTTGCTGCTCTGTCGATTCTCGTTACCCTTCCGGTCGGAATCTTTGCCGG
>Ga0209006_10003894_pt1 | contig 13581 bp, 12 predicted proteins | sample JacPin_JW_Ref_O2_FD_188567 | JGI IMG/M metagenome (GOLD analysis project Ga0209006, IMG submission 188567) | Forest soil microbial communities from Algoma, Ontario, Canada - Jack Pine, Ontario site 1_JW_Ref_O2 (SPAdes) (version 2) | ecosystem: Environmental > Terrestrial > Soil > Boreal... | reverse complement strand
AGATCGAGTCGGAGAAGGCCGGCAAGGTCAAGGCCATCATGGTCAAGAACGGCGAGCCGGTCGAGTTCGGTCAGCCGCTGTTCATCATTCAGTGAGCATCATCGGCTGACGAGCCTGCCGCCCCAGAACCACACGTACGATGCTGGAAAAAATCGTCATTGCCAATCGCGGCGAGATCGCGCTGCGCATACTGCGCGCCTGCCGCGAGCTCGGGATCAAGACCGTGGCCGCGCACTCGACCGCCGACGCGAACCTCAAGCATGTGCTGCTGGCCGATGAGTCGGTGTGCATCGGGCCGCCGCCCTCGGCGCTGAGCTATCTGAACATGCCGGCGCTCATCAGCGCCGCCGAAGTCACCGACTCGGTGGCGATCCACCCCGGCTATGGCTTTCTGTCCGAAAATGCGGATTTCGCCGAGCGGGTGGAGAAGAGCGGCTTCATCTTCATCGGCCCGAAAGCCGAGACCATCCGGCTGATGGGTGACAAGGTATCGGCGATCGGTGTGATGCGCAGCCACAACGTGCCGTGCGTGCCCGGCTCGGGCGGCGCGCTCACCGACAATTCAGACGACAACCTGCGCATCGCCCGCGACATCGGCTATCCCATCATCATCAAGGCCTCGGGCGGCGGCGGCGGGCGCGGCATGCGGGTGGTGCATTCCGAGGGCGCGCTGCTGAGCTCGATCGCCGTCACCAGGTCGGAAGCGCTGGCCGCGTTCGGCAATGACGCGGTCTACATGGAGAAGTTTCTCGAGCGGCCGCGGCACATCGAGTTCCAGATCCTCGCCGATCATCATGGCAATGTGATCAGTCTCGGCGAGCGCGACTGCTCGATGCAGCGCCGCCACCAGAAGGTCATCGAGGAGGCTCCCGCACCCGGCATCACGCCGCGCCAGCGCCGGCAGATGGGCGAGCGCTGTGTCGAAGCCTGCCGCGCGGTCGGCTATCGCGGCGCGGGTACGCTCGAGTTTCTCTACCAGGACGGCGAGTTCTACTTCATAGAGATGAATACCCGCATCCAGGTCGAGCACCCGGTCACCGAACTGGTCACCGACATCGATCTGGTCAAGGCGCAGCTCACGATCGCGGCCGGCGAGCCGCTGCAGTACCAGCAGGCGGATGTGCAGATCCGCGGCCATGCGATTGAATGCCGCATCAACGCCGAAGACGCCCGCACCTTCATGCCCTCGCCCGGACCGATCAGGCTGTGGCACCCGCCCGGCGGCCCGGGCATCCGGGTCGACAGCCACGTCTACTCCGGCTACAACGTGCCGCCCTACTACGACTCGCTGATCGGCAAACTGATCGCTCATGGCGATACACGGGAAACGGCGATCGCCCGGATGCGCAACGCACTGTCCGAACTGGTGGTCGAGGGCATCAAGACCAACACCGCGCTGCACCAGGAAATTCTGGCGCACGCGGCCTTTCATGCCGGTGGACTTGATATTCATTATCTGGAGCGGCGACTGGGCCTGAAGTGATTGCCGGGCCCCGCCGGTGCTTGAAAGCGCGATGGCCTATCTTGAGCTGAGCATCGATCTCGGCCAACTCGATCCCGGAGCGGCCGAGTCCGCCTGTCTTGAGGCCGGAGCGCTCTGCGTCACGTTCTGCGATGCCAGCGATGAGCCGGTGCTCGAGCCGCGGCCAGGCGAGATGCGGCTGTGGCGGCGCACGCGGCTGCAGGCGCTGTTCGACGCACGGCAGGCCGATCCGGCCCTGATCAGCGCCTTCGCCGCCGCGCTCGGCATCGAGCCGGTGCAGGTGGGCGCACGAGCGGTCGCCGATCGCGCCTGGGAACGCGAGTGGCTGCGCGATTTTCACCCGATGCGCTTCGGCGAGCGGCTGTGGATCTGCCCACGGCATGAATCGGTCGCCGACTCCGCGGCAGTCGTCGTGCGGCTCGACCCCGGACTGGCGTTCGGCACCGGCACTCACCCGAGCACCGCGCTGTGCCTGCAATGGCTGGATGAGGTATCGCTGTCCGGTTGCCAGGTCGTGGATTACGGCTGCGGCGCCGGTGTGCTGGCGATCGCGGCGCTCAAGCTCGGCGCCCGGCGCGCCTATGCCTTCGATATCGACCCGCAGGCGTTGCTTGCCACGCGCGAGAACGCGGCCGACAACGCCGTGGCCGACCGGCTGCAGTTATGCGAGCGAGCGAGCGATATCCCGCGGGGTTGCGACGTACTGCTCGCCAATATTCTGGCCGGGGTGTTGATATCGTTGAATCAGGAGTTCGCCGCACTGCTGGCGCCGGGCGCGCTGGTGCTGCTGGCCGGGCTGCTTGCCACCCAGGAATCAGAGGTGGCGAGCGCGTTCCTGAAGTGGTTTGATATGCGCCGATTCGCCCAGCGCGATGGTTGGGTGGCGCTGGCCGGCACGCGCTACTGAGCATACGCCCATGTTTACCGTCTGCCCCAAATGCACCTTGACCCTTGCCGTCACCGCGGCCGACCTGCGCACGGGCCAGGGCTATGTGCGTTGCGGCCGTTGCCTGAACGTGTTCAATGCGCTGCTGGCGCTGAGCGAGGAGCCGGCCGCGCAGGCGGCCGCCAACCCGGTGTACTCCGTGGCCGATCCGGCATCCTCTTCGCAGATCACTGCGGCGCTGGCATCGTCCGCCGAGCAGAGCGGGGATTTCGAACCCGCGCCTGAAGGCCGCGTTCACGTGCCCGGCGACGACGCGCCGCGCACCTATCTGACGACCGAGCGCTCCAGCGATGGCGCCATCGAGAATGAATCGAGTCTGGCGGAGGGCACCGGCAGTTACGAGACCATCGTGCTGGAAGGCGACGCGATCACGCAGACCGAAGAATTCGTGCCTGAAGAGTCGATCGAGAGTGAAATCGCCGCGCTGGCGCAGCGTCTGAACGACGCCGCACAGGAATCCGCCGGGCAGCCGGGCATGGGCGCGCACGTCACACCGATCGAACAGGCTGCCGCGCTCGGTGCGGAACTCGACACCGGCGACATCGTCAGCGCCGAGCCCCGGCCGCGCCGCACACACTGGGCCAGCGGCTGCGCACTGCTGTTGCTGCTGCTGGCGGTGCAGGCCGTCAACCACTGGCGCGATGCCCTCGGCTCCTCACCCGGCTTTGGCGCACCGATCACACGCCTTTACGCCAGCCTCGGTGTACCACTCGATCTGCACTGGAACGTGGCCGCGTATGACGTTCGTCAGCAAGGCGCCGCCGCCGATCCGAGCGACAGCCACGTCATTCGCGTGCGCCTGAGCGTGGCCAACCGCGCGCCACGGGCGCAGCCGGTGCCGCTGTTGCGGCTGACGCTGCTCGATCGCTATGGCAAGGCGGTTGCGGCGCGCGACCTGACGCCGGCGGAGTACTGGCCGGCCGGCCACGCGGCGCGCAGTTTTCTCGCGCACGATGAGCGCATCGATAGTGAGATCGCGGTGCGCGACCCAAGCGCCGACAGCGCCAGCTTCGAGGTGGACGTGTGTCTGAAGAGCCCCCGCGGCCTGGTGCGCTGCGCCGGCGACAACAGCCTGGCCTCGGCACCGATACCGTGAACCTCAGGATCGCGCACCATCAGCTTGAGGGCCAGGTGCTGCTCGCGCCGATGGCCGGTGTGACCGACCGGCCGTTCCGGCAGCTCTGCCGTCGTTTCGGCGCGACGCTTGCGCCCGCGGAAATGCTCAGCGCCGACCAGCGCTTGTGGAGTTCCAGCAAATCGCAGCGGCGGATGAACCACGAGGGCGAACCGCAGCCACGCGTGGTGCAGCTGGTCGGCAGCGAACCCGGCGAGCTGGCGGATGCGGCGCGCATCAATGTCGATCTGGGTGCGCAGATCATCGACATCAACATGGGCTGTCCGGCCAAGAAAGTCTACAACCGCCACTGCGGCTCCGCGCTGCTCGCCGACGAAGCGCTGGTGGAACGCATTCTCACCGCCGTGGTGCGCGCGGTGTCGGCACCGGTCACGCTGAAGATCCGTACCGGCACCGATCCGGCGCAGCGCAATGCGCCGCGCATCGCCGCGCTGGCGCAATCGTGCGGCATAGCGGCACTTGCGATTCATGGCCGGACACGCGCCGACCTGTTTCGCGGTGCCGCAGAATACGAAACGATCCGGCGTGCGCGCGGTTGCATCGCCATGCCGCTGATCGCCAACGGTGATATCGATACGCCGCAGCGCGCACGCGAGGTACTTGATTTCACCGGCGCAGAAGGAGTAATGATCGGCCGCGCGGCGCAAGGTGCACCATGGATTTTTCGCGATGTCAATGCGTATGTCGCAACCAATCAATTCGCTGCGCCACTCTTGCGCGCGTCGAAAACTGAGATCATTCTTCAGCACCTCGAATCCCTGTACGAGTTCTATGGCGAACACACAGGGGTACGTATGGCGCGCAAGCATCTTGGCTGGTACTGCCGGCAACATTCTGAAGCGAGTGAACTGCGCCGGCGGCTGATGGCGGCAGAGGACTCGGCTTCGCAGTTTTCGGCGGCGAAGCAGGGCTTCGGGCAATGGGCAGAACTGCAGGCGGCCTGAACGCGCATGTTCGGACCAACGGAAGGGAAACGCGAGCATGTTGAAGCGGAATACTCGCAGGTCGGGCAGAGAAGCGATGATCCGAACCAATGGTGTCAGACTCAACGGCAAAGATCTGCCGCTGCGCAGCCACACCGAGCACGCTCTCAACGATTACTTTTCGAGTCTGAACGGTCACCGGCCGGCGCGCGTCTATGACATGGTGCTGCGTGAGGTCGAAGAGCCGCTGTTTCGCGCCGTGCTCGATTACGCCGCCGGCAATCAGAGCCGCGCGGCCGTGATACTCGGCATCAATCGCGGCACGCTGCGCAAGAAACTGCGAGAACTGGGCCTGTCCGAGTGATCACGCGGCTGACGCGGCTACGCACTGCACCCGGGATGGCGGCCGTGTTCTGATGTCGGCGGCCATCCGGCGGGCGTTGCTTTCGGTCTCGGACAAGCGCGGACTTGCGGACTTTGCGGCCGGACTGCACCGGCACGGCGTTGAACTGCTGGCGACCGGCGGTACCGCCAGGCTGCTGATCGATGCCGGCCTGCCGGTGCGCGAAGTGTCGCAGTACACCGGCTCGCCGGAACTGATGGATGGCAGGCTCAAGACGCTGCATCCGCGGGTGCACGGCGGCCTGCTCGGCCGGCGCGGCACGGACGATGAGGCCATGCGCGTTCACGGCATCGAGCCGATCGATCTGCTGGTGGTCAATCTATATCCCTTCGCGGCCACGATCGCGCGGCCGAACTGCAGTTACGCCGAGGCGATCGAGAACATCGACATCGGCGGCCCGGCGATGCTGCGCGCCGCGGCCAAGAACCATGCCGACGTGACCGCGCTGGTCGATCCGGACGACTACGGCGCGGTGCTGGCCGAGATCGACGCGCTCGGAGAAACCTCGATCGACACCCGTTCGCGCCTCGCCGCCAAGGCGTTCGCGCACACCGCCCGCTACGACATCACCGTCGCGAGCTATCTGCAGCAACGGCTGCTCAACGAGGACCAGGGCTTCGATGAACGGCTGGCGTTGTATTTCGACAAGCAGCAGGATCTGCGCTACGGCGAAAACCCGCATCAGCGCGCCGCTTTCTACCGCCACCCGCTCGCCCGCGGCGGCTCGGTGACCACCGCCAGGGTGCGCCAGGGCAGAGACCTGTCGTTCAACAACATCGCCGACGCCGACACGGCCATCGAATGCGTGCGACAGTTCGCCGCACCTGCCTGCGTCATCGTCAAGCACGCCAATCCCTGCGGCGTGGCGCTGGCCGCCAATGCGCTCGACAGCTATACCGGCGCCTACCATACCGATCCGACGTCCGCCTACGGCGGCGTCATTGCGTTCAATCGCGAGCTCGACGGCGCCGCCGCCAACGCTATCCTCGAGCGCCAGTTCGCCGAACTGATTGCCGCCCCCGCCGTGAGTGCCGATGCGCTGGCGGCGCTCGCCAGCAAACCGAATGTGCGCCTGCTCGAGACCGGCGACCTGCTCGCCGACACCGGCGACGAGCTGGAACTTCGCACGGTCACCGGCGGCGCGCTGCTGCAACAGCGCGACAGCGGCCGTATCGATGCCGCCGATCTGAAGATCGTGAGCCGCCGCAAACCCGACGCGCGCGAACTGGCCGACCTGCTGTTCGCCTGGCAGGTGGCCAAGTTCGTCAAATCCAACGCCATCGTGCTGGCGCGCGATGGCGCCACCGTGGGCATCGGCGCTGGCCAGATGAGCCGGGTGTATTCCACCCGTATCGCGGCGCTCAAAGCCGCCGATGAGAAGCTGGAAGTGCGCGGCGCGGTGATGGCCTCCGACGCATTCTTCCCGTTTCGCGACGGCATCGACGTGGCCGCCAGCTACGGCATCGCCGCCGTCATCCATCCAGGCGGCTCGATGCGCGATGCGGAAGTGATCGCGGCAGCCGACCTGCACGGCATGGCGATGGTGTTCACCGGCATGCGCCACTTCCGGCATTAGCGCCGCCGGCTGCGGCAGTGAGATCGATGAAAGTCCTGATCGTCGGCGGCGGCGGCCGCGAACATGCGCTGGCCTGGAAATGTGCGCAGTCGCCGCGCGTCAGCGAGGTACTGGTGGCACCGGGCAACGCCGGGACCGGCGCGGAACCGCGGGTGCGCAACCTGGATGTTGCCGCCACCGATATTGCGCGGCTGCTCGAGCTGGCGCGCCGTGAAGCCATCGCCCTGACGATCGTCGGGCCCGAAGCACCGCTGGTCGCCGGTATCGTGGATGCGTTTGCGCAGGCCGGGTTGCGCTGCTTCGGTCCCAGCCGGCAGGCGGCCAGGCTCGAGGGCTCGAAGGCGTTCAGCAAGCAATTCCTGCACCGTCACGGCATCCCGACCGCCGCCTATCGCGTGTTCACGCGCGACAACTACGATGCGGCGTGGCTGCGCGCGCAGCGCGCGCCGCTGGTGGTCAAGGCCAGCGGCCTGGCATCGGGCAAGGGCGTCATCATCGCGCACAGTCTGGACGAGGCCGCAGCCGCCGCGACCGACATGTTCGGCGGCCGCTTTGGCGAGGCCGGCGCCGAGATCGTGATCGAGCAGTTCCTGCAGGGCGAAGAGGCCAGCTTCATCGTCATGGCCGACGGCGAGCACGCACTGCCGCTCGCCACCTCGCAGGACCACAAGCGACTGCGCGACGCCGATACCGGTCCCAACACCGGCGGCATGGGCGCCTATTCGCCCGCCCCGGTCGTCAGCAGCGCGATCCACGCGCGCGTGATGCGCGAGGTGATCGCACCGACGCTGCGCGGTCTGAAACAGGATGGCACCCCGTACACCGGATTTTTGTATGCCGGGCTGATGATCGGGCCGGACGGCGCGCCGTCGGTGGTGGAATTTAACTGCCGGCTCGGTGATCCGGAAGCGCAGCCGATTCTCGCGCGCCTCAACAGCGATCTGACATCGCTGTGCGAGGCGGCGCTCGACGGCGCACTCGATGGTGCCGAGGCGCAGTGGGATCAGCGTGCCGCGCTGGGCGTAGTGCTGGCGGCGGATGGCTACCCGGACGCGGTGCGCGGTGGCGATCCCATCGAGGGACTCGACGAGGCAGCGCGATGCGCAGGCAAGGTGTTTCATGGCGGTACGCAGCGCGTCGACGGCCAGGTGCTGACCAGCGGCGGACGGGTGCTGTGCGCTGTGGGCCAGGGCGAGCGCGTGAGCGACGCGCAGCGCCAGGCCTACGCGCTGGTGGATCGCATCCGCTTTCGCGGCATGCAGTACCGCGGCGACATTGGCTATCACGCGGTCGCGCGCGAGCATGAGTGAAGGCGGCGCGACACCGACCCGCAACATTCCCGGATTGACGCCGGCGCGCCAGCGGCGCATTCGCGGCCTGTTTCGGCTGCTCGCGGTGCTCAGCCCGGCGCTGGCAGCGCGGCTCGCCAGCTGGCTGTTCATCACGCCGCGTACCCGGCGCATCAGCGAGCCGGACGCGGCCTTTCTTGCGACCGCAGCCAGCCGGCGGCTGCCGACCGCGCACGGTGAGGTGCAGACGTATGAATGGCCGGGTGAAGGCCCGGCAGTACTGGTGCTGCACGGCTGGATCTCGTATGCCGGGCAGCTCAAGGTCATGATCGAAGGCCTGCGTGCGCACGGTCTGCGCGTGGTCGCGTTCGACGCGCCGGCCCACGGCCGCTCCGGTGGCCGGCAGGCCGATCTCTACAGCTTTCGCGACGCGCTCGCGGCCGTCAGCAGCGCCTGCGGTCCGGCCGGCGCAATCCTCGCCCATTCCTTCGGCGCGATCACCGCCGCCAGCTGGCTGGCCGAGGATGCTGCAGCGGAGCGGCTGCGGGCCGCCGTCCTGGTCGGCCTGCCGCGCGACATCGGCTACCTGTTCGAGTCCTTCACGATGGCGATGGCGCTGCGCGCCGACGTGATCGATCGCATGCGCGCTCGATTCCACGCCCGCTATGGCGGCTATCCGGAGGACTATTCGGCCGCGGCACTGGCGCAGCGCATCCACATTCCGGTGCTGCTGGTGCACGGCGGCGCCGACGAGTACGTGCCCGCGGCACACGCCGAGGAGGTCGCGCTGCAACTGCGCGACGGCCAGATACAGGTGATCGAGGGCCTGAGCCACAGCGCGCCGCTGCGCGATCCGGCCACTATCGAGCTGATGGCACTCTTCATCCGCGAGCGGCTGCAGGTTTGACGGCCGCCACCCCCGCGCTGCCAAAGCAGGTGTCGTTCGCGGCGCTCCAGCACCGCGACTTTCGCTTGTTCTTCGTCGGCAACGCGACCGCGATGCTGGCCGACAACTGCGAACACGTCATCAGTTACTGGGTGATGTTTCAGAAATTCCACTCGGCCCAGCTGGGCGGCTTCGCCGTGATCTCGCATTGGGTGCCGTTCCTGCTGCTGTCAGGCTACGCCGGCGCACTCGCGAATCGTATCGACGTGCGGCGCATGATTCAGCTCGGCATGCTGCTGTTCATGGCGGTGTCGATCAGCTGGGGCGTGCTGATCGCCACCGGCACACTCAAGGTATGGCAGGCGATGCTGCTGCTGACCATCCACGGCTTGGCCGGCGTGATGTGGACCGCGCCGGCGCAGCTGTTGATTCACGACATCGTCGATCAGGCGCAGCTGCCGAGCGCGGTACGGCTGGGAGCGATGACGCGCTACCTGGGCACACTGCTCGGGCCGGCGGTCGGCAACGGCCTGATGCTGCTGCTCGGCCCGGCGCTCGCCATATTTATCAATGCGCTGATCTATCTGCCGATGCTGCTGTGGCTGTGGAAGGCGCCGTATGGCCCGCGATATCGGGCGCCCGCAAGCGCCGCCCCGGCCGACGTCCACGGTCTGGGCGATGCCATCGCCACGCTGCGCAGCATCCGCGGTAATCACATCATTCTTACCATGACCATGATGGCGGGTGCCGCGTCATTCTTTGTCGGCACCGCCTACCAGGCGCAAATGCCGAACTTCGCCACCGATCTGGGCCACGGAAATGCCGGGCTGTCGTATGCCGCGCTGGCAGCGGCCGACGCCGCCGGCGGCCTGTGCGCCGCGCTGATCCTCGAGAGCCGCGGCCTGCTGCTGCCGCGCGTGCCGACCGCACTGCTGCTGTGCATGTTCTGGTGCGTAGCGCTGGCGGTGTTTGCGCTGACGCATTCCTACGCGCTGTCGCTGGCGGCATTATTCTGTGCCGGCTTCCTCGAGCTGTCGTTCGGCGCCATGGCGCAGGCCCTGGTGCAGCTCAACGCGCCGGCCGCGCTGCGCGGTCACGTGATCGGCGTGTTCGTGATGGCGGCGCTCGGGCTGCGCTTCGTCAGCGGCTTCACCGTCGGTGTGCTGGGCGCAGCGGTCGGGGTGCATGCGTCGCTGGCGCTGTCGGCGGCAGCGCTGTTCGTGCTGATCGCGCTGCTGTTCATCTGGCAGGCGATGCACCCGGACGCGCCTCGCACCGCGTCCGCGCGCTAGCGCGGTTCTAGAAACTCAGGCGGGCGAACACTTCCGGGCCGTTGAATCGGAGCTTGAACACACCGGAAGGGTCTTGGTGGCGAATATCGAGCTGGATATCTTCATATTCGTAGCCCACGCCGAAGGCCAGGTTGCGCTTCCAGCGGTACTGCACATCGGAGTGATACTGGCCGTAGGTGCCGCTCTGCCCGTCGATGTTGAGCTTCAGATAGTTGCCGCGCGCGCTGAGGGCCCAGTGCTGCGAGATGCGCCAGGTGCCGTCCAGTGCCAGCGTTGCAAACGGGCCGGCGCCGCTGAAGTCGGCGTACTGCGGCGTGTTGGGAATGTCGGCGGTGGCATCGACCTGCAGCAGATGAATTCCCAGACCGGCTCCCAGTTCGTAGCGCTCGCCCCTGAGGAATGAATACGTATAGGTCAGGTCCGTCTGCCGCCAGTCGAATTCGGAATGCACCGGGTTATCCACCAGAAACAGCACATCGCCGTACTGCACGTTGCGGTCGATGTTCCTGTCGGCCGCCCGGCGCATATCGATGAAATCCACCCGCAGGCGGTTGCGATCCTCCAGCCGGAACATGATCTCGACGAATGGCTGACGCGCCTGATCGGTGAGCCCCAGATCGTGCTCGGCGGTGAACGGCGTGCCCAGCACGCCGGTGGCCGAATCGAAACGACCGAAGGTACTGACGCTGCCCCAGAAGAAGCCGGCGCGCAGCGCGAAGTGATCGGTGATCGGGCTGGCCACCGGCAACGGCGGCGGCGGCAGGTAATCATCGGCCGCGGGAGGTACCACAGGAGCCGCGGCCGCGGCCCCAGCCAACGCGAGCATCACCGGACCGAGCCACCATGAACGCATGTCTTGAAGCCAATCAATCAGCAGTTATCGGGGATTTCATCCGCTGGCGCGCCGCACTGCTGTGACGCGGCACTCACTTTGCGACGCCGACCCTGCCGCCTCGCCCCTGCAGCAGGGCCATGGCCGGTGCGCTCAACGCTTCATGGCCTCGAAGAATTCCGAGTTCGCCTTCGTGTCCTTCATCTTGTCGAGCAGAAACTCGATCGCAGCCAGCTCGTCCATCGGATGCAGCAGCTTGCGCAGGATCCACATCTTGGCAAGTTCACCCGGATCGGTGATCAGCTCTTCCTTGCGCGTGCCGGAGCGGTTGATGTTGACCGCCGGGAATACGCGTTTCTCGGAGATGCGGCGATCCAGATGGATCTCGCTGTTGCCGGTGCCCTTGAATTCCTCGTAGATGACGTCGTCCATCTTCGAGCCGGTGTCGATCAGCGCGGTGGCCAGAATGGTCAGGCTGCCGCCCTCTTCGATATTGCGCGCCGCGCCGAAGAAACGCTTCGGCCGCTGCAGCGCGTTGGCATCGACGCCGCCGGTGAGCACCTTGCCCGATGAGGGCACGACGGTGTTGTAGGCGCGTGCCAGGCGGGTGATGGAATCGAGCAGGATCACGACGTCCTTCTTGTGCTCCACCAGGCGCTTGGCCTTTTCGATCACCATTTCAGCGACCTGCACATGGCGCGCCGCCGGCTCATCGAAGGTGCTGGAGACCACCTCGCCGTTCACCGTGCGCTGCATTTCGGTGACTTCCTCGGGCCGCTCGTCGATCAGCAGCACGATCAGGTAGACCTCCGGATGGTTGGCGGTGATCGAGGTGGCGATGTTCTGCAGCAGCATGGTCTTGCCGGCCTTGGGCGGCGAGACGATCAGGCCGCGCTGACCCCGGCCGATCGGCGCCACCAGGTCGATGGTGCGTGCGGTCAGGTCTTCGGTGCTGCCGTTGCCGCGCTCGAGCTTGAGGCGCCGGGTCGGATGAAACGGTGTCAGGTTCTCGAACAGCACCTTGTTGCGCGAGCTGTCCGGGGAATCGAAATTGATCTCGCCGACCTTGAGCAGCGCAAAGTAGCGCTCGCCATCCTTGGGCGGGCGGATCAGGCCGGAAACGGTATCGCCGGTACGCAGGTTGAAACGGCGTATCTGGCTCGGGCTGATGTAGATGTCGTCGGGTCCGGCCAGATAGGAGCCGTCCGAGGAGCGCAGGAAGCCGAAACCATCCTGCAGAATCTCAAGCACCCCATCGCCGTAGATATCCTCGCCGTTGCGCGCATGCGCCTTGAGGATCGAAAAGATGATGTCCTGTTTGCGCGAGCGCGCGAGGTTTTCCAACCCCATCGACTCGGCCATCTTCACCAGCTCGTGGATCGGTTTGGCCTTGAGCTCGGTCAGGTTCATCGAGCTGCGTGAGCGCTCGAGCTCGGCGGGACTGATGATTTCGGCGTCGTCTTCGGCCAGTGGCTCCAGATCCGGCATCATTTGATCGTCGGGACGACCGTTGCCGCGATTGCCGTCGCGATTGCCATGGCGCGGGCCCTTGTTGTTGGGCCGGTTACGGCCCTGATTGCCGAGGTAGCCTCTCACAGGTGCTGATCCAGGAAAGTCGCCAGTTGTGACTTGGACAGAGCGCCGACCTTTTGCGCTTCGACCGTGCCGTTCTTGAACAGGATCAGCGTTGGAATGCCGCGGATGCCGTACTTCGGCGGTGTGTGTGGATTCTCATCGATGTTGAGCTTGGCGATCCGCAGCCGATCCTTGTACTCGGTCGCAATCTCATCCAGGATCGGGGCGATCATCTTGCACGGACCGCACCATTCCGCCCAGAAATCCAGCAACACCGGCCTGTCAGCCTTCAGGACATCCTGATCGAAGCTGCCATCCGATGTGTGCACAATGTGCTCGTTACTCACGCAGTTGAGCCTCCGTTGACGGGGATAAGCTTGATATTGGGGACAAAAACGAATTTACGAGATGGATTCTTGGCAAATAACCGAACAGATTTTTCGCGGCGGAGCTGGCATCGCGCCCCGGGAAGCCGTCTAACGGTTACAATAGCTTACGGGTTAGCCCTGAATTGCTTGCGTCTGAATGGCTTGGCAGGTGCGGACAGAACAGCCGCCGGTTGTGCTTATTTTTAGCCCTTTCGGGGTCGCTTTGCAAGTCTTGAATCCAGTACCGCACCACAACGCCACCTACGATGCTTCCTAATGAGTGATGAACATCTCAGTTCGATGACCTTCGGCTCACTGCCCCTGACCAGCGCGCTGGCGCAGGGGATCGTCGATGCCGGCTTCACCTATTGCACGCCGATCCAGGCGCAGACGCTGCCGATAGCGCTGCAGGGCCGCGATGTCGCTGGCCAGGCACAGACCGGCACCGGCAAGACCGCCGCCTTCCTGGTGGCGCTGTATCAGTCGCTGCTGACCAAGCCGGCGCCGCCGAACCGCAGCCGCACCTCGATCCGTGCGCTGATCGTGGCGCCGACGCGCGAGCTGGCGGTACAGATACATAAAGACGCGGCGGTTCTGGGCAAGCACACCGGGTTGAAGCTCGCCGTGGTATTCGGCGGCACCGACTACGACCAGCAGCGGCGCACGCTGGCCGATGGTGTGGACGTGCTGGTCGGCACGCCGGGGCGGCTGATCGACTATTTCAAGCAGCAGGTCTATGACCTGCGCCACGTCCAGGTGCTGGTGCTGGATGAGGCCGACCGCATGTTCGACCTCGGCTTCATCGCCGACATCCGCTACATCCTGCGCCGCCTGCCGCGGCCGGAACACCGCCAGTCGATGCTGTTCTCGGCC
>Ga0209006_10003893_pt1 | contig 13584 bp, 21 predicted proteins | sample JacPin_JW_Ref_O2_FD_188567 | JGI IMG/M metagenome (GOLD analysis project Ga0209006, IMG submission 188567) | Forest soil microbial communities from Algoma, Ontario, Canada - Jack Pine, Ontario site 1_JW_Ref_O2 (SPAdes) (version 2) | ecosystem: Environmental > Terrestrial > Soil > Boreal... | reverse complement strand
GCGTAAGCGCCGCGCCATTACCTTGCGGTCGTAGCGATCTTCATGGCCCCAGCGCCAGGAGTCGGCGGTAGAGTACCATGCTTGCCTTTCCTTCCATCCACCCTTGGGTCGTTGTTTAACGAAAGTGTCTTTCCATCGGCCTCTGTCCCACTCATACGCGGAGTTGGGAGCAACCCAGACAGGCGGATACAGCACTTGGAATTCAGCCTTGAGCGCTCCGATCTGCGCCATCAGGTCAGCGACTAGGACAACGTTCTTAGGCTTGCGCACGCGGTTGATGCGGTCGATTGGCCCACGGTGTCTCCCGTATCCTCTGCGCTGTACGGTGCGCTTCTCTGTCAGCGCGTCCAGTTCCTTTTGGAGTTTGCCCATCTTAAACAGGATTACCGATCCCACTTTGCGGTTGCCGCGCCGGAACGCTAAATACGATTCCATCAGGTCAGCGCGATCTTCGGGACGGATGGCACGCATCTCCTGCTTTGCGTGTTCTTTGGCTTCGGCTAGGATTTCGGCCTCAACCTTCTGCGCTTGGATGAGTTCGGCGATCCCAGCCTGTGCTGCTTTTGCCAACTTCATAGCGCGTTGCTCAGGAGCGCTCAGGACGCCTTGCATGGTAATCCTGCGCCGCTTCTCGATCTCCTTATCGCGCCATTCGCCGATCTCTTGCATGGCCTTTTCGTGATCGATTGCGCGAATCTTAAACGATGTTTTGACGGCGGAAGGATAAGCGATTCCAGCATGGCCTTTGACGATCAGGACGGCATGAGGGTAATCGGTGTAGTAGCTTCGGCTGATCTCGACACTGGTTATGGTCACGCCTTTGAGAGCGCCAGCTAGGAGTTTACGGCAAATGCAGAGCGGCTTTTGGCCCTCTACCGGAATGGCGACAATGGGAGCGGTAGCCTTGATAGCGGCTTGAATCGCGTTGACGTGCTGCACGGTCCTACTCCTGTTCTTGGATAAGATTGTTTACTTTGTGATGTTCGCTCTGTCCATTCAGTTTTCAAAGACTATGACTATCGCTAACGCCGCTCCAAGCAAGAGGATCAAGCAAAAGCCACAGAGCATGGCGAATCCAAAAGCGTAGTAAATCGTGGACGGATAGAATCCACACATACCGACAACTATCATTCCCACGAGACCAAAAGCTGCCAGTGCTAGCGAGATTACCGCCATACGCTCAAGAAAAGTTTTCATAAAGATTTCCATTCTTGTTTGAGATTATTCAGCATTTGGCACATTACAAACAACCGTTCCATAATCGAGCCTTCAGCCTGTCCGATGCGCAAGGCGATCAATGCAATAGCATAATCTTGATGCCCAAACTTCCATGACATTCCGACTACGATAGCGAACGCGAAACGGAATAGCGTTGAAAGAAAAGCATTGGACACGGCGCACCTCTTTTCTTGAATCATATTTCAGAACAGAACGATAAGCCCGCACGCGGACGGTCTTATCTTATTTGCGATTGAAGAACGGATCGTTTGCGAAGGCTTCGGCGACGGCTACCAGTTTTGCACGATTCACGTAGACTTCGGAATTGAGTTCCCGCCCATCCACGATATTGGCCTCCATGTCAGTCGCCGGAACATCGGCAAACATGGCGATCAGAGCATTGCGGAGAGTCTTTGAGACGCCAGCAGGAGCCGTGGAAGTGGACTGCGCCACACGTGTAGGCAGGACAGACTTGGAACGCGTTGCCGTCTTCTGTCCTGCGGCTTGTGCCTGTACAGCTTTGGCCTGAAGGGTTTGGACAGCGGCAGCGCCGTTCGCCCGGAGTTCGGCAAGGGCCAAGGATGGAGTAACAGCTTGGGATGACAGGAGTTGCTTGACTTCATCGGGAGCGTCGGAGAGTTCCATCGCCTCAGAGACAAAGCGCTGCGCGTAGCCGGTTTTGGTGGCGATCTTCTCAGGTGCCCAGCCAAAGTTATACAACTTTTGAAAAGCGGTTCCGAGTTCCCACTTGGAAAGCGGCTTGCCGGTGTTTGCGGTAATCGCAATTAACAAACGTTCGGACTCATTTCCGCCAGAGACTTGCACGGTCGGAACGGTGTCGATCTCGACGCCTTCGGCAATCAGTTCCAAGGTTGCACGCAAACGGCATTCGCCGTCTACGAGTACAGCAGCCTTGCGCGCGGCATCAAAGCGGACCAGGAGCGGCACTAGGACGCCATTCTCGCGGATGGAGCGCTTCAGTTCGTCAAGGTGTGCGCGGTTTTCGTCCAGCACATAGTTTCTGGGATTGTGACCGTCATCCACGACAATGATGCGCGGATCAATCATCAGTTGGTCGCGTGCAGAAGTCTTCAGGTCGCGGAGCCGATTGACTTCCTTGGATGGCTCAGGAGTGGAAACGAGTTGCGGACGGTTAGACGTGGTGGCTTCGACGATGGAGTGAATATCCATCGGAATGCTATTTGAGAAATCTACGGTTTGCGTGCTCATTTTGGTTTCTCCCGGATTTGGATTTGTTGAACGAAACAATTGTCAAACATTTGCACGGTAATTGTCAACAATAAAATCGCAATCGGAGCAAATGTTTTACAGACGTGCTGCGCGATGTCTTGCCTTGCGCTCTTTCTCGGCATTCCATGCAATGCACGGAGCCTCACCACATTTGCCACCGCAAGCGCCAAAGACGCGCTCGGCTTCCTGCTCATGGGTCTCTACTTCCTCAATGATGTAGCGGCCATCGGAATCGGCGAAGATGCGTCCATGCCCAGCGGGTTTGCCGATGGTGATTTCGCCGGTGTCCAACTTGTTTTCTACGTCTTCCTGGTCGCATCCCTGTTTGAAGTAGTATCGGAGCGCTGCATCGATTGAAACGAAATTGGATGTGCCGATTCTAGTTGCCATTGGAGTACCTTTCTTATTCAAGATTTTGAATCGCTCAGGAGTCTAGTGCTTGCACTCAATGACTAGCGGGTTAACCGCATCGCCTTGCTGTACGATCTGCGGAGCCTTTTCCTCGCAGACTAGAACGCGGTCGGAGCCGAAGAGGTACAGCCGGTAATCGCCGTTAGGCTGCGGCAGGTAGACCATTTTGATTTCGTTCTTGCGTGTGGTGGTGGCGTCGGATGCCGCGAAGGACAGGATCAGGAGAGCGGCTAGGATGGTGAGTTTGTTTCGCATTGGAGTTCCTTTCGTTGTTTAGGATTTTGCTTGTTGCTTGACGATCTTGCGAGCTTCTTCAATGGTATGCGCTGTAACCTCTTCATCAATCAGCGCGCCGTGTCGAACGCATCGGGCAATGTCGCCTCCGCTACGCTTCCAGAGCGGATGCATGGTGCGTTCAGAGAATGTGCAAGATGTACCGTGATGTGTCCCGCAAACGTAGAATTTCATTGTTCAAGATTTCCTATTCACGATTCCACGGCCATTCAGCCTTACCCTTACGTGGTCCCGGCGATGATGTTGGAACGCGTTTCCCACTCCCGATGCAAGCCGTTCCGCCCTTACTCACGTAAGCATTGCGTTCCGTATTATGCTGCATGAGTTTGCCGTGCCGTTTCGATACCTCTTGACCACAGTCCGGGCAAATTCCGCGTACACGCTTAGGCATCAGTATCCCCGCTTGAGTTGAGCACGCGTGAGTCCTTCGCGCTGCATTCTTTCCTCGACAAGCGAAACCGTTTCAGCGGAGCGATCTCGCACATCTTGCGGATAGCGCGCATCGTCCCTTCGCTGTTCTGCCTCAATGAGAATCTGGTAAAGCATCTGGTAGGTCATTGCTCAACCTCACTGAAGACACGTTAATCCTCTGCGCTTTTAATTGTCAACATAAATCTACGAGATTAGGAAATTATTTTTACCATTAAGATAAAATATACTCATTCGTTAAACAATAAAAGTGGGTTCAAGAGCGCAGGAATCTTGTTTCTGATAAATTCAGTATTCTTCCTTAGCCGGAAAGCGATGGAACGGCAGTCCTAGCGCCTTCCTTGCCCGATGGAAGTTGGATTTTGCGAACGGGATGTGGACTAGGAAGTTGAGCCTTCGCCAAGGATTGTTGACAACCCAATCCAGCGGGTCAAGGCGATCCAAGATGCAATTGCCGTCGTAAGGTTCGTTCTGGTACCAGTGCTGTAGCCAGACAGGAAGGTCCAACACTTCGACTCCAGCCAACTCCGCGAGCGCCATAGGATTATCTGGCTTGAATAGAGCATAGACGTTGGCCTGAAGCAGCGTATCGTCTTCCTGTAGTTGCAGATAGCAAGCCCAATTACCAAAGCAATGGCCCCACTCGCTCAGGCGTGCCGTATCCTTATCTAAGAAATGGCTTCTCAGTCCAACCTTTAGGATGTTCGCCTCTTTAATATCAGGCTCATCGCCCCATGCTGGGTAGCGTACAGTCTTGGTTTTGAATTCCATCCGTAGCGCGGCCTCGACAAGGCTATCCTTGCGCTTCTTGATGGCCGAATTCCACCACACAATTACATCATCCTTGTTCGCCTCGTACTCATCGTGCATTTGTTGATTAACGTGCTGCATTTGGTTGTAACGCGCAACCCACAGTTGATCTCGATGGAGCTTTTCGGCATCGCCGAAGGTCACAGGACTAAAGCCAACTAGCTGCACCTCTTTCTTATTCCAGCCGTCATCACGTACAAGATTGGTGGACGCAGCGAGGAGATGCCGTTGCTGCTCCCCAACCACGTTCAAGAGTTCGGTTGGAACGTTCTTTGCGTAGCGGGCCTCAGCCCAATCGTTAAACGTGGTTGGATTACGCTCCCACTGCTCCGCTGTTGTTTCGCGGGTCACATCCTCAGTGCGCAGCTTTGGCAACTCCAGCGGCTTGTAATGATTTTGTTGTACAAGAGAGCCGGTAGAGCCTACCAGCGCCTCTGGTGCGACGATCATTTCGCCTGTATAGGCCAACTTCGGAAGGAGTTTCTGTTTCTTCCCGAATTCCTCATTGATGCGATCTAATAAGAGGGTGGTCCACATAAATTCCGCTGGTGGAAGCATTCCAAGTGGAGATAGCTTGACGGCTTCGAGATTGTATTTAACGAGTCCAGTTCGCTCGGCTGCGTAATATCCTTTAACGTTCCCATCCTCATCTGTAATTGGCTTCAGATTGAGCAAGTGATATGGGAAGTAGTTCTTTTGCCAGCGCCGCGCCATATCGCGATCAGGACGCCTAGCCATCTTCCAGTACATCGGATGCGGTCCTTCCTCGCGGTCGGTGAGGATGGTTAGGTTCTCTCCATTGGCCACGGCGAATACAAAATAAGATGCCATCACTTGCTCTGGATCACGGATCAGGCAGAGACTCACGCCAGGAATCCTCTGCGCTCGCATTGCGGCGACTAGCGAGTTAATATTCCAGAATTCAAAAATCCAGTGATTTACCTTGAGCGGTTCCTTGCTCGACTCACCCTGAAGGAATTGGAATTGCTGTAGCTCTCGCATAGAGCGCAAGGCAGACAGGCGAACGCTTGCCATATCGTATTTATCGACTAGGAGTCTCTTTAGTTCTGGCATTTCCTCATTTAACTTTCCGTAGCCGTGCGCAGACTTGAGGATGCCGTTCTCAAACGCTTGGAGGTGCTCAACGATTTGTGGGTCTTCCACAATGTCGTAGAGTTCACGGATTGCTGCAATCGTAGTGGAGAATTTCTTGAATTCATCCATGACGTACTTTGCTGAAAACTTGGTGTCTTTCAGAAACAGGTCGTACAGGCCACGGAGCATGGCGAACATGGTGATGCCGGTATCGTCCAGTTCGGACGCGAGATTGAGCATTTCGATCTCGGTGCGCTTGGTCCAATTATCTGGGTCCAGTCCACAGACAACCGTGTACTTTTCGAGCGCCATATTCATCAGTTCGTGAATCTCATTTACGTCGATCACTGGCTGGCCTCTTCTTCGCTTCTGCGAGTTCGCGGAGTTTATTAGGAGTCGGTTTGCAATCGTGAATAGGAAAGTGGAGGCTAATCACTTTCCCGCAATCTGGGCACCGTGCAATCATCGCTTATACCTCATCGTGATATTCTGCGCTTACGTCCTCGCTTGTCAACTAAAAAGTAGTCTCAGTGTAAAACTTTTACAATTCAATTTGGGTGGGAAATTATTTAAGGCATAGCTCTACCTTAGTGGTTCCAAAATCATACTTGACTTGTAGCGGATAGAGTAGATAATCAGAGAGAAGAGGATTCAATGAGCGAAGCTAATTTCGGCACTGACATACAAGACTCAGCGGATCGTAAGGAGAGGCGCATTCGGGCGGTAAAGTTGGCGGAACAGATTGAGGCGATCATGCGAAGTGAGCCGGACAAGCATATCGCAACAGATGCCTACACGCTGGCCCGGAGTTTCTTTTTTCAGAAATAGGAGCCTCAAATCTTGTCTTTGATAGTCTCCAGAAGTTTTTCGATATTTTCGAGAGACACTTTTACCCAAGCTATATCGACGCTCATGTCGCTGACTCTACCGTCTAGTTTGTCGATTGCTTCGACTACATCGGCAAGAGTTGATTCTTGATCCATTGGATTCTCCAGAAATTGAGGTGTTTGTATGACAGATAATCTAGCAGGTTCGGAAGGGCTACAAGGCTCAGCGGGAGCATCAGCCCCCGCTTTGAGTCTATTCGAGCAGATTCTTGCTGATCCGCACACATGGCAAGTTCTCAAGGAAGTGCGAGAGGCTAACGTGGAGATAGAGCGTCGGCGTCGAGAATCAGAGCTATTTCGTTCCATGGGAAGAAAAATATCAAATCTTCTCCAGCGGGTGAGACGCCTAGCTGCGTGAGCGCATGAGTTGAAAAGCCAGGATTTTTGATCCAAGCTCCAGCATCTTCAACTTCATACAGCAGCACATTCTGCATTTTTGTTGTGTGAACACGCGGTATCAGGACGGCAATGTGCTTTCCTTCACGTTCTTTGAGTGCTTTGAACTGTTTCATTTTGGTGTTTCTCCCGCGCAATACTCTGCGCAGTGCGACAATGGCACTTGGTTGATTTGTTAAACAAGATTGGCGATACGGCGAGAGCCGTTCGTCATGTACCAGCCCCGATGTACTGAGGCTGGAATTGCGCTGAGAGAGGGTGTCTTTCCCGTCTAAAGTAGAGACGCCCGCTCTTTCCTGAGTCTAGCAGGAGTTACAAAATCATAAATTGTAAAAATAAATTGTACTTAGGCTGAGTTAGTTGACAGACTCTAAGATTGAGATGAATCCTTAGTTTCTTGTTTAATCTTTTCGTCAACTTTTGGTTTCATTGTTTTAGATTCCGAAAGACGCCGTTTCAATTCCTCTGGCGATACCTTGATTACCTTCTTCATCAATTCATCGAATTTCTGTTGTTCATCACTCATGCAAAAATGATACGCCGCTTTCAACTGCGCTGCTCAAGATCGGTCGCTCGCCGCGCGTTTACGTCTCTCTAATCGTTCCTTTTCAACGCGTTCTTTTCCCTCCTCCGGCGTTTCCGCAGGCGGTTGTGGCCTCTTGAATACAGCACGAACATTGATCGAATCGACGGGGAGGATCGTGGCCAATTCCCATCCTTTCTCTCCCCACTGATCGAGGACGTATAAAAGGATCACATCTTCATCTGTTGTAAACAGGCCCAAGCCGGGAGGAACTTGGGGCTTCAATGATATATTCTGCACTGCATAATCCCACTTCTGCATAGCACGGCTCCGCGTAGTTTTTCTTGATTCGCGCTATTATAGAGCAATAGAAAAGCCACGCTGTCCGGCGTGGCCCTTCGGTGAGGCTTTAATGTGTGAGGAATTCCTTCAATGCCGACTGAGCGATTCGTTTCGGCGTGGTTCCTTTTCCTGTTCCCCTCGAAACAAGAATCACATGCCCTTCATCTTCTAAGACAGCCGAAGGCACAAATTTCTCAGTAGACGACCAATTGCGGGTTTCGATTGCGATTGTTATGCCCTTTGTCGTTGGGTCATAGATGCCTGCCAGTTCGTCGGGGAATCCGTCCTTGCAAACAGTGAAAGCATGAGAATTCCCAAGAGAGAATACTAGCGTTCCCCTCATCTTTCCATTATTGTGAGCCTCGCAGTGGGAGCGGAATTCTCCATAAACCTCTTCCCATAAAGAAGGCATCTGCTCAGATACCAATTCCCGACGTAAGGTGACTGATTTTACGATTTGCTGTTCCGCGTCACGATTCGCGTCGATTTCTCTTTGGACAGACTCAGCCCATTGGTTTGCGTTTTCCCCTGTCATCTTATGCTCCAATCTAAGAGTTCCAGTATCTTTCCCTATCGCCAATGACAGAATAACTCCGGGGCATTGGAAACGTAAAATAGTAGGCATTGAACGCACCTATGGTATTGTGAGTTAGGTGCATTCCAAGTTAGGCAAAAAGCTCCGGGTGGCTCCGGAGCTTTTTGTTGTTTAATATTTTTCGCTATCCCCTCGCAATCAAATCCTTGTACGTGAGCCGCTTTCCAGTAGTGCCGTCTAGGAGCATGGAGAAGCGTTTTTCTTCTGTGTAGCGCAGCGCCTTGCGGGTGTTGAAGCGGTGAACCTGCTCGGCAACGTAGGACTGGAGATGCCAAGGTGAAACCTGAATGTATGTTCCTTTGATGGAGCGTTTCAGGAGCGACCAGAAGTTTTCGAGCGAATTTGTGTGAATCCGGCCATCGACAAATTGATTGGCGTGATCGATGTAGTAGTGGAAGTAATCGGGTAGACCGCGATAGGAGTGTAGATCGTCGGTATAGAGCACTGACCCAGGTTCGACATGCTTACGGATTTCGGCATGGAGTTGAGGCCGTCTGTGATTCTTAACTACCATTGCGCGGACAGTTCCGCCACGCTCAAGAATGCCCATGACTGGCGTTTTGTCGTGTACGCCGCCGCTTTTGATGGCTTTCTTCCGTTTCTTGTCGTGCATGTACTGCGCTTTGCCGCCGATATAGGTTTCGTCGCATTCGACTTCGCCGTACAGCATTTCGCTAGGAGAGTCATCCTTTGCAGCCTCACGTAGACGGTGGAGCATAAACCACGCGGACTTTTGGGTAATCCCAATGGTCCTAGCAACTTCGTAGCTGGAAATCCCATTGCGGCAGTTTCCCAGCATCCACGCGACGATAAGCCACTTGCCTAGCGGCAACGCGGAATCCTCAAAGATCGTGCCGACTTTGACAGAAAACTGGCGTTTCGTGTGCCGTGCCTTGCACTGAAATAGGGAGCGCGTAGGCATCCACGTAACGTCATCGGATCCGCAGGATGGGCAGGTAATCGCGCCGTCCGGCCAGCGTAGGCGAACCATGTAGGCAATGGCATTCTCTGGTACTGAGAAGTGGAGCATGGCGTCTTGGAGGCTTTTCAGTTCCATATAATTGCCTTTCAGTCCAGTTTGGAGGTACACCGTGCAGATGCAGGTGAATCGGGATCAACTTCAATGCAAAGGTTGTGGGAAGCCCATTGTTCTCCCGCGTCAAAGCCCGCTAGGAATATTTCAAAATCTAGAAAATCCATCCACGTATAGTTGGACAATCGATCTGCTACACCATTTATGCGGGCGAGTGTTCTCTTATTCCGAACAAGATGTTGATGACCCCGTTGTAACGAAGGTCCAAACGTCACATGTGGACGATCTTTTACGAGTTGAGTACGAAGATGCCCAAGGAAACTCCCAAACGCGGAAAATACTATATGCAACCTGTCCCGCAGGTTCTCCGGTAGAAACCGAAAGGGAGCGTATGCAACGATATCTCTCAGGCGTGACGGTCTGGTCAGTTGACCGTTTTCCATATTGAAGCGGTTCATAGATGCTCATTTCTATGAACCCCGATACATCCACTGAGTGATGTATATCGTTGCCCATAATGCTTATCCTCTTTTACTCGCGTGGTCCTGTCAATCATATTCTGCGCTTCCTAAATAACAATTGAGTTTTCGAGTTCTGTAGCCGAATTTTGGTCTTGACGTGCATGCAAGGCAAATTCAACTCGGAATCTAATCCAACGAAATTGAGGTAACAGGAAATGGGAACTCGCAATAGCAGGTATGAAACATTGCACAAAACGCAATTCGCTGAACTCGCATTCACAAAAATTGAGGATGGATTGTGGATGTTTGTTGACGTGACAGACAGCAGCGAGGATGGCCGATGGTACGCGCAAGTGGGAGCGCATTACCCCACTCGCGAGACGTTGCTCGCCGATCTACAGCACTATGCGGCAGAATTCGGATGTGCTAACGCGCGCAAGGAATCAACACTCTCAGAGGTGGCTGAAAAGGTTCGATCAATCAAGGTTCACCGCGTACATTCGACAATCTTTATTCCTCTGCCTCCGGAACTCTGGCGGAGTCCCGACAATGGATGTGTCTGCCCTGTATGCCAGCGGGACGGCACTACAGGCTATTGGGATACGCTCGCCGTTTCGATGCACGCGGAAAAGGGAAAGCCTGATTCGACGTGGACAGTTCACTATCCGGAGTTGCACTCTCTTGAGGTGCGCAAGGCTAAGGCGATTCCGAAAGCATAGGAAATACACTCCGCTCCACCTCTCCCGCGTTGCTCGCACAGGACGCGGGATTTTTGCGTTTACATGGCCGCGCAAGGATTCAGATACTCTCACTCTCTGACACACTACGGCGCTAGCTGTAAGGAATGCCCGCGCGTTAGCGCGGAGCGATACCAATACAAAACAACTCAAGCCGAAAATACCCTTTCCACCTCTCTACACAATTGCCAATAATCACACAGCAAGCCATCTCAAGCGATTCTCTGCGCTTGCACCACACTTTCCCTCATCCCACTTCACCGCGAGCGCTCCACATGTCTCTATTGGCTTTCCAGCATCACCGCATCACCTTTGTACACGGCAGAACATTATTCAAGATTCAGAGAGTGATAAAGACGATTGACAGCACTGCGCCGTGAGTCGATAATGTGTCTAGTTGTAATCTCACTTTGGCACCTAATTACTAGGCTGACCAATGTGGGGGAGGAAATCGCCTTGGTCAACTCAGAGCAGGAAGAGGATCGTACTACTGGACTGTCCGCCCAAGAGTTTTGTGCAAGCATTCAAGGGTTGTGCTTATCTGCTCTTGAGGGTTTGGGTTTAGAAAATTCTGGTATGCCGCATGGAACTGTGGATGAGTGTGGGCGAAGGCTTTTATTAGAGCTTCGCTTTTTGCGTCAAGGCGATTCAAGTACACCACAATAGTTGTGAGCGCGGCGTGCAGTGCTGTTCGTTCAGCGTTGTTCATTTTGTTCTCGATTCTTTGGTTGCTGTAAAACAAATTGTCACGTTGGTAACGTTGTTTTACAATTAGGTTGATTGGACGTGGAGGGAGTTGCACCCTCTGGGGACTCTACTTGACAGGCAGGCCCCGCCACTAATCCACGCCCACTTGGAGCGGAGGCATAAAAACCTCCGCTCTGGCTTTTAGAAGCGTATCCTATCTCTGAATGAAAAAGCTACGTCCCAGATCGAAGCCGGAACTTATCGAAGGCGAGCAAGCATTTGTTAATTTACAAAATGCGGTAAGAGTCGTGCTCAAGGTTCCTAAGTCTTCTATCTCATCGCCGTTCGGCAAGAAATCTAATAGTGGCAAGAAAATTACTAAGGACGAACCTAATAGTTAATTATTTAATTAACATTTGCTAGTTTTGGATAAACCTAATCTCCAGCCTATTGCCCGTTACCTCGGCAAACTTTTCCAGCGTCGTTAGGTTGGGATGCTTTTGGCCATTCTCCCAGCACGCTACGACATTCGCGGTAGTACACATCCGCATTGCTACATCCGCTTGCGTCATCCCAGCTTCTAGTCGTACCGCTGTGAGCATCTGGCACAGATGGCTAGTTCTAGGCTTGAGCGGTCTACCCGCGCCCTTGGGATTCTTCTCAGAACGTGTCATTGTCTTTTCCTGTCAGAGTGTTCCACGTCAACCGCTTGCCTACGATCTGGTAGGCGGCAAGGACAAAACGGTCCCTATCGTTCATGGGATTATCTTTGGTTGAGCGGTAATTGTAGCGAAAGATTTGCTCATCCACATACCGCTCTAGGTGGAAAGGTTCCACCGCAACGTATGTGCCTTTGAGTCCTCTCTTGAGCAAGGCCCAGAAGTTTTCTAGGCCGTTCGTGTGAATGTCGCCTTTCACGTATTCCTCGACGTGGTTCACAACGCCGTGGATAAAATCGAGTGCTGGCAGATTGTTGTATTGCTTGGCTGCATCGGTGTAAACCGTGCTCCCGCCTTGGATGTTCGCAAGGATGGCATCTTGCAAGGTTTCCCTACTCACGTTAGGAACAACCTTCGCTCTTACCTCTCTGGTAGAGCGGTCAAGGAGTCCTACAACAGCCGTCTTCTGTACCTGAGTCTTCTCCCCCTTGGGAGTGAATCTCGCGCGCGTAGCGCGCTTGGCTACATGCCAGTTCTTAGGCTCTCCGCCGACAAAGGATTCATCCACCTCGACAGGACCGCCGCTAGACCCCATATCCGCCGCAAAGGAACCGCTCTTGAGCGCGAATCGAATCCGATGAGCCATGAACCATGCGCTCTTTTGTGTAACGCCCAAGGACCGTGCAATCTCGCAGGAGCTAACACCATTCTTCGCATTCACTATGAGCCACATGGCCGGAAGCCATTTCTCAAGGCCCAAAGGACTGTCTTCAAAGATCGTTCCTACCTTGATGCTGAATTTAGCTCGTGCGTGCTTCCCATAGCACTTGTACACTCTGGCGTTAGCCAGGTATACAACCCGCTCACCGTCACAAATGGGACAGCGTACCTTCCCATCTTCCCAGCGCAATGCCGCAAGGAACACACGGCAGTTCTCAGCGTCCGCAAACCATACTATCGCTTCCTGCAACGTCTTCGGCGTATCCATGCTTGCAACAATATACCCCTAGATTTGGTCAGTCAAGTCAATAGTTACCAAACTTCATTATTTTACTTTTGTACACAGTAGACAACCCCTTTCGATTCAGATGACAAAGCGCTTTCGTCTAAGAGAATCATTTTTTGGTCGCCTATCAAATTCGAGCGCAATGTATTAAACGCGATTCAGGACTGTACAGCGCTCGCCGTTGGTCTCTAGTTGGCCCATAATGCTCCAGAATGACCGTTAAATGGCGTCTACGGGACCGTAACGCGCCAATTCTGTGCAATCGGAGACGGATTACCAGTAACCATTACCAGTGCAATCAATTATTTAGTCTGTCCACGTTATCTAAGATGGCCAGAACTACCGCGAGTTGTCCTGCCTGCGACGTTGGCGCGATGTCTCCGACGCATTTGAGGCATGTGGTTATAAAGCAGGGGGCACGGTAGGCGCAGAATATTAACTATTTAATTAACTGCATAGGGCGCAGAATATCGATGTAAAACTGAGGCGCAGAATATGATTTTAGAAGAGGGATTGTTGTGCTGGGTCGATTTTCTGTTTTTTGGCTTTTGGAGTCATGAGGGCGACGATTTTCTTCCGCTCTTCCGGATTGGAGCCGTTTGATTTCCAAATATTTGCGGCCATAGACACGACCCAAACATTGTCGGTGACGTAGCCCAGAGTCGGTACTTTACGATCAACACTGGCCCAGCAGCGGCGATCTGGTCCTTGATGATAATCTAGCCTGATATGCGGGAAGATGGGGCAGAA
>Ga0209006_10003892_pt1 | contig 13584 bp, 13 predicted proteins | sample JacPin_JW_Ref_O2_FD_188567 | JGI IMG/M metagenome (GOLD analysis project Ga0209006, IMG submission 188567) | Forest soil microbial communities from Algoma, Ontario, Canada - Jack Pine, Ontario site 1_JW_Ref_O2 (SPAdes) (version 2) | ecosystem: Environmental > Terrestrial > Soil > Boreal... | reverse complement strand
CGCCTTCATGCAGAACGGAATGGTCGAGGTCCAGGTGCAGCCATGCTCCAGCGCCACGTTCCAGAAGCGGCTCGCGGAGAACCGCGGCTGGATCACGCAGCTGCCGCCGACCCACAGGCTCGCCAGCATCGAATAGGCCAGCGCATTGGTGTGGAACAGCGGCAGATAGGTCTGGTGCACGTCGGCTTCATGCAGATCCTGATGCGCCGCATTGACCTTGCCGCCCCACAGCGCATTGGCGTGGGTCCACAACACCGCCTTCGGGCGCGACGTGGTGCCGGACGTATATTGCACGCTGCAGGGGGCGAGCGGATCGGTGGCGCGGCGCGGCCGCTCAGTGCTGTCGGCGAACAGCGCCTCGAAACTATCGGCGGCTTGCGGGGCGGTGCCTGGCGCCGGCGGCGCGCCGGCGTCGTGCGAAATCACCGCCAGCCAGCGCAGGTTTTTGCAATGCGCCGCGATGGTCTCGGCATAGGCCGGTTGCGTGATCGCGGCCACCGCGCCGCAATGACCGGCGAAATATTCCATCTCCGCCGGCGCCGAGCGGGTGTTGGTGGTGACCGCGATGGCGCCGAGTTCGACGCAGGCAAACCACGCCAGCATCGCCTCGATGCAGTTATCCAGATGGATCAGCACGAATTCGCCCGGCCTGATCCCGCGCGCGACCAGGCCCGCCGCCAATGCGCCGACCCGGTCGTGAAACTCGCCGTAAGCCCAGACCCGCGCCGGCGCGTCGAACGGCGCCCAGATCAGAAACGGATGATCGCGGCGGGTTTCCGCGCGCATCTTGAGCAGCCACGGCACGTCCATCCCGGCAAAGGGCCCGACGACGCCCGGCGCCTGTGATTCCAGCATCAAATTCCTCCCGCGCCGCAGGCGGCGGCTTGTGTCATTTTCTTGCGAGCAGTTCTGCCATTGGATGGCGCGGTGCGCAAATCGGTTCTCGTCATCCTGAGGTGCGAGCCTCTTCGGCGAGCCTCGAAGGATGACCAGCGGGGCGCGTGACCCATCCTTCGAGACGCCGCGCAAGCGCGCGGCTCCTCAGGATGACGTCAGTAGCCGTGTCAGGCAGAGTCTTCCTCATACGATGAAATCTCGATCAGGCTGCCGTCGGGATCCCGGCAATAGACCGAGCGCAGCGTGCCGCGGGCGCCCTGCCGCGGCCCGGCTTCCTCGATCGCGACGCCGTTAGACCTGAGATGCGCGACCACTTCGTCCGGCGTGCTCGAGGTCAGAAAGCACAAATCGTCGCTGCCCGCGGTCTCATGATCGGCGGTGAACCACTCGATCTTGTCGGCATCTAGCGGCCGCACGTTGATCTTCTGGTTGCCGAACATCAGCGACGTCCGCGGCGTCTTGCCGGAGCCGGGATCGAACACCCTGATCTCCATGCCGAGGATTTTCTGGTACCACTGCGCCGAGCGCGCCACGTCGGAAACATTGATCACGAGATGATCGATCGCGCTTACCTTGACAGCCATGAACTCATCCTTTGGTCGCGGTTCGCTGGCGCCTGCGCCACTGGCCGCATCATGCTTTGTTTGTTACAACGCGGCCCCACCGTCAATTCAACAACAACGAGCCGGACTCGAAAATTTCCGGACATCAGGGAGAAACTCATGACCTCGCGCCGCACCGCGATTTTGCTGATCGCAACCGGCATCTCGGCGCTCGCTTCGGCCGGCGCCGCCTCGGCGCTGGACTATCCGACGCGGCCGGTTCGCTTCATCGTCGGCTATCCGGCCGGTGGCGCCACCGATATTCTGGCGCGATTGATCGGGCAACGGCTTTCCGAGCGGCTGGGCCAGAATTTCGTGATCGAGAACAAGCCCGGCGCCGGCAACAACATCGGTACCGAATTCGTGACCAATGCCGAGCCGGATGGCTACACCGTGTTTCTGGTCAATCCGGCCAATTTCATCAACGCCACGCTGTACACCAATCTGCGCTTCAATTTCATCCGCGATATCGCACCGGTAGCCTCCTTCACCCGGGTGCCGAACGTGATGACGGTCGCACTTGGCGTGCCGGCAAAAACGGTCGCCGAATTCATTGCCTGGGTGAAGGCCAATCCGGGCAAGGTGAACATGGCCTCCTCGGGCAACGGCACCTCCGTGCATCTGTCCGGCGAAATGTTCATGGCGATGACGGGCGCGAAGATGGAGCACATTCCCTACAAGGGCGCCGCGCCCGCGATCACCGACCTGCTCGGCGACCGCGTCCAGGTGATCTTCGACAATATGCCGTCCATCGTGCAGCACATTCATTCCGGCAAATTGCGCGCGCTGGCGGTGACGACGGCAACCCGCTCGCCGGAACTGCCCGACGTGCCGAGCCTTTCCGAAACCGTGCCGGGCTACGAGGCGAGCGCGCTGTTCGGCATGGGCGCGCCCAAGAAGACGCCGCCCGAGATCATCGAGAAGCTGAACAAGGAGATCAACGCGGTGCTGGCGGAACCGGAGATGAAGAAGCGCCTGACCGAGCTCGGCGGCGAGCCCTTGATCTCCACGCCGGAGGCTTTTGGTGCGATGATCGCGGCCGAGACCGAAAAATGGGGGAAGGTAGTCACTTCCGCCGGGTTGAAGATCGATTAACGGCGATCCTTGGCTTCGCCGGCCGATTGATCCGGATTGACGCGGACGCGCCGGCGCAGCATGCTCCGATCCGCGTTCGGCTCTTTTTCGGATCGGGAGTGACGCATGCCGGAAGTTTCGGCGGGAAAAGTGACCGACTACGCCGAGGGCGACCGCAAGGTCGTCGACTGCGGGGAGTCGGAGGTCGGCATCTTCAGGATCGATGGAGAATTTTTTGCGTGGCACAATCGCTGTGCGCACCGCGCCGGACCGATTTGCCAGGGCCGCATCATGAAGCGGGTGATCGAGCCGGTCGCGGACGATCGAACCATCCGCGCCCAGCAATACGACCCCACTGAGACCAACATCGTCTGCCCTTGGCATGGCTACGAATACAACATCAAGACCGGATGTCATCAGGGCAACAGCCGCATCCGGCTGCGCAAGGCGGAGATGACGATCAGGGATGGCGAAATCTATGTTCGAACCTGAGCCCGACCGCAAGAACGATCGCTATGGCTGGATCGACACTGCCGCGCCCGAACTGCTGCGGGCGTCGCGCGAACTGGTCGAGAACAACGAAGCCGGCCGCGTTTCCGACGAGGCCGTGGCGCAGATATTGACCGCCGCGATCCGCCTCTACGTCGCAAAATCCGACGGCGAGGAGCGGACGTTTCCGCCGATCGCCGGCGAGCGCGACAGCGAGATGACGCCGACCGAACTGTTGTCGGCGGTCTCCGAAATGCTGCGGGCGCTGCATCTCGGCCCCATGGAGCTTGCGCTCTGGTATCGGCGCCGTCCGGACGAGGACACCTATTCCCCAAAGCAAATGTCGAGGGAAAAGTCATGAACATTCAGGGCAAGTTCGGGCCGCCATATTCGGCCGTACAGGAGATCAGCGTTCATACCGACACCCGCGACATCCTCGCCCATGCCCGCCGCAACGCCATCAGGCGGGGTCTGCAGGACTGGTTCGTCTGCGACATCGATGCCCACCATGTCGAAACCGTGTCGTGGAAGGAGATCGTCACCTATATCGAAGACCCGGTCGTCCGCGACAATGCGATGCGGTTTCAGGCCGAGCGGCTGGGCGCGCCGCCCTATGGGCTGAACGGCGATCTCGGGCTGCGCTACCAGTCGGTCGGCGGGCGGATTCCGCACCAGGACGGCCAGCGCGAGATTGTGGAAGAGACCGACGTGCATCGCGACGTCATCCTGACGCGGCGGGCGATGGATTCGCTCGGCATCGACAACATGGTGGTGTTCCCGACGCCGATGCTGTTTCTCGGCATGCACCCGCAGCCGGAAATGGAGGTGTGGCTGGGCAACGCCTATAATCGCTGGCTGATCGACCGGATATTGTCCGGCGACGACCGGATCAAGTCGCTGATCTATCTGCCGTTCAACACGCCGAAAGAGGCCGAGCGGACCGTGGAAGAACTCGGCGACAAGAAGGGCGTGATCGGCTTCTGCGTCACCTCTACCCGCTACAAGCCGGTGCATCACAACGACTATATGCGGCTCTATTCGATGATCGAGGAGCGCGGCAAGCCCTTGGCGTTCCACGCCGGCTATCACTGGCAGGATCCGTCGCTCGCGACCGTCAACCGGTTTCTCGGCATGCACGCGCTCGGCTTCGTCTGGAGCAACATGATCCATATGACGAACTGGGTCCTGAACGGGATTCCCGAGCGCTTCCCGAAGCTCAAGGCGCTCTGGGTGGAAAGCGGACTGGCCTGGGTGCCGTTCCTGATGCAGCGGCTCGACGACCAGTATCTGATGCGGCCATCCGAAGCTCCGCAACTCAAGCGCATGCCCAGCGAGTACATGAACCACAACTGCTTCTATACGACCCAGCCAATGGAAACGACGCACCCGAAGGCGCTGGAAAACACCCTGGAAATGATCCGGGCCGAGACCCAGCTGATGTTCGCCTCCGACTGGCCGCATTATGATTTCGATCTGCCCCAGGAAATCTGCGATCTGCCGTTTTTGGGCGAGCAGGCCAAACGCAACATTCTCGGCCTGAACGCGGCGCGGATATTCAATCTCGACCCGACGCCGGTGAAGAAGCTGCTGCTGCCGGAACCGGAACCGTCTTAGGTTCCGGATGCCGGAAAGCTTGACTCGGTTTGGTTTGCGGCTATACTAAACCATATGGTTAAGTATAGCGATCAGACACTGGACCGCACCTTCGCCGCGCTGGCGGATCCGACCCGGCGGGCGCTGGTGGCGCGGCTCGGCAAGCGGGACGGCATCTCGGTGAGCGAATTGGCGCAGCCGTTTGCGATGTCGCTGCCCGCGATCATGAAACATCTCGACGTGCTGTCGGATGCCGGCCTGATCACGCGGGCGAAAACCGGCCGTACCGTGGCGTGCCGCCTGACCGCCGGGCCGATGGAGCAGGCGATGGACTGGCTCAACCGTTACCAGCGCTTCTGGTCCGACAACCTCGACCGCCTTGCCGCTTTTGTGGAGGAAGACAAATGGCCGCCAGTTCAAGCCGCGCCGGCGACGCCGGTCTCGTCGCCAAGCCGAGCCTCACCCTCAAACGCCGCCTCAGGGCGGAACCCGCGAAAGTCTACGCGGCGTGGATCGACCCGCAAAAAATAGCCCGCTGGTTCGCGCCGCCGTCGGCCAGAGCCGGCAGCGGGCACGCTATCATCGACGCGCGCGTCGGCGGCCGATTTCGCGTCGGCTTCGTCCTGGAAAGTGGCGAGAATTTCGAAGTCGGCGGCGTCTATCGGGAACTGGTGCCGAACCGGCGGCTGGTGTTCAGCTGGGCCTGGCATACGACGCCGGAACGCGAATCGCTGGTGACGGTTTCGCTGCAGGGCGACGGGGACGGCACCCTGCTGACGCTGCACCACGAGCAATTGTTCGATCAGGCCGCCTGCGAAAGTCACCAGCGCGGCTGGAACAATGCGCTCGACAAACTCGACAAACTTGTCGGCTGAAACGCCGCAACGCGACCCGCGATGCAGCCCACGGATTCATCCGGTGTCACCAAAATGTCGGCCTGCGACTTTTTTGTGTTGCTGGCATGAAATTCGCCTGACACTGCACGAGGCAGAGCCTATCCTGCCGAAGGGGTGTTGGGGGATTCTGGGGTGTTCAACGTCAGCGCTGGCGGCGAGGCGTGGCACGGTTGGAGCGGACCGGGTTTTGCGGCGGCCGCTTCCGCGATGTCGGCGCCCCCCGTTTCATTCGCGTGGGGGCCTCCCGTCGCGCCTGCGGACATGTTGCAGCTTTCGCAATACGGCGCCTCCGTCTACCTCGATCTGCATGCGCCGACGGAACAGCCCGATATTTTCCTGCGCTGCCGCACCGAAATCGGTTCCAGGGACATGCCGCGGTTTCGGCAGTCGACCCATCAGACCGCAAATCACCACTCGTCCGCACTAGCGATCGCCGGAATGACACTGCTGCTCGCGGTATGCGGCTGGGTCGTCGGTGGAACCGAGGGCGTGCAGCGGGCGCTGACCGGAGGCGCACCCCGGCCGAATGGCCCGGTCATCGCGCGCGAAACCATCTTTCGCTGGTTCGGCGCCCGACAGCTGCGTCCTGCCGAACTGCCGGGATTGTTCGACATCCTGGCGGACGTTTGTCGCCGTGCGCGCTTGTCCCGCTTGCCGGATATCTATTGCCTGCCGTCGCCCGGCGATATGAATGCCTACGCGTTGGGCGGTCCGGAGGGCGCCGCCATCATCCTGACCGAGGGGCTGTTGCAACGCATGACGCGCGACGAGGTCGCCGGCATCCTGGCCCATGAGGTCGCCCACATCCGCAACAATGACATCTGGACCATGGGCTGGGCGGCCGCGTTGCATCGGGCGATCGAATGGACCTCGTTGACCGGCCTCGCGCTGCTTCGCGCGCAATCCAGCGGTAGTCCGTCCAATCGGTCGCTCGCAGCCCTTCTGCTCGCCGCGCCTTCGATCGCCGAGTTGCTGCGTTTGGCCCTGTCGCGCGCCCGTGAGCTGGACGCGGATGCCACCGCGCTCGAATTGACCGGAGACTGGCAAGCGCTGATCGCGGCGCTCGACAAGCTGGAACGTCATCACGCCGGGTTTCCGGCGCTGCCGGTTGCTGCGTACGAAGATGGTCCAACGCGGCTGCTTCGCAGCCATCCCGCGACCGCGGAACGGGTCGGCGCGCTGCTTCGGCTCGCCTACTGAGATTCAAATCGCGTTATGTAAGTGTGACTGCCGGAAGCGCGGCGAACATCGCTGCGATTTGGAACCGTGCACAGAGTTTCCACAATAAGATCACCAGACCTCCGCAAAAAAATCGCGCGTGCGATGAATTGTCGAACGACAGTGGGACAACGAAAAATACTCGGGAGCGAAACACAAACCGCGGACCACCCAATCGGACCAAGGTAAGCTCACAACCGGGATGAACTCGATGCGGCAAACAACAAACAGTCCGCATTCGCATTTCTCCCTCTCCGCTTTCTGGCTGCCATTCATCACCCATCTGAGCAATGCACCTGTCGCCTGAGTGCGGCAGGCATGTTGACGGGGTCGGGCAGAAATGTTTGCGCGAGGCTTTGGACCCGACTGAGTGATCCCGGTTGAGTGATCGAGTGTGAGTGGATCCGTCACGCCAGCGTGACGGAGAAGTCGAATCGTTTCCAGGAGAATGCGAAGACGAGTTGTCTTGTTGTCTTCGTTCGCTGTGGGCTGAGGGCGCCAACCATCGCAAGGAGAATAAGCGATGACTTACTACGAAACCCAGCAACAAAATCCCGCGCAAAATTCGCAGTTCAATCCGCAGCAATGGGCGGCGTTCAACCAAGGGGCCCAGCCCTATGGCGCATGGCCCAACGCAGCATCGATGCAAGCGATCGGGGGCTATGGACTTGGCGGTTACGGGCTCGGGCAAGCCGCCTATGGCCAGCAATACGGCCAGCAGCCGTCCGGGGCTTTCGGATACAACGCGGGATGGGGTGCGCAGCCGCAATGGGGCGGCCAGCAGTCAGGCGGCCAGCAGTGGGGCGGCCAGCAGCAGCGCCAGCTTTCGCAACAGGACGTCAGCGAGGTGGTGCGGCAATTGGTTCCGGTCCTGCCCCAGATCCTGGCCCAGGCACAGTCACCGCATGCGTCGATGGGATACGCCGCTTTCGGCCAGGCGCCGCGCCAGCTGAGCCAGCAGGATGTCAACGAAGTGGTGAGGCAGATCCTGCCCATCGTGCCGCAGATCGTCGGAATGCTGCAGGGCCAGCCGCAGTTACAATATGCGGCGATGCAAGGCGGCGCCGGCTTCGGCCAGCAGGGCTTTGGTCAGCAAGGTCAGGGTCAGCAAGGCTTCGGTCAGTTCGCACTGGGGAATCCCCTGCAGAATTACGGAACGCCATTTGGCGCGCCGCAATTCCAGCAGGCGTTCGGCGCTCCGGTTGGATGGGGCCAGCAGCAGCGGCAGTTGACCCAGCAGGATGTCTTTGATGTCACGCGTCAGCTGATCGGGGTGATCCCGCAGGTGATCGGCAATCTGCAGGCTTTCAACCCGCAGCGCATGATCTGATCGCAACAGACGGCGCATCGTTCCAGCTGACAAAAGGTGACTGCCGCCCGCCGAGGGCGGCGGTCGCCCCGCCAGTTTGCCGCGCTCCCTTCATGAATCCGTTCCGACGAATCCGTTCCGACGAAGGAGAATACCAATGTTCACTCCCAATCCTTCCGCCACCATCGCATCCGGCTCGCAGCCGCAGCCCATGGACGTTCACCAAGATGTCCAGCAGATCGTCGGTCTGCTCGGCAACTTGATGCCGCTGCTGCTGCGCCTGCAGTCGCAACCCCAGCCATTCCAGGGCGGACCCGGCAACGCTATGGGTCCGAATCCGGCGCTCGATCATCAGGCCGCGGAAAATCTCATCGCCGACATGTCCGCGCACGCGTTGCGCATGCTCTCCTCCTATCTCGAGGCCAATGCCGGCCGGCACGCCGGCCTTCAAAACAGTGTTCCGATCGTCACCCAGGCGGCGCAGCGGTATGCCGCGCGCGATTATGCCGAGGCCTTCAACCTGATCTGGCTCGCCTATCGGGCCATCGAAACGATCCGGGCGACCGATCCGCAGCTTCCCCCGCTGCGGGGCGGCCCTGCTCCGGTCGACCAGACTTCGTCGTCGATCCATTAAGCGCCATTGAACCGGAGGCACGTCATGGCCACAACTTCGGACAGGGATAACAAGGATAAAGCGAGCGCGGCCGCGCGCGGCGACCGGCGAAAATCCGCGGGCGTGCGCAAGGACTATTACATGATCGCGCCGGCAGGTCCGGGCGTGACAAGACAGGCGCTGATCGAGCGCATCAACCGGGCGGATGATGTCGAAATTGCGCTGACCTACAAGGAGCGCGGCACGATCTCGCCGCCGATCGCGGTGGTGCGTGCATCCGACGAAGGCGCGGCCTTGTTGCGCCGGTCCAGCGGCGGCGCATTGCTGATCGAGCCGGACCGATACCTGCGAGCCGCATCGATCATGGGCGTGTCGCCGCCTTCGCAAACGATGGCAGCGATCAACGCGCTCGGCCAGGAATTTGCCGTGACGATCCGGGTCCTGGCCGCGAGCAGTCAGCCGCTGGAACGCGCCGAGGTGCAGATCGTGGGCGAACAAGGCGCGGCGCGGGGGCTCACCGACAAGGATGGCAAGGTCGAGCTGGCGCTCTATGGCGAGAGGCCCGATACGATCTCCGACCTGTTCGTCAAGCCCCGTGCGGGCTATTGGGGGCTGTGGCGGCGCCGGCCGAACCTCCAGGCCGATACAGTGAACAGCTTCACGCTCGAACCATTGTCGCTGCCCGAAGGGATGGATTGGGGCGGCAAAGCGATGCGCTTCGACCGGCTCCCGGCCGAATGTCGCGGGGCTGAAATAAAGATCGCCCTGATCGATAGCGGCGTCGCCATCAGCCACAAACAACTGACCAGGATCGATCACGGCATCGATATCAGGGGCGGCGGCGATGGACGCTCCTGGTCGCAGGACGCCATGGGCCACGGCACGCCATGCGCCGGCATCATCGGCGCGGTTGCGGATGCGGCCCACGGCGTCCGCGGTTACGCACCCGACGCCGAACTGCACATTTGCAGGCTTCCTGCCGACGCGCGTTGCAGCGATCTGGTGGCGGCGCTCGACTATTGCCTCGAGACCGGTATCGATATCGCTTGCCTGGGATTTGGCTGCGAGCGCGGCTCGGCCATCGTCGAGCAGCGCATCGCGGTGGCGAAGCAGCAAGGCGTCGGAATCATCGCCGCGGCCGGCAACTCCGCCGGAGCGGTGCTGTTTCCCGCCTGCTCTGCGCATGTCATGGCGGTCGGGGCGATCGGACAGACAGGAAACTATCCGGAAGACAGCCCGCAGGCGCTGCTGGCGGCGGCATCGGTCGCCGTCGCGGGCGGGCTGTTTGTGCCACCGTTCTCCAGCCGCGGGCCCGAACTCGATCTCTGCGCGCCTGGCGCCGCTATCGTTGCGTGCCAGTCCCCGGACGGCTACGCGGTTTGCGACGGCACCTCGCTGGCTACGGCCCATGTGGCGGCGCTCGCCGCGCTGATCCTCGCGCACCACGGCGACTTCAGAACCGGCTTCGCGCGGCGGGATCCACAGCGCGTCGAGCGGCTGTTCCAGATTCTCAAGGACACGGCGCGGCCGATCGGCCATCCCTGGCAGGTGGGCGCTGGACTGCCCGACGCCACTCGCGCGCTCGGCATCCAGTCTTTGCCGTGGCCGCTCGCGGCGTCAGTCGAAGAGAGTCTGGCTGAGATGCGCCATGCCATCCGGCAGATCGACCGGGTTTACGCCGGCGCCGGCGAGCCGATGCTTTTCGAACCGCCACGTGGACCGGCCAATGTTACGCATTTGCCATTGAACCCGAATCCATGGGCGTCGCTGGCCGGGCGCGGCGCGGAGGCGGGCGTGCACGATCTCAAGGCGGCGATGGCGATGGCCGGCCTCTCCGACCGCCGCTGACAACGCTTGCGCGACGAGCCTCGCCTCAGGCGGCGAGGCCCGCGGCATCGGCGTGCAGCACCTCGGCGAATTGCGGGTAGGTTTCGGCGAGTTCGTCGAGGATGCGGCCGCGCAGCAAGGCCAGCGTCTCCCTGTCGGGCTTTGGCGTCGCACCAACGGAAGGCGCGGCGGCAAAGGCGAACCCGGTCGATGCGTTGATTTCATCAACGGTATGGCCGGGATGCACGCTTTCGAGCCGGAACCGGCCTTTGTCCTTCTCGAAGGCGAACAATGCCGCGCCGGTTAGCAGCGCGTAGGGGCCGCCGACGCGGTAGATCCCGGCGGGGCTGGTGCCTGGCGCGGAGATGAAGTCGACCTTTTCGACCAGCACGCGCGGGGTGTGCTCCTCGCGAAACAGGATCACGCGCGGCACGACGTAATAGAGAAACGCCGAGCCGAACGAGCCGGGCCAGCGCACGTCCGAATTCGGATAGTCGCCGGAGCCGACCAGATTGATGTTGCCGGCGCCGTCGATCTGGCCGCCGCCGAGGAAGAAGGCGTCGATGCGCCCCTGCGCCGCGCAGTCGAACAGCTCACCGGCGCCTTGGGTGAAAAAATTATGCTCGGCCGAACCGAGGATGGAAATCCGGACCGCTTCGCCGCCGCGGCGCTCCGCCAGCGCCCGCAGCAACATCGCGCCCGCCGCCGGAATCGGCGACGACGCGCCGACCGCGACATGGCGCACACCCTCAAGCAGCCGCGCGATGGTGAAGATCAGGGTTTCGCGCGCGGTCGCTTCGCTCACGACACCGCGCTCTGGCGGAAGGAATCCATGTAGCCATTGAATCCCTCCGGCGTGCAGGCAGCCATCGCGTAGCGCGAAATCTCGGCTGTGTCCCGCTCGTACTCGCCCCACAGCGCGTTCGGCCAGGCGCCGTTCTTCAGCTCGGCGATCGCGCTGACATAGAGCGACGGCAACACGCCGGCCGAGGTTGCCTCGTCGCTCAGCAGCGACTTTTCGACAATGCGCTCGACGGTGACCAGCGTCATGGCCGAGGCATAGGCGAGTAGCTGCAACTCACCGCGGCGCCCGACCCGCACATTGCCGAAACGATCCGCTTCCGGGGCATGGAACAGGCAGACGTCCGGGCGTATCGCCGGGATCGCCACGATTGGATCGTCCTTTTCGTAAGGGTTCTCGATCACGGTCCAGTCGGGGCGGGTGCGCAGGATGTCGCTGCCGATCAGGCCGCGCATCGGATAAAGGGCACGCCCTTCTGTGCCGCCACCAGGCCCGTGAGCATCGCTGGACAGGTCGCATCCATGATTCTTATCGTCTGCGACTTGATCGCGCGGATGAACGATGGCGCGCCGCCGGCTTCGCCCAGGCTGACCGCGCTGGTCTCGATGGTTGAAACCGCACCCGCGCCGACCAGCATGTCGACCTGCAGGCCGCCGACGGGCGCGCAGATCAGATGCAGGCCTTTCACGCCGTTTTCGATGATGAATCTGGTGAGGCCGACTGAAGCGCCCGAGCCATCCGGCGGCACCGCCAGCTTGGCGCCCGACTTTATTTTCGCGGCGAGTTCCGCCGGGGGCACGAAGGCGGTCATGCGCAGTTCTCCGATGTTGGCGGAGTGTTGCACTGTCGCGGAGCATCGGCAATGCTCGGGCGGTGTTGCGGGGCGTCGATTTTGCAATGCAGCAGGCGGACGCCCCGCCTGCGGATCGAGTTCGATTTCCCGGAGGACCAAATGGCTTTTGAAGACCGCTATGGTTTGCCGATGTCGACTTCGAGCGAGGCGGCCGCGCAGGCTTACCGGCACGGCATCGATCTGATGCTGTCGGCTTGGCCCGGCGCCGCGCAAGCCATGGATCTCGCGATCGAGACGGACGGCGAATTTGCGCTCGCCTATGCGGCGCGCTCGCGCAACCATCTGATCTACGCCGAAATGGAGCAGGCCCGGGACAAGGCGGCGACGGCGCGCAAGCTCGTCGCGCAAAACGGCACCGCGCGCGAGAAGAGCCATGTCGAAATATTGGCGCTCACGACCGAGGGCCAGCCCGTCAAGGCGCTGAACATGACGCTGGCGCATCTCGAGCAATGGCCGCGCGACGCCGTGATCCTGTCGCTGCCGCTCGGCGCCTTCGGGCTGTTCGCGTTTTCCGGGATGGCCGATCATGATCAGGCGCGCGTCGATCTGTGCGAGCGCTACGCGCAGCATTACGGCGACGACTGGTGGTTCGGGACGTCTCACGGCTGGGCGCACACCGAAAACGGCAATGTGCAAGCGGGCCGCTCCATATCCCAGCGCGCCTTCGATCGGAGACGGGAGAACGGCCACGCGGTCCACGGACTGGCGCACGCGATGTTCGAGGACGGTTCGACGGCGGACGCCGAAGAGCTGATCGCGGGCTGGCTGCCGCACTATGACCGCTCCGCTTTGTTGTACGGTCATGTCGCCTGGCATCAGGCGCTATTGGCGCTGGACCACGGCGACACCGACAGAGCCAGCGCCATCTATGCCGACTTCATCCAACCGAAAATAAATCCGGCGCCGCCGATCAATGTCATGACCGACGGCGTTTCGCTGCTGTGGCGGCTGCAGGCGTCCGGCCACGCGGTGACTGGCGATAGCTGGCGCGAATTGGCCGCCCAGGCCGAGCGCTGGTTTCCGAAGGCTGGCAATTCATTCGTCGATGTGCATATGGGCCTGCTGGCGGCCATGGCCGGAGATGTTGGCGCGCTGGAGCAGCGCATCGCCGATCTCGAGGCGCGGCGCGACCAGGGCAAGCTTCCGGCCGGCCCGGTGGTGCCGGATATCTGCCGCGCCGCGCGCGCCTTTGCCGAAGAGAATTACCGGACATGCGCCGAGATCCTGGAGCCGGTTGCCGCCGAGGTGGTGCGGATCGGCGGCAGCCACGCGCAACGCGAGATGATCGAGGACATGCTGCTGATCGCGCGGATGAAGAGCGGCGAGGCGGCGAAAGCCCGCGACCTGCTCGATCGCCGCCTGCATCGCCGACCCTCGTTGCGCGATCAGCGCTGGCGCGCGGCGGTGGCCG
>Ga0209006_10003891_pt1 | contig 13584 bp, 11 predicted proteins | sample JacPin_JW_Ref_O2_FD_188567 | JGI IMG/M metagenome (GOLD analysis project Ga0209006, IMG submission 188567) | Forest soil microbial communities from Algoma, Ontario, Canada - Jack Pine, Ontario site 1_JW_Ref_O2 (SPAdes) (version 2) | ecosystem: Environmental > Terrestrial > Soil > Boreal... | reverse complement strand
CAGACACTGGCCGGCGCAAGCCGCGTCGACGAGGCCAAACGATGGCTGGTCGATGGCATCTCATCCGCAAGCCGGACCGGGAACGCGCATGCCCAGTCCGAAATGACGGCCATGCTCGAAGAGTTGGGCCCTTAGATCTCCGGCGTGCGGATAGAGGCCCTCATCGACCCGAGCGAAGCCCAGGCTTCGCGAAGCGAAGTATGGGTGGAGTCGAAGGATCCCTGCCTGCCATATCCGCGATTGGCAGATTGGTCTGCGGCGCTTCCCTCTGAATTCCCCGCTACGTAAGTGTCTTGGCGGTGGAAGGGATGCTTCGACTACGCGGTGTCTTCGCCGCCGCGAAGACACCGCTCCGCTCAGCATGACAATGGCTTCACCTCTGCCCCGGCGGCGTAGACTGCGGCGCCGTCGTCGCCGGACTCACCGGCGCTGCATCCTGTCGAGGCGCGACATACTGCACCGAAGGCAAATGCGTCACCTGCCCGCGAGTCGCCTCTGCGATGTCGATCGCGGCATGGTCAAGCAGCAATCCGGTGGAGCGATCCAGTTCGATGCGTGATTTCTCATACGCCGCCTTCGCCGATACCAGATTCGACTCGGCATTCGTCAGCGTAGCCGCATCCTGCAGAATCACGGTCGTGATCGTCAGTCCTACTTTTAATTTCTGTTGATCGGCGTCGAGAGTCTGCCGCGCCAAGTCGACCGCCGATTGCGCCGCTTCCACCGCGACGCGGTTCTGACGAACGTCGAAATTCGCATTGCGAACCTCGATCCGCACCTGATTCTCAAGTTGCTTCTCGCGTACCGTCGCTTGCCGGAATTCCAGTTCCGATCGCACCTGGTTTGATTGCGCCAGCCGGTTGCGCAGCGGAATGGTCAGGCTGAGCCCCACGCCTTTATCCGGTGCAGTTCCATTCACCAGTTGATTCAAAGTCGATCCATAACTAACCGGGCCTCCATTCGAGAACGGCGGCGGGCCAGTCGCCAGGTTGGCACATTCCGCCGTGACCGTTGCCGAACATTGCGGTACCAGCGGGTTGATATTGCCTCCTACGCCCGACCCTCCGTAATACGCGAATGCATCGAGCGTCGGCAGCAGCGCGTTCTTCACCGATCTGTTGTTGATGTCGCGCGAACTCAAGTCAATCCGTGACTCCACCAGTTCCGCCCGGTGGCTCAGGGCGTCGTTGATCATGTCCTGCACGGGCCCCGTAGGCTCCTGCTGCGGCAGTTGCATGGTTGACGTCGGAATCACCTCAGCCTCGGCCAGCACCGGATCTTCAATGCTGCGGCTGAGAGCATTCTTCATCAGCAACTCCTGCAACTGCAGGTTGTTCTGCGCCACGATCAGATTCTGCTGATCGGTCGACACCACGCTCTGCGAACTCACCACCTGAATCGGAGGTATAGTTCCGACTTGCGCCTGCCGTTTCGAGTCTTCCAGCGCCCTCTGTCCGTAGGTGAGCGCCTCTTGCTGTACACGAACGTTTTCCGACGCGAACACCAGATCCCAATACATGTTCTCGATCTGATCGACCGTCGTGATGACCTGCAGCCGAAACGCAACATCTGAAATTTCGCGGTTGTTCTTAGCGATGCGGATGAAACGCGTGTTGGGCAGGGAACCGAAGCCCTGCAGCAAATTCTGCGTCACCCGGAACTGGAAGTTCGATCCCAGTTGCGGAGTCAGAAGGCTGGTCGGATTATTCGTCGTGACGTGCGTATTATTGAAGCCCGCGGTCAGGGTCGTTCCCCATTGCAGCCCTTGCGTGTATGCGAAGTTTGCCGTGTAGGTGTTTTGCGCAACGACCGGGACCGGACTGAACACGCTCACTGACTCGGTATCATTTTTGTCGAGTTGCAGCGTGCTGGTGATCGCCGGGTCGAAGCTGGTGATCGGCGACCCGATTCCGAGCGTCGAACTCACCAGGCCGTTCGTGCCTGTGCCGGCGCCGCCGGCGGCAACCGTTGTGCCTCCCGTGCCCGACCCCACGGTGCCGCCCAGTCCTCCCACGCCTCCTCCGGGTGTGTTCTGCACGATGCCGGTATTGACTCCCAGAATGCTGGCTCCGGATTTCGCGCGCAGCAGATCGGCGTCGGCAATGTTCAGGTTGTAGCGCGCGATCTCAAGGTCAAGATTGTTCTCGAGAGCCAGCGCGACCGCATCGTCGATGGAAAGATAAATTTTTCCCTCGCGCATGAGTGAATCAATCCGCGGCGAGTTCCCCAGGCTCGGTTGCGCAAGGATCGGCGCCAAGTAAGGGTGAAGCACATTCGGAAACGCCGCTCGCGGCTTGGAATAATCCTGCATGTGGATGAGTTGTGGCTGCGGTGCAGAAGGCGCTGCGGTCGCAGCCTGCTGCGCCCAAAGCGCTCCCGAAGCCGCGACAATAATGACCGTCCCAAGAACGGCCGCCCCACGAGCCGTGGCTTTTGCCACACCCGGCATCCGCCGACCGTATGCAGTCAACCGACCAATCGAATCCGAAATCAAACGCAATACCAGCATTGAGTCTTCTCCTTGCATGAGAGCGCGCATTTCTTAACACAAGTGCAAGCCATGAAAAGTTTTGGACGCGAATCCAGAAAATCCGTCACTTTATCTTAGCGGGAGAAAGTTCAACGAAATCGCGGCGGATTGTAAAGAATTGTTAGACGGAGTGACGTAGAAGGGAAACGCCCCGGATTGATTTTCAGAAGAGAAACAAAAAATAAGGAAGACAAATAAAAGCGGGGCGGACATTTGTCCGCCCCGCGAGGTCTCCGCGAAGTACAACAACGACGCGTTACTGCTGCGCCGCCGGTTCGGTCGCAGGCAGATCCTTCCGCGGCGCAACATACGGAACGTTGGGCAGACGCGTCACCTGGCCACGAGCCGCATCGTCGATGCTGATGTTCTCGTGATCCAGCAGCGTTCCGACCGCGCGATCAAGTTCAATGCGCGACTTTTCATACGCCGCCGTGGCCGAGAGCAACGTCGACTCCGCCGTAGCCAGAGCGCTTCGGTTTTGTAGAACCGCCGTTGTCGTCGATGTTCCGAACTGATATTTCTTCTGCTCGGCATCAAGCGACTGCTTGGCATAATCAACCGCTGCTTGCGCAGCCGCCACGCTCGCCTGATTCTGTTCCACTCCAAACTGCGCGTTGCGCACTTCGATGCTGATCCGGTTTTCCGTCTGCTGCAGCGCCATCTGCAATTGCCGGTATTCCAGCTCCGATCGTACCTGCAATGCCTGCGCTGCCCGGTTGCGCAGCGGGACGTTGAGCTGTAACCCGACTCCTTTGTCGGGGGCGGTAGAGTTGACCAGTTGGTTGAGCGTAGTGCCGTAGCTGACAGGCGCAACGGGACTCGGAGAGCAACCAAAGCCTTGCAACTCCGGAGCCAAATTCGAGCAAAGGTTCGCCGGATTCTGCGAGCCACCTACGCCTGATCCGCCGTAGTAAGCAAATAGGTCGACCGTCGGCAAAAGCGCGCTACGGACCGCCTTGTTGCTCAACTCCTGGCTATTGAGCTGAATGCGCGCCTCGACCAGTTCGGCCCGATGCCGCAGGGCATCGTTCACCAGATCTTCAGTGGGTTGCACTTGCTCGGTCTGCGGAATCTCCATGGTAGAGGTCGGAATCACTTCCGCTCCGGCCAGTCCGGGATCATGCAGCGTCCGGCTCAAAGCATTTTTCATCAGCAACTGCTCGAGCTGAAGGTTGGTCTTGGCCACGGTCAGCGCCTGCTGATCTTGCGCCACGGTACTCAGCGCCCGCACCGCTTCGATCGGCGCCAGACTCCCGATATCGACCTGTTTCTTGGTGTCGGAGAGCGTTCGATCGGAAAACGACAAGGACTCCTGTTTCACGCGCAGGTTTTCGTATGCGTAGACCAGATCCCAATACATATTTTCGATCTGATCCACAGTCGTGATGATTTGCAGCCGGAAGGCTACGTCAGAGATCTCGCGGTTATTCTTCGCGATGCGGATGAAACGCGTGTTCAGCGGAAATCCGAAGCCCTGCAGCAGGTGCTGGGTGAAAGTCGCTTTGAAGCTCGAACCCAACGACGGACTAAGACTGGAAAAGAAACTGTTTGTCGTGCCCCTGGTGTTGTTGAATCCCACGGTAAGATTCGTGCCCCACTGGAAGGCCTGCTGGTAAGCGAAATTTACTGTGCCAGTATTCTGAGCCAGACTGGTGCCTGGAAGTACGCCCTGGAAGATGCTGGTAGCTTGCTGACTGAAGTGGTCTTCCTGCAGCGTTCCCGTGAGCACGGGGTCGAAGCTGGGAAGAAGCGGTCCCAAGCCCAGCGTCGAACCCACCAAGCCGCCCGCTCCGGCGCCTGCGCCGCCCGCGCCGAGCGTGGTGCCGCCTGTGCCCGATCCGACCTGTGCGCCCAGTCCGCCGACTCCGCCGCCCGGAGTATTCTGCACAATGCCCGTATTGACGCCCAGATTCTGCGCTCCGGACTTGGCTCGCAGCACGTCCGTGTCGGCAATATTCAGGTTGTAACGCGCGATGGCGATATCGAGATTGTTTTCCAACGCCAGCGCGATGGCGTCACTGAGCGACAGGTACAACTTTCCGTCATGCATGAGCCCGTCAATTCGCGCCGTGTTAGCCAGGTTCGGAGCGTCCACATGCCGCGGCGTATACGGTCCAATGGGATTGGGAAAATGCGACACCGGTTTGGCATAGTTCAACACGGGAAGCGGTGCGGGGGGAGCCGGCTTTGGGGCAGTCGCCGCGGGCGCATCCTGCGCCCAGCACCCGGTGGTGATCGCCGCGCAAACCGTGGCAGCAGCTGTGAGCCGTATCGTCAGGGCTAAACGTGCAAATTGCATCTACTCATCTCCGTTGGTTCAGGGTAGGTTCAGGCCAATGGTTCCGACCAATTCGATTCAAGATCTCTGCGTCAAACAACTCCGTAATCAAACAAATCCGGTTCCAGCGGGCCTGGGTTCTTGGTCTGAAATTGCAGACCTATTCCAAATAACGTTTCAATTCACTGTTTGTTACGTAATTCTTGGGTCCAAGGTTCCTGAAAGCGCGAGAAAAACGCCGTTTCCGTCTCTGACGCATTCTCTCTGCCAATACTTTCGCGATTCCCGCGAGCGCTTTCCCCGACACCCGGCAGCAGGACGACCGCGAAATCAACCCTCTGCACCAAATTTCTGAGGAATCCAGCAAGTATATCGAACTCAGAATCCCAAAAGCCCCAGGTCGTTGCCCCAAACTCCAAAAGGCCTCAAGCTGGTACATTTCGGGTGCCGACAAATTGCGGGTGCCCCACATCTGGCCGGTTTTGCCAGAAGTGGGGATCGTCCCGAAATCCGTTGGATGATGCCGCTTGGCCGCCGGACTCGAAAGATCGCTAGGCGCGTAACAAGATTCCTAACATGACGCGTAATCTCAAAATTACCCTGTCCTATGACGGGAGCGATTTCGCCGGCTGGCAGGTGCAGCCCACTGCCTCGACCGTGCAGGGTACACTTGCCGCTGCTATTGGACGGCTTACCGGAGAAAAGGTCTTGCCGCAGGGCTCGGGCCGAACCGACGCCGGAGTGCACGCGCTTGCACAAGTCGCGACCTTTAGCACCGAGTCGTCAGTTCCAACGCAAAATTTCCTGAAAGCGCTGAACGATATTCTGCCTGCGTCGGTGCGCGTGCTCGATGTCACCGAAGCCGCGCCCGATTTCCACGCGCGTCACTCGGCAAGGGCCAAAATCTATCGCTATCGAATCTATCGCGAGTCGATCTGCCCGCCGTTTCTGGCGCGCTACGTGTGGCACTATCCGTATCCGCTCGACGAAGACGTGATGTCGCAGGCCGCGGCTCTGGTGGTTGGCGAACACGATTTCACCTCATTCGCAGCCGTCGATCCCGACCGCGGCAACGCCGAAACGCCCGCATCGAACGTCCGCGAGATTTTTTCGTCCGCTTGGTCGCGCGCTGGCGAAGAATGGGTCTACACGGTTCGCGGTTCCGGATTCCTGCACCACATGGTAAGAAATCTGGTAGCCACATTCATCCTGGTAGGCAGAGGCACAAATCAGCTTGCCGACATCATCCGAATTCTCGAAGCCCGCAACCGTTCCGCCGCAGGCCCCACCGCCCCAGCCAGCGGACTATTCCTGGTCAACGTGGAGTACTAGCGTGACGACGCATTGTGTCATTCTCAACAAGCTCTTGTCGTTCACCACAGCTTTTGTCATTCCGAGAAGCGAAGCGACCGAGGAACCTGCTGTTTGCCGTAACAAGAGGAAAAGCGTCCACGCGACACGCACGATTCAGCGCCGGAACTCCAAAGCAGCATAACGATGCCGACTGAAATCACCCACGCCACGCGCCAGATCGCGTCATTCAATCCCGCGACCGGCGAACGGTTGCGCGAGTTCGATTGTGCTGATGCAACCGAAGTCTCAGCCGCGGTGCAGCGGGCGCGCACCGCGCAGCCAGCATGGGCGGACTCAGGCTTGCCGCACCGTATTGCAATCCTCCGCGAATTCCAGCGTCGCTTACTCGAAAAGAAATCAGAAATCGCCCGCGCCATCACCCGCGAAGCCGGCAAGCCTGTGGCCGAAGCTCTGACCACCGAAGTGCTGGTTGTCCTCGATGCCGCGCGCTTCCTCATCGAAAACGCGCATCGCCTGCTGCGCGACGAACCCGTACCCCACGGAAATCTCGCGACCAAGCTGAAAACAGGAAGCCTGGTCCGCGAACCCTACGGCGTGATCGGAATCATCTCTCCCTGGAATTATCCATTTTCAATTCCTGCGACCGAGACGCTGGCCGCTCTGGCTGCCGGCAACGCAGTCGTATTGAAGCCCTCCGAATTGACTCCGCTCATCGCCCTCGAACTGCGTTCACTTCTGCACGCCGCCGGAGTTCCGCCAGATGTTGTTCAGGTGATCGTAGGCGACGGCGCGACCGGCGCCGCGCTGCTCGAGTCGCCAATCGGCAAACTCGTATTCACCGGCAGCGTCGCCACCGGCAAACGCATCGCTGCTGCCGCAGCCGAGCGCCTGTTGCCGGTCGTGCTCGAACTCGGCGGGAAAGATCCCATGCTCGTGCTCGATGACGCCGATGTTGACGTTGCCTCGAGCGCCGCCGTCTGGGGAGCGTTCGTCAACGCCGGCCAGGCTTGCCTCTCCGTCGAACGCTGCTACGTGCATCGCAGCCTGTATGAAAAATTTCTTGCTGTCTGTGTCGAGAAAACCCAAAAACTACGAATAGGTCCCGGGGAAGATCGCGAAACCGACGTGGGACCGCTCATCCGAGAACAGCAGTTGCGGATCGTCGAGGACCACATCGAAGATGCCAAGGCACGCGGAGCGCGGGTTCTTGTGGGCGGCCGCCGCTTTCCGGAGATCGGGAGGAACTTTTACTATCCGACGGTTCTGGCCGATGTAAACCACCAGATGCGCATCATGCGCGAAGAAACGTTCGGCCCTGTTTTGCCCGTCATGCCGTTCGACGATGACGACGCCGCCGTGCTCTTGGCCAACGATTCCGAATATGGCCTTGCCGCGAGCATCTTCACGCGCGATCGCGTCCGCGGAGAGCGCCTCGCCCGCCGCATTCACGCCGGCACAGTCATGGTCAACGATGTGATTTCATGCTTCGGCATCAGCGAAGCTCCGCATGGCGGCTTCAAATCGAGTGGCCTCGGCCGCACCCACGGACGCTTCGGCCTCGAAGAAATGGTGCGCCTGAAATATCTCGACATCGACCGCATGTCCGGCATGAAAAAAGTCTGGTGGTACGGCTACGGCGAAAGTTTCGCGCAACAGATTGCAGGATTTCTCGACCTGCAGTTCGCCCGCGGCTTGGGAACGCGAGTGAAAGGCGCCCTCCGAGCGGCAGCAGTGATCAAACAAAAAAAGCTATGAAGGTCAGCGACACCAAGGTTCGAGAAAATCTCCACAACGCGTTGTCATCCTGAGCGGAGCCGTTCTTCAGGCGAAGCGAAGGATCTCAGTCTTAACGGCAGCGGCGCGTCAGCCAAGCGACGCAATTTAGCTCAAGCACTTGCGAGACCTCCTCACCCATCCACCCGATCCCCATGACTCGGCGGCTGCGAAATCACCAGCAGCCGCACCGGGCTCGACGACGGATTCCGTATCTGGTGCCGCTCTCCCGGCATGACTCGAATTCCGCCCCCCGCCGAAATCAGGGTGGTCTGCCCTTCCACTTCCATCAGCACCTCGCCGGTCAAAATATAAAAAAACTGCTGCGCATGCTTGTGATGATGCCGAATCTCAGCCGCGCCCGGAGGCATGCACTCCTCGATCACGTTGATCTGCTTGTCGCGCACCAAATACCAGGCGTCGCAATCGTCTCCCCAGCGGTAGTGTTCGGCATTCTCACGATTCACCGGAGCCGCTTGAGCGGTCCCGCCGGATTGTCCAGCCGCACGCGGGGGAGCAGCTTTCTTCGCCATGACGTTTCGTCTCCTTGCCGTACAGTTTAATCTTTTGTACTCTTTTGCCCAGTCATGATGAATCCAACAGGAAATGTCCCAACCGATCCCAACCGCCAATTGTTTCGCCACACCCTCGCCACGCTCGCCTACCGCGGCGGCAAAATAATACGCGACGCGCCCGCAGGATTTGCCAATTTTCATGCTGGGGAAGGCCTGCGCACCCCGGCAGAAATCCTCGCTCACATCGGCGACCTGCTGGATTGGAGCTTGTCGATCGCTCAAGGCGAGCAGAAGTGGTCGAAGTCAGAGCCTTTGCCTTGGGACGCAGAAGTCGCGCGTTTCTTCACCGGGCTAAAAAAGTTCGACGATTTTCTGGCTTCGAGTGCCGAAGTCCAGGCTCCGTTGGAAAGTTTATTTCAAGGCCCGATCGCCGATGCGCTCACGCACGTCGGTCAGCTGGCAATCATGCGCCGCATGGCGGGCTCAGCCATAAAGGCTGAGAACTACTACATCGCAGCGATCGAGCCCGGTCGCGTAGGCGCCTTCCAGACCGTGCCCAAACGCGAATTCTAAAGGCACGCGTCAACATTCGACGCGCTCGCTGCCACAACGCTCAAGCCGGGAAGCGGCGAAAGAACGCAGCCCACGGCGCAAGCCGTGGGATTAGAGAATGGAATTGAAGCAAGCCCCGAAGGGGCGAAAGAAGCGATCTGCTGAAACGCGCGCGAAGTCCGCGACCGTGATTTCACTCGCGCCCGAAAAATCAAAACGTGGCGCCTCCGCGACAACTCCTCCGGACGTACTCCGCCCTACTTCTTCGCCCGATTCCGATACAACGACCCATCCACCTGCTCCACCATCGCCTCAAGATTCAACGGCATCCCCACAAACTCCGCCAACTGCGCTGCAAGTTCCTTCGGTTTGGCGAGCGCCTCATGATAAGGAACGCGCAGCGCCTTCACATAAGGCTTCCCATCAAGCCACGCATACACATCGTGTAAATGCTTTTCAAACGCCGCCGAAATCGCAGCCTGGTTCGCGCCTTCCTTGAACGTTCCTCGTCGCTTCAACATCTGATCCTGTGAAGTCAGCACTTCGGCCAGCGGACGCTGCATAAAGACCACGCGATACTCGTGATCCGCCGGCAACGACAGCAGCAGCTGCGAAATCACCTTCACCACCTTGCCTTCGCCCTCGGCAATGCATCCCGGATCTTTCGGCAACGTCTTGATGCGCTCCCACTCCAGGTATCCGCGCGGATTGTCGACGTCGGCTACGCGTTCGCCGTCAGCCAGCGCCGGGATTCCCCCGGCAACCAGCATCTGCATCATCAAAGATGTGCCCGAGCGAGGGAGTCCAGAAACGATTGTGATCATGCATCCCTTTCCCGCGGAGGCTAACACCCCCCGCAAGTACGAAGAACTGAAGGCAGAAGAAACTGAAATTGAACGTTACAGACTACCAGAGCCGCGAACTTCAGCCGCCTTTCGGTTACAATGACCGCGTAAGGCCGAATCCGGCGGCTTTGTTTCTGCCGCTCGAATGAGGGATGCCTCTTGGCGACCAGCGAAGTCACTCCCGCAGCGATGCATGACGTTCCGCAGCTTCCTCACCACAAAGTGAAGCGCAAAGTTGCCGGGCAGCGCGCCTGCAACGAGAAAAACGAAAAAGGAAAATTCTGTGGCGGCCACTTGAAGCTCTGGTCATACATGACCGACGTCATCGAGCAGGAATGCGGCGACGTACAGAAGGCCTGGGGACCGAAAGCCGAAGTCTACCGCTGCGAACATTGCAAAACGCTATACCTGCCGACTACGGGCGAGACCAAAACGAACGTCGCCGGCCAGGGAATGATCTCCGTCTTCGGACTGACGCTGCCGCCGAAGGAAAAGCCGCCGGGCTCGTAGCTCCGGCGTGCAGCTTTTAGCTGCTAGCTTCTAGCGCCTAGCTTCAGGCCAAACCGCTCCAGCCCCGGAGGGGCCAAAGAATTTAGCCCAGGACGTAAGTCCTGGGTTAGCCCATTAAGAACGAACCAAGTCCCGTAGGGACGGTACAAATATCTCGCGCACGAAATCGCACCATCCCCAAACGATGCTTAGCTAGGAGCTAGAAGCTGATTTCCAACCTCATCCACGACTGGAACCAGACCCACCCGCCGGACCTCAAACCGACCGGTCCGGTGCTACTCAACGACGAGACCCTCCGCGACGGCCTGCAATCTCCGTCCGTACGTGATCCATCGATCGCCGAGAAAATCGAACTCCTCCACCTGATGGAAGCATTGGGAATCAACGCGCTCGATCTCGGCCTGCCCGGGGCCGGACCACGCGCGGTCGAGGCCGTCACCGCACTCGCCCGCGAGATCGCCACGCAGAAATTAAAGATCAAAGCTAACTGCGCCGCGCGCACGCATGAGAACGACATTCGCCCTATCGCCGAAATCGTCCAGAAAACCGGACTACCCATCGAAGCCGCAACCTTCATCGGATCCAGTCCGATCCGCCGCTTCACCGAAAACTGGACCGATGACTTTCTTTTGGAGACGACAGAAAAAGCGATCAAATACGCCGTCTCGCTCGGCCTCGATTCGATGTACGTCACCGAAGATACCAGCCGCTGCGACCCCGAAACCGTGAAGCGTCTGTACACGACGGCGATCAACTGCGGCGCGCGCGCCATCTGCATCTGTGACACTGCAGGTCACTCCACACCGGCGGGCGCTCATGCGCTGGTGCGTTTCGTAATCGACGAAGTGGTGAAACCCTCGGGGGAAAAAATTCGCGTCGACTGGCACGGACACAATGATCGCGGCCTCGCCGTCGCGAATTCCCTCGCCGCGATCGCCGCCGGCGCCCACTGCGTTCACGGATGCGCCATCGGCCTGGGCGAGCGCGTCGGCAACACGCAGATCGACCAGATGCTGGTCAACCTCAAGTTGATGGGAGTCCCGCCGTGGGATCAGCAAGACCTGACCAAGCTCAAGAATTATTGCGACGCTGCCTCGCGCGCCACGGGCGTGCCCATCCCAAAAAATTATCCGATGTTCGGCTCCGACGCCTTCCGTACGGCGACCGGCGTGCACGCCGCCGCGATCATCAAGGCCTATCGCAAGAACGATCATGTGCTCGCCAACACGGTCTATTCCGGCGTCCCATCGCATGAGTTCGGCATGGAGCAGACCATCGACATCGGCCCCATGAGCGGCAAATCCAATGTCCTGTTCTGGCTTGAACACCGCAGCCTGCCCGTGACCGACGACTGCGTTGAGCGAATCTTTCAACGCGCCAAGCAAAGCGACCACACGCTGACCGAAACCGAAATTCTTGAGTGCGTCTCCGAAAAGATCTCGAAGTCTTAACTCCCGCCGCAGCGATGACCTGGTATGCAAAAGTTATTCAGTAACGGTTTTGGGAAGGGAACGGCTTTACCCGTGCCGCACCATGCCGCAAGAGATCCGCGCTTTAGCCCCTGAGTGAAGCTCTCTTTACGCGCTCGCCTGATTTATGAGATAGCTTCTCAATGTCGTGGACAGAAATTCTTGGTTTCATCACCGGCGCCGCGTCTGTTTTACTGGCGGTCCGCGAGAGTGCCATGAACTGGCCGGTCGGCATTGCCAACAATTTCTTTTTTCTAATCCTCTTCTGGAAAGCCAAACTCTACGCCGACGCGATTCTGCAAATCGTTTACATCGTGATCTCCGTCTTCGGTTGGTGGAACTGGGTGCGAGGCGGCGCCAATCACTCGCAGTTGCCGATTAGTAAAATCAAAACGCGATCCAGCGTTGTGCTCGCATTCATCACTGCAGCCGCAACCGTCGTGCTGGCGTCGCTTTTGCGCCGCTACACCGATAGCACGGTTCCCATCTGCGATGGCCTCACGACCGTGCTTAGCCTCACCGCGCAGTACATGTTGAGCCGCAAACTGCTCGAAAACTGGTGGGTGTGGATGACCGCCGATGTGACCTACATCGCGCTTTATTGTTACAAGTCTCTCTACCTGACGGCCGCGCTCTATCTGCTTTTTTTTGCCATGTGCATCGCCGGATACGCGGGTTGGCGGCGCTCGCTCGTGCGACAGGAACTTCACCCGCAAGAGGCGTCAACGCTGTGATCCGCGGACTGATCGTCGGCAAGTTCTGTCCCCCGCACGCGGGCCACAGGTTTCTGATCGAAACCGCGCTGGCTCAGGTCGATCATCTCGATGTCCTGGTTTGCTCTCACTTGTCTCACACCATTCCCGGAGAATTGCGCGGACAATGGCTGCGCGAAATTCACCCACGAGCCTGCGTGAAAGTCATCGACGACCCCGGCCACGATGACGACTCGCAGTTCTGGGCCGAATACACAATCCGCTTGCTAGGCCGGGTCCCCGACATCGTTTTCAGTTCAGAAGATTACGGCGAGCCCTATGCCCGCCTGATGAAATGCCGCCACATAATGGTCGACCGCGAACGAATGCGCGTGCCGATCTCTGGCCGCATGATTCGTTCAGCACCTTTCGAGCATTGGAAATATCTTGATCCTTGTGTGCGTGCCTACTATCTGCGGCGCATCAGCGTAGTCGGGGCGGAGTCGACCGGAAAGACCACCCTGGCGCGCGCTCTGGCCGAACATTACGACACAGCCTGGGTTCCCGAGTATGCGCGCGAATACTGCGAGCGCCTGCAGAGGTCCGGAGTGGATTTGTGGACCTACCACTGGCGCAGCGAAGAATTCACCGAAATCGCCCGTCAGCAGCAGCAAGCAGAAGATCGCACGGCACGCGCGGCCAACCGCATCCTCATCTGCGACACCGACGCACTGACCACCAGCATCTGGCACGAGCGTTATCTGACAGTTCGTTCGCCAGAAATAGAAAAGATCCTCACGTCAGCGGCGCGTCACGATCTCTACCTGCTCGCCGATTGCGACATTCCCTTCGTGCAAGATGGCCTGCGTGACGGCGAGAGCATCCGCGAATGGATGACTCGCCGCTTCGAACAAGTGTTGTCGGAGCGAAAATTTCCGTGGGTGAAAATCGCGGGTTCAAGAGAGCGGCGAATCGGAGCCGCCATTCAAGAGATCGACAAATTGTTTACCAGCAACCATCCTCCCCTGTCATGCTGAGCGAAGCGACGCCTTCGAGAAAGCGAAGACGCCGCGCAGTCGAAGCATCCCTGCCACCTCCACGCAACC
>Ga0209006_10003890_pt1 | contig 13584 bp, 8 predicted proteins | sample JacPin_JW_Ref_O2_FD_188567 | JGI IMG/M metagenome (GOLD analysis project Ga0209006, IMG submission 188567) | Forest soil microbial communities from Algoma, Ontario, Canada - Jack Pine, Ontario site 1_JW_Ref_O2 (SPAdes) (version 2) | ecosystem: Environmental > Terrestrial > Soil > Boreal... | reverse complement strand
ATGTCGGCTTGGAGCTCTCCACCCGAGTGCAGCTTGATCCCGGTCTTGGTGAACCGCTCGATGGTGTCGGTGACGACGTCGGCCTTGCCCTCGCGAATGGTCCGGAACAGATCACCGTTGGGCGCCAGACACAGTCGCTCATCCCACGGGTTGTATCGCGGCCCGAAATGCTTCTCGACGTCGTAGCCCTCCGGCAGGCGCCGTTCCGCCATGGTCATCAACGCCTTGCGCATGAAGTTCGGGAACCGTCGGCTGATCCGGTACACCGCGGACTGATGGCCAATCCACTTCCAGCGGTTCAGCACGGACGCGAGTTTGGGCGGCAGCATCTTCAGGGTCCGCACCGCGAACGGGTCGATGTCGGGAAGCAAGCCGATGTACGTCGGCGACCGTTGCAGCATCGTCACGTGGCCGGCCCCTGAATTGGCAAGCGCCGGAATCAGAGTCACCGCAGTGGCGCCGCTGCCGATCACGACGACCCTCTTACCCTGATAGTCGAGGTCCGCCGGCCAATGCTGTGGGTGCACGATGGTGCCGCCGAAGTCTCTGGCGCCGGGGAAGTCCGGCGTGTATCCCTCGTCGTAGTTGTAATAACCGGTTGTCGCGAACAGGAACGAGGTGGTTATCTCGATTTCCTCGCCGTCCCGGTCGACCCGCACCGTCCACAGGTTGTCATCGTCGGACCAGTCGGCGGCGAGCACCTTGTTCCGGTAGCGGATGTGCTTGTCGATGCCGAACTCGGCGGTGGCCTCCTTGAGGTACGCCATGATCGACGGGCCGTCGGCGATGGCCTTCTCCGACGTCCACGGCTTGAACCGGAAGCCCAGCGTGAACATGTCGGAGTCCGACCGGATGCCGGGATACTTGAACAGATCCCAGGTGCCGCCGAGATTCGCGCGCGACTCGAGGATCGCGTAGCTCTTCGTCGGGCAGCGGTCCTGCAGGTGCCACGCCGCGCTGATGCCGGAGATGCCGGCCCCGACGATCAGCACATCGAGATGCTCGTTCATGGGACCAACGGTATCAACATCGTGTCGAGTCAGTCAACGTACTGTTGAAGACATCGACATGCAGTAAAGTACTGGCCATGACCTCGCCCGCGCTGCCGGTTCAGGGGAGCCCGTCTCGGGGTCGCCGGTCGTCGCGCCCGTCGGGCGATGACCGCGAGTCGGCGATCCTGCTGACTGCCGAGCGGCTGCTCGCTGAGCGGCCCCTCACCGATATTTCGGTGGACGATCTCGCAAAGGGGGCCGGCATCTCCCGGCCCACCTTTTACTTCTACTTCGCGTCGAAAGACGCGGTGCTTATGACGCTTTTGGATCGAGTCGTGCAAGAGGTCGAGTCGAAGATCGACACGCTTCGGGACAGTTTTCCGGCGGACCCCGCACAAGGCTGGCGAGTCGCGATCGACACGTTTTTTGAGGCGTTCGGATCACACCGATGGGTCGCTCGCGCGGGATACGCGGCGCTGGCTCCCGGTTCTGAGTTCCGCGAGGTGTGGTTGACATTGATGCGGAAGTGGATCGACCGCACGGCTGCCTTGATCACCGCTGAGCGCGAGCGCGGCGCCGCGCCCGAGACTATCCCCGCCGATGACCTCGCCGTCTCTCTCAACCTGATGAATGAGCGGGCGATGCTCGCGGCGCTTGCATCCGAACAACCGTCCGTCGATTACGAACGCGTCGTCGACACTTTGACCCACATCTGGCTGACGAGCATTTACGGGACTCAGTAGTTGTCGGCCCCTGGTGCGACCATGTGTCGGTGCCGGGAGAGGCCGTGATCCTGCACGCAGACCTCGACTCGTTCTACGCGTCGGTCGAGCAGCGTGACGATCCCCTGCTGCGCGGGCGGCCAGTGATCGTCGGCGGCGGGGTGGTGCTCGCCGCCAGCTACGAGGCGAAGGCGTACGGGGTCCGCACCGCGATGGGCGGGCGGCAGGCCCTGCGGCTCTGCCCGCACGCGGTCGTGGTCCCGCCCCGCATGCCCGCCTACAGCGAGGCGTCCGACGCGGTGTTCGACGTCTTCCGCGACACCACGCCCCTGGTCGAGCCGCTGTCGGTGGACGAGGCCTTCCTCGACGTCGGCGGATTGCGCAGGATCGCCGGCACGCCCGTGAGCATCGCGGCCACGTTACGAGCCGACGTCGCCGACAGGGTCGGACTGCCGATCACGGTCGGGATCGCCCGCACCAAATTCCTCGCGAAGGTCGCCAGCCAGGTGGCCAAGCCCGACGGGCTGCTGCTGGTTCCGCCCGATCGCGAGCTCGAGTTCCTGCAGCCACTGCCGGTGCGCCTGCTGTGGGGCGTGGGCGCGGTGACGGCCGACAAGCTGCACACGCACGGCATCGAGACGGTCGCCGACGTGGCCGAACTCGGCGAACCCATGCTGGCGTCGCTGGTCGGCCGTGCGATGGGCCATCGGCTGTTCGCGTTGTCGCACAACATCGATGCACGACGCGTACAAACCGGCGTGCGCCGCCGGTCGGTCGGCGCGCAACGCGCACTCGGCCGCGGCCGGCACGCTCCCGCGGAGGTCGACGCGACCGTCGTCACCCTCGTCGACAGGATCACCAGGCGCATGCGCACCGCGGGAAGAACCGGCCGGACCGTCGTGCTGCGAATGCGCTTCGACGACTTCGGCCGCGCCACGCGTTCGCGCACCCTGCCGCGGGCCACATCGGCGACGGAACCGCTGCTCGCCGCGGCGCGCGAGTTGGTGTCTGGCTGCGGCCCGCTCATCGCGGAGCGCGGCCTGACGATGATCGGGTTCAGCGTGGCCAACATCGACCGCTTCGGTGCCCAGCAGCTCGAGTTGCCATTTGACGCGTCAGCTAATTCCATGGCGGTGGACATCGCCGTCGACCGGGTCCGGCGACGCTACGGCACCGCCGCGGTCAGCCGGGGCGTGCTGCTCGGCCGCGATACCGGACTCGAGATGCCGCACCTGCCGGATTAGCTACCGCCGGCACGCATGACTCGGCCGTGTGCGGGGTAATCGCTTTGTCGGTGAGACGGGAGGCACTGGATGCGGGTAACCAGGAAGCAGGCGGAAGTCAATCGGCAGCGGATCATCGACAGCGCCATGCGATTGTTCGGCCAACGGGGCGTCGACGCGGTCGGTGTCGCCGAGGTGATGGGTGAGGCGGGCTTCACCCACGGCGGGTTCTACAACCACTTCAGGTCGAAGGAAGAACTCGTGATCGAGGCGTGCAGCACGTCGTTCGCGCAGGCCATGAGCTCGTTGCGGGATGACGCGCTGCCGCAGCGCGCCCAGGACGCCGACTTCGGCGCGTGCCTGTCGGCGGCGATGCTCTGCGAATCGGCGAAGGGCAACGGACCGCTGAGTACGACTTACGCCAAGGGAATCAGCGAATTCATCGACGTTCTGACCTGCCAATACGGTGATCGGGATCGTGCGGCTGCGGCCCTGGCCTGCCTGGTCGGCGCGCGGGTGCTCTCTCGCGCCGTCGAACTCGCCGACCGGGAGCTCGCCGATGACTTCGGGGAGGTCACCGTCGGCCGCGGCGCCAAGCCAGCAGCAGGTCCGCAGGCCATGTGTTGACGATCCGTTCAGCGGGCACACCGGCGTCAAGCGCCCGCTGCGCGCCGTAGGCCAGGAACTCGAGCTGGCCGGGGGCGTGCGCATCGGTGTCGATGGAGAACAAGCAGCCGATCCCCAGCGCCAGATCCAGCAGCCGGCGCGGCGGGTCGCGACGCTCCGGCCGCGAGTTGATCTCCACCGCGGTGCGGTGGTCGCGACAGGCGGTAAACACCTTCTCCGCGTCGAATTTCGACTCGGGGCGCAGACCGCGGTCGCCGTCGACAAGGCGTCCCGTGCAGTGCCCGAGGACATCAGTGACCGGATTCGAGACTGCCCGCACCATTCGGCGGGTCATCGACGCCTCGTCCATCGAGAGCTTCGAGTGGACGCTGGCCACCACCACGTCGAGCCGCTCCAGCAGCCCGGGTTCCTGATCGAGCGACCCGTCGTCGAGGATGTCGACCTCGATGCCGGTGAGGATGCGCATCGGCGCGACCTGCTCCCTCAGCTCGTCGATCACGTCGAGCTGCGCGCGCAGCCGCTCCGGCGACAGCCCGTTCGCGATCTTCAGCCGCGGCGAATGGTCGGTCAGCGCGCAGTACTCGTGCCCGAGCTTCTTGGCCGCATGCATCATCTCCTCGATCGGCGCCGAGCCGTCGGACCAGTTGGAATGAAGATGAAGATCACCGCGTAGCGCGGTCCGGATCTCACCGCCACCCAAGTCCGTTGCACCCGCACGTAATTCGAGCAGGATCTCCGGAACCGCACCCGACCAGGCCTGTGCGATCACCGCCGCGGTCTTCGGGCCCACGCCGGAGAGCCGCTGCCAGCCGTTCGTCTGACCGAGCCGGTCGCGTTCGGCGTCATCGAGCGCCTCGATCACGTCGGCGGCGCGTCGGTACGCCATCACCCGGCGGGGTTCCGCACGCGCGCGGTCCTTGTAGTACGCGATCTCACGCAGCGCGGCTACGGGGTCCATGGTCTCCAGTGTGCCCAGGGTGAGTGACTATCCTCGGCCGGGTGCGATTCGCCTTCAAAACCTCACCGCAAAACACCACCTGGTCCGACATGCTCGCCGTCTGGCGCGAGGCCGACGACATCGACGTCTACGAGTCCGGCTGGACGTTCGACCACTTCTATCCCATCTTCTCGGACCCCTCAGGGCCGTGCCTCGAGGGCTGGACCACGCTGACCGCGCTCGCGCAGGCCACCCAGCGGCTGCGGCTCGGCACGCTCGTCACGGGCATCCACTACCGGCACCCCGCGGTGCTCGCCAACATGGCCGCGGCGCTGGACATCGTGTCCGACGGCCGCCTCGAGCTGGGCATCGGCGCCGGCTGGAACGAGGAGGAATCGGGCGCATACGGCATCGAGCTCGGCACGATCAAGGAGCGGTTCGACCGTTTCGAGGAAGCCTGCCAGGTCCTGGTCGGCCTGCTGTCTCAGAAGACCACCGACTTCGACGGGAAGTACTACCAGCTCAAGGCCGCGTACAACGAGCCGAAGGGCCCGCAGCGGCCGCACCCGCCGATCTGCATCGGCGGCAGCGGCGAGAAGCGCACGCTGCGGATCACCGCGAAATATGCGCAGCACTGGAACTTCGTCGGCGGAACGCCCCAGGAGTTCGCCCACAAGCGTGACGTGCTCGCCTCGCACTGCGCCGACATCGGGCGCGACCCGAAGGAGATCATGACGTCCGCGCACGTACGGCTCGGCGAGGATCGCGACTACGCCAAGGCGGTGGCCGAGGCGGCCGCGCTCGGGGCGGAAGGACTGGACCTCGCGATCATCTACTTGCCGCCGCCGCTCGACCCGGCGATGTTGCAGCCACTCGCGGAAGCGATCAGGACGGGTGATTGACGGTGGGGCAGAAAAAACCCCAGCTAGAAGGCATGGCAACGATTGATCACTATTGATAACGGTTCGATAACAGACAGCAAATCTTGGGGAACAAACCCGCTGACGGGGTCGTCGAGGCGTTCGCCGCGTCAGACGCCGTAGCGCAAAAGCTCGTCGGCAGTCGCCAGGCGCTCGTGCTTCGCCGGGAACTCCCGGCACTTCACGGGGTGCCGGAACCATGACCAGGCGATTCGACCCACCAGAGACCGCGGTGACGGGTTGAGGTGCATTATGACAACTCCTGCGGTGAACCAGTTTTAGTAATTTGCGCAGTGGTAAGGCTACCCCGCACCACCGACGTGTAGACATTGAACACCCGAATTACGGCAAACTTTGGTAGGCGCGCCAAAAACTCTCAACCGTGTGTCGAGACTTTGGTGCGGGCGGGGCGGGGCTCGGGACGAGGCTACCGCTGGGGTACCGCGGTGGGCTTGATCGGCGCCGGCAGTGCCGTCACGCCCATCAGGTAGTCGTCCACCCCCGCTGCCGCCGCGCGGCCCTCGGCAATCGCCCAGACGATCAGCGACTGCCCGCGGCCCATGTCGCCGGCGACAAACACGCCGGGCACGTTGGTGGCGAAGCGCTGATCGCGCGCGACATTGCCGCGGTCGGTGATCTCGACGCCGAGGTCGGTCAACAGGCCCTCGCGCTCCGGACCGACAAAGCCCATGGCCAGCAGCACCAGGTCGGCTTCCAACTCGAAGTCGGTGCCGTCGACCTTGACGAATTTGCCTGCCTCGGTGCGTACCTCGTGCGCGCGCAGCCCCGCGACCCGGCCGTCGCCGCCGACGAACTCCTCGGTGTTCACCGAGAACACCCGGTCGCCGCCTTCTTCATGGGCCGATGACACCCGGAACATCAACGGGTAGGTCGGCCACGGCGTCGAGTCCGCGCGGGAGTCCGGGGGTCGCGGCATGATCTCGAACTGGTGCACCTCGGTGGCGCCCTGCCGGTGAACCGTGCCCAGACAGTCCGCGCCGGTGTCGCCGCCGCCGATGATGATCACCTTCTTGCCCTTGGCGGTGATCGGCGGCTCGCCGTCAGGGCCAAGAACGTCGTCGCCCTGCTGAACCCGGTTCGCCCACGGCAGGAACTCCATGGCCTGGTGGATGCCGTCGAGGTCGCGGCCCGGAATCGGCAGGTCTCGCCACGCGGTCGCGCCGCCGGCCAGCACGACCGCATCGAAGTCGGCGCGCAGCCGGTCGGCGGTGAGGTGGACGCCGACGTTGACCCCGGCCTTGAACACGGTGCCCTCGGCCTCCATCTGGGCGAGGCGACGGTCGATGTGGCGCTTCTCCATCTTGAATTCCGGGATGCCGTAGCGCAGCAGACCCCCGATCCGGTCGTCGCGCTCGAATACCGTCACCGAGTGCCCCGCGCGGGTCAGCTGCTGTGCCGCCGCCAGACCCGCGGGACCGGAACCGACGACCGCAACGGCCTTGCCCGTCAACACCTGCGGCGGCACCGGCCGTACCCAATCCTGCTCGAAGGCGTTGTCGATGATCTCGACCTCGACCTGCTTGATCGTCACCGGGTCCTGATTGATGCCCAGCACGCACGACGCCTCGCACGGCGCGGGGCACAGCCGGCCGGTGAACTCCGGGAAGTTGTTGGTGGCGTGCAACCGGTCGGTGGCGTCGCGCCAGCGGTCGGTGCGCACCAGGTCGTTCCACTCGGGGATCAGGTTACCGAGCGGACAACCGTTGTGACAGAACGGGACTCCGCAGTCCATGCAACGCGATGCCTGAACACGCAACGCGGAATGGTCGAAGTCGTCGTATACCTCTTTCCAGTCGAGGATGCGCAGCGGAATCGGCCTCCGCTTGGGCAACTCTCGCTGGCGATGCTTCAGGAACCCAGCGGGATCAGCCATGCGCCGCCGCCATGATCGCCGCACCGACGTCAGTGCCGTTCTGCTCGGCCTCCGCGATCGCCTCCAGCACCCGCTTGTAGTCGCGTGGCATCACCTTCACGAACCGCCGGCGCTCGGTCGGCCAGTGCGACAGGATCCGCGTGCCGGGCGCCGAATCGGTGGCGTCGACGTGCTTGGTCAACATCTGGTGCAGCCACTCGAAGTCATCGTCATCCAATTCCTCGAGCTCGACCATCTCCGGGTTCAGATGGTCGGGCAGCACATTCTTCGGGTCGTACACGTAGGCCACGCCGCCGGACATGCCGGCCGCGAAGTTGCGGCCGGTGGAGCCCAGGATCACGACCTTGCCACCGGTCATGTACTCGCAGCCGTGATCGCCGACGCCTTCCACCACCGCGTGCGCGCCGGAGTTGCGCACCGCGAACCGCTCGCCGACCTGGCCCCGCAGAAACGCCTCGCCGCCGGTGGCGCCGAACAGGACCACGTTGCCGCCGATGATGTTGTCCTCGGCCACATACCCATCCGGGGCATTGCGGGCAGGGCGCACCACGATGCGGCCACCGGACAGCCCCTTACCGACGTAGTCGTTGGCGTCTCCGTACACCCGCAGCGTGATGCCCTTCGGTACGAACGCACCGAAGCTGTTACCGGCCGACCCGTCAAACGTGATGTCGATGGTGTCGTCGGGAAGTCCTTGGCCGCCATAGGCCTTGGTGAGCTCGTGGCCGAGCATCGTGCCCACCGTGCGGTTGACATTGGAGATCGCTGTCGAGAATTTGACGGGCTTCTGCTGATCCAGCGCCTCGCGGCTCATCACGATCAGCTGCTGATCCAGCGCCTTGTCCAAACCGTGGTCCTGGCGCGAGCTGCAGTACAGGTCCTGGTTCATGAACGCCGACTCGGGCTCGTGGAGCACCGGCGACAGGTCTAGCTTGTGCGCCTTCCAGTGCTCGGCGGCCACCGTGGTGTCCAGCGCGCCGACCTGGCCGACGGCCTCGTTGATGCTTCGGAAGCCCAACTGCGCCAGGTACTCCCGCACCTCCTCAGCGATGAACATGAAAAAGTTCTCGACGAACTCGGGCTTGCCGTCATACCGCTTGCGCAGCTCCGGGTTCTGGGTCGCCACACCGACCGGGCAGGTGTCGAGGTGGCACACCCGCATCATGATGCAGCCAGACACCACCAGCGGCGCGGTCGCGAACCCGTACTCTTCCGCACCGAGCAGTGTCGCGATCATCACGTCGCGACCTGTCTTGAGCTGGCCGTCGACCTGCACGACGATGCGGTCGCGTAAGCCGTTGAGCAGCAGCGTCTGCTGGGTCTCGGCCAGACCGAGCTCCCAGGGCGCGCCCGCGTGTTTCATCGACGTCAGCGGCGTTGCGCCGGTGCCGCCGTCATGCCCGGAGATCAGCACCACGTCGGCGTGCGCCTTTGACACACCTGCGGCGACGGTGCCGACGCCGACCTCGGAGACCAGCTTCACGTGCACGCGGGCCTGCGGGTTGGAGTTCTTCAGGTCGTGGATCAGCTGCTTCAGGTCCTCGATCGAGTAGATGTCGTGGTGCGGCGGCGGCGAGATCAACCCGACTCCAGGCGTCGAGTGCCGCACGTCGGCAATCCACGGGTACACCTTGCCGCCCGGGAGCTGGCCGCCCTCACCGGGTTTCGCGCCCTGCGCCATCTTGATCTGCAGGTCGGTGCAGTTGGTCAGGTAGTGCGACGTGACGCCGAACCTGCCGGAAGCCACCTGCTTGACCGCGCTGCGCCGCCAGTCGCCGTTCTCGTCACGCTCGAAGCGGCGGACGTCCTCGCCGCCCTCACCGCAGTTCGAGCGACCGCCGAGGCGGTTCATTGCGATCGCGAGCGTCTCGTGCGCCTCGGCGGAGATCGACCCGTAGCTCATCGCGCCCGTCGAGAACCGCTTGACGATCTCGCTGGCCGGCTCGACCTCCTCGAGCGGCACCGGCGTTCTGTCGCGGAACCGCAGCAGCCCGCGCAGCGATGCCATCCGCTCGGACTGGTCGTCGACGAGATTCGTGTATTCCTTGAAGATGTCGTACTGCCCGGTGCGGGTGGCGTGCTGCAGCTTGAACACCGTGTCCGGGTTGAACAAGTGGTATTCACCTTCGCGACGCCACTGGTACTCGCCGCCCACCTCGAGTTCGCGGTGCGCGCGCTCCTCGGGGCGCGCCAGGAACGCCAGCGCATGCCGTCTCGCGACATCGTCGGCGATGTCGTCGAGGTCGATGCCGCCGGTCGGGCATGTCAGGCCGGCGAAGTACTCGTCGAGCACGGGCTGGGAGATGCCGACGGCCTGGAAGAGCTGGGCGCCGGTGTAGGACGCCAGTGTCGAGATGCCCATCTTGGACATCACCTTCAGCACGCCCTTGCCGGCGGCCTTGACGTAGTTCGCGAGCGCCTTCTCGCGGTCCAGGCCGATGATCACCTTGCGGTCGAGCATGTCCTCGATCGACTCGAACGCCATGTATGGGTTGATCGCCGCGGCGCCGAAGCCGATGAGCGCGGCCATATGGTGCACCTCGCGGGCATCACCCGACTCGACCACCAGGCCAGCCAGCGTGCGGGACCGCTCGCGGACCAGGTGGTGGTGCACCGCGGCGACCGACAGCAGCGACGGGATCGGCGCCAGCTTCTCGTCGGACTCGCGGTCGGACAGCACGATGATGCGCGCCCCATCGGCGATCGCCGCCGATGCCTGCGCGCGCACGTCGTCAATCGCGGCCTTCAGACCGGGACCGCCCTTGGCCACCGGGTAAAGGCAGCGGATCACCTTGGTGCGCATGCCGTGCGTGCGGCCGTTGATCTCGGCGTCCGGGTCGAGGTTGACGAGCTTCGCCAGCTCGTGGTTCCGCAGAATCGGCTGCTGCAGCACGATCTGGCGACACGAGTTCTGGTCCGGGGACAGCAGGTCGCCCTCCGGGCCGATGACGCCCTGCAGGCTGGTCACCACCTCCTCGCGGATCGCGTCCAGCGGCGGATTGGTGACCTGTGCGAACAACTGCTGGAAGTAGTCGTAGAGCATCCGCGCCCGTTGCGACAGCACCGCGACCGGGGTGTCGGTGCCCATCGAGCCGAGCGGCTCGGCACCGGTGCGCGCCATCGGCGCGACGAGCACGCTCAGCTCCTCGTACGTGAAGCCGAACACCAACTGGCGCAACACGATCCGATGATGCGGCATCCGCACGTACGGGCCCTGCGGCAGCTCCTCGAGTGCGACCAGTCCGTTGTCCAGCCACTCCTGGTACGGCTGCTCGGCGGCCAGCTCGGCCTTGATCTCCTCGTCGTCGACGATGCGGCCCTGCGTGGTGTCCACCAGGAACATCCGGCCGGGCTGCAGCCGCATCCGGCGCACCACCGTCGCCGGGTCGAGGTCGAGCACACCGGCCTCCGAGGCCATCACCACCAGCCCGTCGCTGGTCACCCAGATCCTGGAGGGCCGAAGGCCGTTGCGGTCGAGCACCGCACCCACCACGGTCCCGTCGGTGAACGTCATCGACGCCGGCCCGTCCCACGGCTCCATCAGCGACGAGTGGTACTGGTAGAAGGCTCGGCGCGCCGGGTCCATCGACTCGTGGCGTTCCCACGCCTCCGGGATCATCATCAGCACCGCGTGCGCGAGGCTGCGGCCGCCCAGGTGCAGGAGTTCGAGCACCTCGTCGAAGCGTGCGGTGTCCGACGCACCCGGGGTGCAGATCGGGAACAGCTTCTCGACGTCGCCCGGCGAGCCGAAGGCATCGGTGCCGATCAACGCCTCGCGGGCGCGCATCCAGTTCTCGTTGCCGGTGACGGTGTTGATCTCGCCGTTGTGGGCGATCCGCCGGAACGGGTGCGCCAACGGCCACGACGGGAAGGTGTTCGTCGAGAACCGGGAGTGCACGATGCCCAGCGCGCTGGTCACCCGCTCGTCCTGCAGGTCAAGGTAGAACGCCTTGAGCTGCGGGGTGGTCAGCATGCCTTTGTAGACGAAGGTCTGCCCGGAAAGGCTTGGGAAATACACCGTTTCGCGGCCCGGTCCGTCCTGCCCCGGCCCCTTGGTGCCGAGCTCATGCTCGGCGCGCTTCCGGATGACGTAGACGCGCCGCTCCAGCTCCATGCCCGACGCGCCGCTGATGAATACCTGGCGGAACGTCGGCATCGCGTCACGCGCAAGTGCGCCCAGCGATGACTCGTCGGTCGGCATGTCACGCCAGCCGATCACCTCGAGGCCCTCCGCCTCGACGATCTTCTCCACCGCCGCACACGCCTCGGCGGCCTCCTTCGATGACTGCGGGAGGAACGCCATGCCGGTCGCGTAGCTGCCGCGCTCGGGCAGCTCGAAATCGACAACTGCGCGGAGGAACTCGTCGGGAACCTGGATCAGGATCCCGGCACCGTCACCCGTGTGCGGTTCGGCGCCCTGGGCGCCGCGGTGCTCCAAATTCAGCAGCGCGGTGATCGCCTTGTCGACGATGTCGCGGCTGCGGCGGCCGTACATGTCGACGACCATGGCGACGCCGCATGCGTCGTGTTCGAACGCGGGGTTGTAGAGCCCGACACGGCTGGGCGCCATTCCCACCTACCCCTTCGCGAAAGTTCTGTCCATTACCGATGGTGTGCTCCCATTGCACCGGGTCGCATCCTCGGCCCTGTCGATTCTGTGCCGGTTCATTCCGGGCGCAAGCAGCGCCGTGTCCCGCGCAGGGGAGTGTAGCCGTGCGACGCTGAACGGTGCACTTGTCCCGGTCTCGACAAGTGCAGAAAACGATATGACAAACCCTGCCTGACATGCCAACTTAGTACACCCTAACCGCGCTGCCGTCGGGGCTTTCGGTTCCCACCTCAAGCCACCGATGGCCTCGCCCGAATCGACTGCGCCGCTTGTCAATTCATGCTACGCCCGGGTACGGGGTAGGTGTTCGGGAACCGCTTGAATGTTTGCTGTGCTGCTCAAATGGTGGCCACGCGGCACTAAACGCCAGGTTAAGGTAATTCTCATCGTTTGCTGTGGCGAGCGTCGCCCCTTACACGGTAGACGGAGACGTCTTCTGCAAGGCCTTTGAACCTGTGGGGCCCGATGTCGTCGAAGGCCAGGCCCGATCCCGCACAGAGGTCCCGCACGGTGCGGCTAGTGAGCACTTCACCTGGACCAGCCAACGCGCCGATGCGGGCGCCGACGTGAACGGCCAGGCCGCTCCACTCTTCACCGCGGCGCTCGCACTCGCCGACGTGTAGGCCGACGCGAATGGGTATGCCTCGGGTGCCTAGCGCCGTCACCAGTTCCAGCCCGCACCGCACGGCTCGGCTGGGACCGGTGAATACGGCGAATACACCGTCTCCGGTGTGCTTGGCGCGCCGGCCGTCGTACTTGGCCAACGTGTTGTCGACGATCGCATCGTGCATGTCGAGTTGATGGCGCCAGTGGGAATCTCCTTGGGCACTGAGCATCTCGGTCGAACCGACGATATCGGTGAACAGCACCGCCACCAACTCGCGCTCGACGGTGTCGGTGGTCGGTGCCGCACCAATGAAGTTGAGAAGTTCGGATGTTGATACGTCGGCGACGTCCAGGCCGTGGTGGTCGCCGGGCGGCAAGGTGCGGAGCTGCGCGGCGGGGATCGCTGCGGCGAGGGCTGCGGAGGCGTCGAACGCAACAAAGCGGTCGCCCGGACGTGCCATGACCAGCGTCGGGATCGCGATACGTGGCAGCAGCGTCCGGACATCAGACATCATGTCGGCCTGCCACAGCAAGTGCGCTTGCGCGCGACTACAGATTGCCCGTTGAAGTCTCCCGAACTCTTCTCGAACACCGGGTGTTTCGGCGGCCGATCCGAAGTACAGCTCGGTCAAAGCTCCTTCGCCCCAGTTCTCGTCGATGTCGTTCAGCTGCGATTGGATCTGGGCGTCGGTGAACCCCCACGGAAAGTCAGGGGGATCCTGGGTGAATCGAGCCGCGGTGAAACCAAGGACCAGCGACGCCACCCGTTCGGGATGAGTGGTCGCGAATGTGACTGCCACCGGACCGCCCTCCCCCACCCCGACCAGCACCGCCTGTTCCACATCGGCGGCGTCGAGCACCGCGTGAAGATCGGCCACCCGTTCGTCAAGCGACGTCAGCCGCGTGACCGGGTCGGACAGCCCGTGGCCGCGGCGCTCGCACAGCAGGACCCGCCGCTGGGCCGACAAAGCCTCAAGGGTGGACAGGTACGGGCTTGCCGGCTGGTCGACGGTATCGACGGTGGGAACCACGATGCCCATCGTCATGACGATCG
>Ga0209006_10003889_pt1 | contig 13585 bp, 14 predicted proteins | sample JacPin_JW_Ref_O2_FD_188567 | JGI IMG/M metagenome (GOLD analysis project Ga0209006, IMG submission 188567) | Forest soil microbial communities from Algoma, Ontario, Canada - Jack Pine, Ontario site 1_JW_Ref_O2 (SPAdes) (version 2) | ecosystem: Environmental > Terrestrial > Soil > Boreal... | reverse complement strand
AGATGCAAACCATGATCCGCGACGTGCTTGCCTATTCGCAGGTTGACTCGCGCTCCCGCCCGTTCGCGCCCACCGCCTTCCTCGACGTCTTCAACGATGCCGTGACCCTGCTTCAGTCCTCCATCCATGATGCCGGCGGCGAGGTCACCTGCGGCGAAATGCCGGTGATCATGGGCGACCGCTCGCAATTGGTCCAGTTGATGCAAAACCTGATTGGCAACGGACTCAAATACCACGGCGACAAAGCGCCCAACATCCAGGTATCGGCCCAACACGAGGCGAACCAATGGATCTTTTCTGTTCGGGACAATGGTATTGGCGTCGACCCCAAGTATTACGACCGGATTTTTGAAATATTCAAGCGGTTGCATGATCAAACCGAGTATCCAGGCACCGGCATTGGATTGGCTGTCTGCCGTCGTGTGGTAACCCGCCACGGCGGCAGGATCTGGCTGGAGTCCGAGGCTGGGCATGGAAGTGTTTTTCATTTCACTATTCCTGAAGGGACGGACAAAATAAATGATCAGCGAATCAGTTAAAACTCGCCCGGCTGAGATCCTGCTCGCGGAAGACAACGAAAACGACGTGGAGTTGACGCGTCAGGGCTTCAAGAGATGCAAACTGCACCTCAACCTGCATCACGTCAGGGACGGAGTAGAATGCATGGCCTTCTTGCGCAAGCAAGGCGAATATTCCACCGCTCCCACACCAGACCTGCTTCTCCTCGATATAAATATGCCTCGAATGGACGGGCGTGAAGTGTTGGCGGAGATGGTGGCCGACGAAACCCTGAGCGCTATTCCTGTCGTTGTCTTGACAACATCGGCGCAGGATGAGGAGATCCTGAAAATGTATCGGCTCCGCTGTAGTTCCTACATCGTCAAGCCTGTCGATTTCGACCAATTTCTCTACGTGATTCGGTCGATCGCTGAGTACTGGTTCACAGTAGTAGTCTTGCCCGTCGTCAACTCAGCAGAAAAAGCGGCACGCGCCGGAGTCTGACGCCCCGGAGTCTGAAAGGAGAATTGTTGGCCCGGGTGCCCCATTCTTGCGCGTTTTGTGCGCAAGAGTGGGATTCCACTGAAGCGTCCTACATGGGATTTGGGTTACACCGTGGGGGCTGGCCCATCTTTGCGCCGGCACAAACCCGGCTGCCTCACCCTTCGTGGTTTTCGAAGGGTGAGCACCACGGAAGATGGCATCAAGAGACTATTCTCACTCCGAGTTCGGCCTTCTGGGCCTGGTTCACCAGCACGGGCCGAAATCCTAGCCCTTCGGCACCACAAACTACCTCTACGAGACTCCAACGCCGGGTGCGGGTGCCCCATTCTTGCGCGTTTATTGCGCAAGAGTGGGATTCCACTGAATTGTCCTACATGGGATTTGGGTTACACCGTGATTTTGGGTGGCGCAGCGCTTTAGCGCCGCGATACCGTCTTTCTTTTCGGCACCGGCTTTAGCCGCTGGGCTTCGACCGTGGTGCCGGGTGCCCCGCGTCTCACGGTCTTCGAGACGTGGGATGTGTATCAACCTAAACCAACTCCACTACCACCCGTTGCCCCACCAAAGCCGCGGCCCGCTGCAAACTCCCCAGCGTAATGTCGCGTTTCGGATCGAGAATGCGATCGACCTGCGACCGGCTCGTCTTCAGCAAGACCGCCATGCGCGCCTTGGAAATCTTTTTCTTCTTCATCGCCTTGGCCAATTGCCAGGCCACGACCTCTTTAATCGCTTGCGCCTGCGCTTCCTCAAAGATGTTTTCACTCTTCAAGAAGTCGTCAATGCTCGATCCCATGTTCCTCTTGCTCATTGTTCCAACTCCTTCTGGCGTCTGCGCGCCAGCGCTAAATCATCCGGCGGCGTTGTTCGTGTCTTCTTAATGAAACCGTGCAGCGCAACGAGGTGGCGCTCGTAAAAACAAATCAAGACTCGTGCAGTGCGATTACCCGTGAGATTTGTACGCACCTCCCACAATCCTCTGCCCATGGGACGGCACAGCGGCATGCCCACTGGCCAGCGCCATTGCGCGCGTAAGAGATCAGTCCCGATAGCACGCCGATCTGACTCGCTCATTTCCTTCAGCCACTCGCGGACGGGTTCCGCGCCAGCGTCACTGCGGAAGAATACGAGATCGACTTTCCGTGGTTCCCTCTCAACCGCCATTTTGAACCGTTGTCAGTGTACCATAAAAGGTACATGCCTAAACTTTGTAGACTTATCGTCGACCTCCAAATCCAAAGGAGTGCGCTAAGTTCGTACCCCTTGACCCGCCTGTTAGAATGACTAAGCAAGCAAAATTGGAGTGCAGCACGAACTTGACAACAGTACCCCCGGTCCAACAAGTCGTCCCGGGTCCGTACGGGCCGCGAAAAGCCCCTAAGTCCTTACGGATGCGGTATATCCATATAAGTCCTTTTGAATGAGGTATCAAGCTCTAACCCATTGATTCCAAAGGTACAGAAAAGGGGGGGAGGGGGGTACCCCGAATTTCCCGGCGAAAAAGACTTGCCCCAGCGATTAGTCCCGAAAAATATTTTTTCCCCGAAAAAACATGGCAACAAACTGGCCCCTGCCCACCGACCGCTGGCAACTGGCTCGCAGCACTCGCATAGCTCGCCATAACCCGCTCGCAGCCGTCGGAGTCATACTCATCGCCATCTTTGTGTTCGCGGCGATCTTCGCGCCTTGGATCGCTCCACAAGACCCCGCAAAAATCGATCTGCCCAATCGCCTGCAATCTCCGAGCTCGCAACACTGGTGCGGAACCGATGAACTCGGACGCGACATACTTTCGCGCCTAATCTGGGGAGCAAGAATCTCTCTCTTCGTCGGCAGCAGCGTTGTAGTGTGTTCACTTTTTCTCGGCCTCATCATTGGCAGCTTGGCGGGATATTACGGCGGAGGCATCGACCGCTTCGTCAACGTCGTTTTGATGAACGCGTTTCTTTCGTTCCCCGGAATTCTCATCGCCATCGCCTTCGTAGCCTTTCGCGGCCCGGGAATTTTTAATCTGATCCTCGCACTCTCAATCGGTGGTTGGGTTGGTTACGCGCGCCTGGTGCGCGCTCAGGTGTTGGCCGTGCGCGAACGCGAATTTGTCGAAGCGGCGCGAGCTCTTGGCGCAGGAGATCTCCACATTCTTACGCGCCACATTCTGCCCAATATTATTCAGCCCGTGATCGTGCAAGCCGCCATCGGAATGGCAGGCGCAGTTCTAGCCGAAGCCACAATGAGTTTTTTGGGATTAGGCGTACCGCCTCCAACCGCAAGTTGGGGATCGATGCTCAATGACGCGCGTTCGCATCTTTTCGACGCTCCGCATCTAGTGTTGTTTCCCGCAGTGACAGTGATGCTCGCAGTTCTGGCGTTCAATTTTATTGGAGACGCATTACGCGATCTTCTCGATCCGCGTTCACGAATCGAAGCCGGACTATAACTTCATCAACGAAATTGTCATGCTTCGCGAAGCGAAGGACCTGTTTTTTCCGCTCCCTCAAATTCACAAGCTCTCAACACTTCCGGTAAGTCTTTACGCCTCAATAACATTCAAGGATTCGATTTCCCGAATCTGATTTTCCACTGATCACGTATCGTGCCATCGAACGTCCAACTAAGCGACAACCGATCGGAACTTTTTCCAAAGCAGGTTCGTATGAAGAGAAATATGGAACTCAATTTTCAAGTCGAATGCTTGCAGGATGTAGCGGTCGTGAACTGCTCAGGACGCATGGTGCGCGGAGCAGCGCTCGATCAGTTGCGGCGCAGAATCGAGCAAATCGAACCCGTCCGCGTGCTCGTGCTCGATGTTTCGGAAGTCGATCATCTCGACGCTGGTGGATTGGGAACTCTGCTTCTAGTGCGCCGTTGGGCGATCCAGAAGTCGGCGAAGTTGAAGCTGGTGAATCCACCTGCCTTCTTCCGCCAAATGCTGGAAGCGACGAATCTCACGTCCGTGTTTGAGATTTCGTCGTTGAAAGAAGCCATCTCGATTTTGCGCGCGAAAGACTGCGCTTCGCGTTTCGCTATCGCCTGATCGCTGCGGTTGATAAAACCGACTGGCTAAAACGGAGTCGTGGACGCGATGCACTATAATTCGCGTCCATGAGTTCGCTCCCAAAGCCCACGATCTTCAAGCCAAAGAAACTTTCCACTTCTCGTCCCGAACCCGTCGACGCGCTCGTCTATCCGCGATTCTCTGGAATTACAACGTTCATGCGCTTGCCGCATATTCCGCGCGCGCAAGAACTCGATATCGCGTTGATCGGAATTCCGTTCGACGGAGGAACGACCTATCGTTCCGGACCGCGTTTCGGACCGCGCAGCGTGCGTGAGCAGAGCGCCATTATTCGTCCGTGGAATCCTGTGCTGAATGTCAATCCCTTCGCGCGCTGGCGGATTGCCGATTATGGCGACCTCTCGATCAACCCGCTCTCGCTCGATGACACTTACGATCGCATCACCAATCAGCTGAACCAGGTCGCCGACGCAGGTGCGAGAGCGTTATGCATCGGCGGAGATCACTCGATCCTTCTGCCCATCCTGCGTGCGATCCATCGCAAACACGGTCCTGTAGCGCTGGTGCAATTCGACGCGCATAACGACACTTGGTCGGGTTATTTCGGAAGTCCCAATTCGCATGGAACTCCTGTGCGCCGCGCTGTCGAAGAAGGCTTGCTGCTCGAAGGCAGCGTCTTGCAGGTAGGACTTCGAGGTCAGGTTTACTCGAAAGACGACTTCGAATTCGGCCGTCAGCACAAATTCAACGTCGTCACAGCCGAGCAATTCCATCGTCATGGGCTCTCTCCGGTTGAAAAGGTGTTGAAGCGGTTTCGCGGCAAACCGGTGTACTTCACACTCGACATCGACGCTGTGGATCCCGCGTTCGCGCCAGGAACCGGAACTCCGCAGGTAGGAGGTTTCTCCAGTTTTCAGATTCTTGAACTCGTCCGCGTTCTGAAAGGCCAATTGTTCGTCGGAGCCGACCTGGTAGAGGTTTCGCCGTCCTATGACAACGGCAACATCACGTCGATTCTGGCCGCCAATCTGCTCTACGAAATGCTCTGTCTGTTTTAGCAATCGCGAAATCACATGCCACAACTAGCACGCCAATTACGCATCACCGACTACTTCTCGCTCGGTTGGGGAGCGATGGTTGGTGTTGGATGGCTGGTCGTCATGGACGATTGGCTCCTCCGCGGAGGACCGCTTGGAGGAACGCTGGGTTTCCTTATCGGCGGAATTCTTCTGCTGCCGATCGGTTACGTATATGGCAAGTTAGTTATGGCAATGCCCGATGCATCGGGCGAGGTGGCCTACACTGCGAAGGTATTTCCGCGTTCCATCAGCTTTTTCACTGGATGGATGATGGTGCTAGCCTACTTCATCGTCTGTCCGTGGGAAGCCGTAGCAGTTGGCCGCATTGCCGCGTATATCTTTCCGGCTCTCGATTCCGTCGAGCTCTATCGAGTTGCAGGGAAGCCAGTCTATCTGCCGCATCTTGCCATAGGAATCGCATTGACCGCTTTAGTCACGGCAGTGAACTATCGAGGCGTCCGATTAAGCGCGACCTTTCAGAACTGGACAACGTTCGGCACGCTCGCACTCTTCATAGTATTCGTCGGCATCGGGATCACGCGCGGATCCCCCGCAAATTTCCCTCCTCTGTTTACCCACACTCCATTCTTGTCCATATTGCTCGTGCTGCAGATTGTTCCTTATTACATGACAGGCTATGAATCTGTGACCAAAGCCGCGGAGGAGGCGAACCCGCAATTCCGTGCGCAGAGTTTCTCTCGCGCCATTTACGCAGCTATCGCAGTCGGCGCTGTCTTCTACATCATCGTCATCGCGGCTGTCGGATTCGTAGCGCCATGGCACACGCTGACCGGACTGCCATTCATGACAGCCGTAGCGTTCGAACAAGCCATCGGCTCGCGTTGGATTGTGAGCATTATCCTGAGCGCCGCTCTGCTTTCGCTATTCAAAGTATTCAACGGAAACTTCGTCGCGGCCAGCCGTTTACTTTTCGCCATGGCGCGCCGTGACTTGGTCGATGCACGATTGGCCGCTATCCATCCCAGGAATCAAACTCCTGCAACTGCGGTGGTCTCGATAGGAATCGCCACTGCGCTCTGTATGTTTCTCGGCAGCGCGATTCTGGTCCCCATTTCCGAGGTCGGATCGGTCGCTTCTGCCACAGGATGGTTCGCGGCCTGCACCGCATATCTACGGATGAAGCCCAAACTTGCCGACCGAGTGATCGCGCTTCTAGGTGCAACGGTCGGATCGGCTATGGTGCTGATGAAACTCGTGCCGTCAGTGCCAGGAAGCTTTTCTGCCTGGGAATGGCTGGTTCTCGTGCTCTGGATCATTCTCGGCAGCGTTCTCGGTCGATCGATCGTAGCCAAATCGAAATAGGGCCGAATCCAACATAATCTTTGCAACCCGCGATGGTCTGGGCCATCTATCTCTGTATGGCGAAAGCAATCTGGGAAAACACGGTGATCGCGGAATCAGATAAAACTGTCGAAATCGAAGGGAACCAATATTTCCCCGCCGATTCGATTAAATCCGAATATTTCAAACCAAGCGCAAAGCATAGCGAATGTCCATGGAAGGGAACGGCGAGCTATTACAACCTCGAAGTGAACGGCAAGAACAACAACGATGCCGCCTGGTTCTATCCCAACCCAAAATCCGCGGCCAAGCAGATCCAGAACCACGTGGCTTTCTGGAAAGGCGTTCAGATTCAGAAGTAAGAAATACGCCGAGACGAAAGCAGTCTAAGGCTTGGCTGCTGTCGGCTCGTCGCGTTTGGCCGCAGCATGCTCGACGTCGTTCCGATTCGCCGGCGTAACCAGCGGTTTTGCAAGAGTGCCGGTCAGAAGCCACGCACATTCATCCCCACGCTTAAAAACGAAATCGGCTTTGTTGTCCGCGGATAAGTTTCCGCTGACGTTATAAGCGCCGTCACGCGATTCCAACCTCGCGTTAGCCAGTTGCCAGGCACCCTTCTTCAGGAGTAGCTCTCCGGTAAAGCTGCGCACCGTTCGCGGCGCCGATGATCCGGGAATTTCGATATTTGGCAGGCTGCCGTTGCGCATCGCGAATTGAACCTTGCCGTCCGCGCGCGATAACAGATCGCGGAAGCTTTCCCCCGACGCATCCAGATTGAAAGTGCCGTCCGCCGTTCCAGTGATCCAGCCATCGTTCATCAACGTGGCGACCTGCGTGAGCGAAATGTCGCGCAACGTCCCTTGGCCGTGATAGCGCACGGACGGATTCAAGGCGCGCGTCTTCGCCTCAGAAGTTGGAAGGTCGCGATTCGAGGCGTCGATCGTCCAGTTCCCTTGGTGCGTGCCTTGCATCAACTGTGCGCGCAGATTATTCAGGACGATTTTGCCTCGATCCACTTCCACTTGCGTGGCAAGTTGAGTTACGACCACCTTTTTCAATCCGAACCGCCCAACGTGCAGTTGGCCACGCGCCCGAACTGCGAGCAGAGGCGTGCGGTCTACCGCAGCGTTGCTGTCCGAATTAAGGATGCGGTACCACGGACGTTTGGTGGATTGAGGCGTGAACCATTCGGCAAGGTCAGCCGTCGAAAGCTGATCGGCTGTCAGGTCGAACTGATACATGCAAATGGGAGTCACGTCGGCAACTGTGCCAGGAACGGAGTTTGGGGCCGCGCAGTGCCTTGGTGCAGTGACGTCTCCGCTCCAGCGGGTGCTTCCCGTGCGCGCGGAGAGTTTCTGCAGCAACACCGCGTTGGGAAGCAGAGTGACGTTGGCTGAACTAATTTCGATCGGAGTATTTAGCCCGCGCATTTCGGCATGTACGTTGTGCAATTGCGCGCTGCCGGATGTTCCGGCCGGTGCAAATCCCTGCCAGGGACCGGATATGCTCGCGTCCAGCTTGGCCGCTCCTTCGGCTGCTGGGTGAGCGACCGGCAAACCCAGAAAATCTTCCAGACGAAATAGGTCCTTAAGTTCCACGTCGCCGCGCAGTGAAAATTGATAGCCACCAGTCGAGATCCAGCCACCGGCATCAATCGGGGGAGATGAGTTCACCGCCAGTGCGAACGGTCCGATCTTTAGATGAGTTTCGGCCGGTTCCTGTTCTTTTTCTGGCGCATTCTTGTCCAAGGACCTTGCATTTCCGTTCCGCGCAGATCGTGACTTGGAGGGAGTTGCGGCAGAAACTAACGTGAGAGGAATCGTGCCGAAGATAACCTCATCCTTTGCCGAGTCGGAGGACAGGCGTACGTCGTTCGCAGCGCCACTGCCTGTTAAGCTCTCCAAAACTCTAGCATTGCCGGTAGTGTGGAACTCGGCGTTCAGTAATCCAGTCGCGGTGAGGTTCTGGGGAATCTGCTGTTTCACCTGCCGCAGCAATCGGACCACGGAAGCAAGCGGTACCTTTTCCGCCTCGAACGCCAGATCGTAGGCCGCCGGTTGTGAGTCCACGGTCAATGTGCCGCTCAGTCGGACGGTTCCGTCGCCTACCGGCGCCTGGCACAGCAGATCGTTCAATTTACTGGTGATGGCGTCATACACTCCCGAGCAACCGGTTGCCAGCCGCACGTTTTCGCGATCGACAATATCGTAACGACGGAAATCTTCAACGACAGTTTGGCTCTCGATGCGCAGCGCTTCCGGAGTTCCCGATAACTTCGCCACGAGATTTACTCCGCCGCGCCATCCCCGGTCTTTGCCACTGAGCAAGGTTGTGATCTGTCCGAGTTGCCCTTTTTGCCATTGCACGCTGATTTGCATGGGAGTCGATGACAGGCTCGCAGCGCGTTGCCACGCGGCGTTGATCTGGAGCACTCCCGTATCGGTGAGATGAAAATCAGTTCGTACGGGCTGGGCCTTTATTCGGGAGCCCCAGGAATTTTCGGAGTCCTGCCAAAGCGTCAAGTCGGCATCCATTAGCGCGAACGACTTTTTCGTCTGGCCGATCTTGAAATTAAGGCGAGCGTTGCTGGCTTCAAGGTAGGGAAACGCGAAACGATGCTCGGAAGATGATTTTCCCGTGGGAGCCACTGGTATCTGCGCGTTGCGTTCGAGCAGGCTCGCCAGGTTCCATCGACCTTGATTGTTGCGTACCAGATTGATGCTGGGCTCGGTCGCACTCAGCGTGGCGATTTCAAGACGTCCGCGCAGCAAGGAACGAAAGCGGATAGCAGCGGACACTTCCTGAGCACGGATCATTGGCTCAGCGCTGAATGCGGGATCGTCGTAGATCACGAGCCCTTCCAGATCGAAGCCTGGCTGCGGCAGAAGGCGCAAGCGGACGTTGTCGAGCCCGACTCTTCGGCCCAGAGCATTCCCGATAGAAGCAGCGATACGACTTCGAAGTTTATAGACGCCGGGACGGAACAGAAACAGCATTAGGACGAGGGCCGCGAGCAAGGCCAGCCCTCGCCACGACCACAGGAATCTTGATCGAAGAAATTTGAACCGCGGTGATTTCACCGCACGATCCTGAAGGTTCGCGACCAACGCGTCTCGTCAAAGAAGTGAAAAATAGTGTGCGTGAAGAAGGCCACGCGGTCGGCCAGACTGCGCATCATGACCTGGTCGGCCGGAGTGATGAACGACCAGTAGATGAAGAGGGGACGGCCAATCACGTTCTTGCGTGGAATAAATCCCCAGAAACGGCTGTCATAACTGACGCCACGATTGTCGCCCATCGCAAAGTAGCTGTCGGGAGGCACCACGAGATCATCGCCTTCGATATGGGAAGGCAATTCGAGCGCCCATTTCTCGTCTTTGAATCCATAAATCTCGGAAGGTGGTACGGCAGGAAAATTGTCGCGGTAAGGGTTGTAATTCACCAGTTTCTGCTCGACGTACTTCTCATCGAGTTTCTCGCCGTTACGGTAGACGGCGCCATCGCGCAAGTGGATGCGGTCGCCCGGAATGCCAATGATCCGTTTTACGACGAAGAGTCCATGCTCTTCGGGCGACAAGAACACAACCACATCGCCCTCGTGGATTTCACGATAAGGCATCAGACGTTTCATCCAGCGGGTTGGCGGGGCGAACTGTTCGCGATCGACGATCACGTGGTCGCCGATCAGTAACGTGTTTTCCATGGAACTGGAGGGAATCTCAAAGTTCTGCAAAACAAAAGTCATGATGAATAGAACGATGGCCAGCAGGCTCGCCAGGGACGCGAGGAACTCTACCGGCGTTTCGCGCGGCTTCTCATCCGAAATGACTTCACTTTTCTTTGTTGGCAAGTGGGAACCTGTTCTCTGCTTGCGGTAAACGGTTAGCGTACTGGCTTGAAGGTACGCGACCAGCGCGTTTCATCGAAGAAGTGAATGATAGTGTGCGCCAGGAAGCCCAACCGGTCGCCAACGCTGCGCATTTCGTACTGGTAGTCCGGAGTCTCGAACGACCAGTAGATGAACATGGGGCGGCCAATCAGATTCTTGCGCGGAATAAACCCCCAGAAACGGCTGTCGTAGCTTACGTCGCGGTTATCGCCCATCGCGAAGTAGCTGTCTGGGGGAACGACGATATCGTCGCCCTCGATATGCTTCGGCAGTTCCTCCGTCCATTTTTCGTTTCTAACTCCGTAGTCCTCCGATGGAGCCACGGCAGGGAAATTGTCCGTGTAGGGGTTGTGCTGATCCCGTTTGTGGCGCACGAAAGGCTCGTCGAGCTTTTCTCCATTGCGGTAGACAACATCATCGCGCAGGTGGATGCGGTCGCCAGGGACACCGATGATCCTTTTCACCAGGAAGAGTCCGGGTTGTTCGGGTGACATGAACACGGCGACGTCATCGCGGCGAAGATCGCGATAGGGCAAGAGTGGTCCAAGCCAGTGCGTGGCCGCGGCAAATTGCTCGCGGTTGACGAATACGTGGTCGCCGATGAGCAGCGTGTCTTCCATCGAACTGGAGGGGATTTCAAACGCCTGCAGCACGAACGTGATGATGAAGAGACCAGTGACGAGAACTCCCGCAAGCGATGCCAGGAATTCCACCGTGGTCTCGCTTGGCTTTTCGTCCACCGCTTCTTGGTTGGCTATGATTTTTTCTTTCTTAGGCAAGTTCGATGTCCATTTCAGAGGATTTCTCTATCATCGCTTCACGATCAAAACACTTCTCACCAGAGACTTCCGCTCAGCGCACCAGTCGGAAGGAACGCTTCCAGCGCGCTATCTGAAACCAATGGGTTGCGGCATATGCAAGATGAAAAAGTCTATCACCTACGGTTGGCGAGCCGGGGAGATCGTTATTCGAGACGCCGGACGACCAATAAATCATCAGTGGTCGGCCGATGATATTCTCGCGCGGCACAAATCCCCAGAACCGGCTGTCCTTGCTGTCGTCCCGATTGTCACCCAGAACAAAATAGTGTCCGTCGGGAATAATTAACTGGTGGTTATCCACCAAGACGCGCATTTCCTTCCACCATTTTGCCTCGACGCCGTAATTAGGAGCAGTGTTCTGGGGAAAGTCGTCGAGATAAGAATTGTGCTGCCCTGGGATGTATTGCACATAGGGCTCTGGCAGCGGATTGCCGTTGACGTAGACACGTTTATTTACCAGACGCAGCCGGTCTCCAGGCAGTGCCACGACTCGTTTTACGAAATCCTGAGCCGGATTCACAGGGTAATGGAAGACGATGATGTCGCCGCGCCGAACCTTGCGATACGGCAGCAAACGGTTCCAGCCGGCGCTGCCTCCGTAACAGAACTTGTCTACCAGCACGTAGTCGCCGGTCAGCAATGTCTGTTCCATTGATTCCGACGGAATGGTGAATGCCTGGACGAGAAACGTCACGACAAAAACCGCGATGACGATGGTCCCCGCAACCGACTGAATCGTCGCGGGCCAATCGCCACCTAAAATCTTTTCACTCCAGGACATAAATTGAGATCGAGTCTGCCGTTTCGTGGATCGCCTTAGGCTTGCCCGGAAAACGCGGCCAAATGTTCCAGAACCTGCCGTGCCGCTTCCTGCTCGGCGCGTTTCTTGGTCGCACCTTGGGCTCGTCCTACAAATTCAGCCGGACCGGATTCAGTCGAAACGGGCTGCGGTAATCTCACCTCGACGGTAAAAGTCTTCTTATGTTCGGGGCCTTCCTCCTTGACCAGCGCATAAACAGGTTGCGGACCTCCCCGGGCCTGGAGAGCTTCCTGTAAGGCGGACTTGAAATCCATCACCGGGATAGCTGTCGTTTCCAGCTTCATGTGGGCGAGTTCGGGCTCCACAATCACGCGTACGATGAAGTCACGAGCGACTGCCCATCCGGCATCAAGATAGATCGCCGCCAAAATCGCTTCGAGCGAATCCACCAGCAGGCTGGCTTTGTTGCGTCCGCCACTCTTTTCTTCGCCGCGTCCCAGGCGGATGTAGTTACCGATTTGCAATTGCTCGGCCACGCGCAGCAGGTGACGCTGGCCGACCAGATGTGCACGCAACTTTGAGAGTTGACCTTCTTGGAATTCGGGGAAGCGTTGAAAGAGAGTTTCGCTGGTTGCCAGGCCGAGCACCGCATCCCCAAGAAACTCCAGCATCTCGTTGTCACCTTTTAGGGCGACTCCGTCGGTGGCCGCACCGGCGGAGCTCAGAGCTTCCAACTCGCGCGCTTGCGAGCTGTGAGTAAGCGCCTGCTCGAGAAGCTCGGGGCGTTGAAAGTGGTGACCCAGCGTTTCTTCCAACGTCATAATTTCGCGTGACATGATGTTGTAGGGACGCGTCTCCAGCCTTTGATACGAGGCCACTTTTGCATGGCCTCATATATTGACTGGAGCCGCGGCTAATTCTTTGGAGGCGTCGTTGCCTGAGCGGGCGCAGCCTGCACAGGCGCACTGCTTGCGGTCAGTGTCTGCAAGCGGTCGCGTTCCCGGCGCGCTGCGGTCCCTACAACGCTGGTCTCCTGTGTCTGCGTCATATCCACGGCACGATTCGTGACTTTGAGGGCTTCCGCGTATAACGCCTTCCTTTTTTCTGGATCAGTTGCCGCCGTTGCCTGCTTGTCGATCGCCAACGCTAGACGGAGAACCACCACTTTATCGGGATCAGCGGGATACGCGTCAATAGACTTCTGGAGATTTTCCTGCGCCGCCACGAAATCTTCTTTCTTGAAGTCAATCGTCCCGACGATTGAATAAGCCTGCGAGCGCAGAAGTCCCTTGTACGCGTCGACTTTCTCCTGCGGAGTGCCTTGCGGTACCTGGACGTCGGTATCAACGGTTTGTGTTGCTTTCTGCGCCATGCCGAGCGCTTCTGCAAAGCGCTGGTCTTTGTCGATGTCGGAATCGTGCGTTCTTTCGGTGACGACTTCAGCTACCGTTACCAGAGCTTCCGGGTTGTCGGGATCAAGGCCGAGCATCTTGCGGCCCATCGCCTCGGTCTTCTCAGCGTTATTGGTGTTCTGGTAAGCACGCATCGCATTCTGATAGAGCAGGATGCGAATTTCGCTGTCTGGAAATTTGGTGGCAAAGTCGTCGGCCGCTTTTTCGAGCGCAGCCGGATCGGTATTGGCGGCAGCGGCCTTATAAGCGTCAAACTCCGGCTGAGTCTTGGCTTGGGGAGGAAGCTTGGCTTGAGGCCCGGCGGGGG
>Ga0209006_10003888_pt1 | contig 13586 bp, 11 predicted proteins | sample JacPin_JW_Ref_O2_FD_188567 | JGI IMG/M metagenome (GOLD analysis project Ga0209006, IMG submission 188567) | Forest soil microbial communities from Algoma, Ontario, Canada - Jack Pine, Ontario site 1_JW_Ref_O2 (SPAdes) (version 2) | ecosystem: Environmental > Terrestrial > Soil > Boreal... | reverse complement strand
ACTTCATCGCGCGCGTGATCTGCTGGCTGCTCTTCACAGACCGGATGCGGCGCCGAAAATCGAGAAGTGTTGGCATAGGTAGCTGTGGCTAAATGCGGCGTTACTTCGCGGCCGCGACGGCTTCCTTTTCCGACGTGGTGAATCGCTGTTTGAATTCCTCGACGGCTCTCTTGATTTCGCCCTTGATCGCGTCGTCCAGAGCTTTCTTTTCCTTGATCGAGGTCAGGATGCCCGAGTGGCTCGTCTCGACGAACTGCACGAATTCCTTTTCGAAGCGGCGCACGTCGGCCACTGGAATCGAATCGAGCGGACCGGTCGTCGCGATGAAGATGATCAGAACCTGCTTCTCGACCGACAGCGGCTGGTATTGATCCTGTTTCAGAACTTCGGTGAGGCGCTGGCCGCGGCCGAGCTGCGCCTGCGTCGCTTTATCGAGCTGATCAGCGCCGAACTGCGCGAACGACGCGAGATCGCGATACTGCGCCATGTCCAATCGCAGCGAGCCGGCGACCTGACGCATCGCCTTGATCTGCGCGTTACCACCGACGCGGCTGACCGAGATACCGACGTTAATCGCGGGACGGATGCCGGCGTTGAAGAGGTCAGCTTCGAGATAAATCTGGCCGTCGGTGATCGAAATGACGTTCGTCGGAATGTACGCCGAAACGTCGCCCGCTTGCGTTTCGATAACAGGCAGCGATGTGAGCGAGCCCGCTCCGAGCTTGTCGTTCAGCTTCGCGGCGCGCTCCAACAAGCGCGAGTGGAGATAAAACACGTCGCCAGGAAACGCTTCGCGTCCCGGTGGGCGGCGCAGCAAGAGCGAAATTTCACGATAAGCCTGCGCGTGTTTCGAAAGATCGTCGTAGAACGTGATCGCGTGGCGTTTTGTGTCGCGAAAATATTCGCCCATCGCGCACGCGGCATACGGAGCGATGTACTGCACCGAAGCAGGTTCCGAGGCGGATGATGCGACGACGATCGTGTAATCCATCGCGCCGGCATCGGTCAGCACCTTCACAACCTGCGCAATCGTCGAGCGTTTTTGCCCGATCGCGCAGTAGATGCAGATCATGTCTCCGCCCTTCTGGTTGATGATCGTGTCCAGAATGACGGCGGTCTTACCGGTCTGACGGTCGCCGATGATCAGCTCGCGCTGTCCGCGGCCGATCGGAATCATCGAGTCGATGGCTTTGATACCGGTCTGCACCGGTTCGCGCACCGGCTGGCGATCGAGAACGCCGGGAGCGATTTTCTCCAGCGGATTGCGCTGCTTGGCCTGAATCGGTCCCTTGCCGTCGAGCGGTTCGCCGAGCGGGCTGACCACGCGTCCGACTAATGCCTCGCCGACGGGTACCGACATAATCGTGTTCGTGCGCTTGACGGTGTCGCCTTCCTTCAATTCCACCGTTTCGCCGAGCAGCACGGCGCCGACTTCGTCTTCTTCCAGGTTGAGCGCGATGCCGAAAACGTTGTGCGGGAACGCCAGCATCTCACCGGCCATGACCTTGTCGAGTCCGTGGATGCGCGCGATGCCGTCGCCGACGCTGATGATCGATCCGACTTCATCGACCGCGACGGTCTGCTCATAATTCGCGATCTGTTCGCGCAGAATCTTGCTGATTTCGTCCGCTTTTATATTCGCCATTCGCGCTCCGTAACTTGCCTGACTCGGACCAACCGGGCCTCGTGCACTCTCTCAAACGAACCGGGATTCAGCCCGGCGAACTCGAGGCTCGTCTAAACTCTCGCAACAACCGCATCGCCACTATGACAAGACCGCTGTGACAAACCGACCTGTAAAACAGCACATACCCCGACGAACGTCCAGACTTATTCGCCCGTCAACTTCGACCGCATCTCGTTCAACCGACTCCGCACCGATCCGTCGTAAATCGCGTCGCCAATCCGCACAACCGCGCCGCCAATCAGAGTCGGGTCGAGCGAATATTTCGCTTCGATGCGCTGCCCGGTCATGCGCTCCAGCGTGAACGCGAACTCCGCTTTCTGTGCCGCGCTCAGTTCGATCGCGGAGGAAACTTCCGCCTCGGCGATCCCTTGCCGCTCGCGAATGACTTCCTGAAACGAATCGACAATCTCCGGCAGGATGTGCATCCGCCCGTGGTCGGCGACAACGAACAGGAAATTTCGAATGACCTTGCTCGCGCCGAGCCGCGCCACCAGCTTTTGGATCACGCCATGCTTTGCTTCGCGATCGACCGCGGGCGTCGCCAGAAAATTTCGCAACTCAGCAGATTCGGCGTACGCATCACGGAAATCGATCAATTGACGCAGCGCCGCGTCCCCAGCTCCTTGCGCCAACGCAACATCCGCCAATGCATTGGCGTATTGAAGGTTCGCTGACTTCAATTGGGTCTCCCCGCGAGGCCCTTCACGAAGGCGCTGACCAGCGCTTCCTGAGCCTGCGGCGTGAGTTGTTTCGCGAGCAATGATTCGGCGCTGTCGACGGCCAGGTTGGCCGCGAGTGCTTTCAATTCCAAACGCGCCGCGCGTTCGGCCGCATCAATTTCCGCGGCTGCCGCGGCTTCGATTTTCTGCGCATCATCCAGAGTCGCGTTCCGAATTCGTTCGGCTTCGGCGGCCGCTTCACGCTGCGCCACGGCTCGCAATTGGGCGATTTCTTGTTCCAGCTTCGCCAGCTTCTGCTCGGCTTCGCGCAGTTGCCGGTCCGCTTCGATCCTAGCTTCCGTTGCCTTCTTGATGGCCGCGCCGATCTCGTCGGAGCGCTTGCGGAAAATCGGCGGCAAAAGCTTGCCGAAGACCCAGATTAAACCCGCCGCAACGAGCGCGAAATTGATCCACTTGAATAGCTCGTTCACGTGCGCGTTTGCGTCGCTGCCGCCCTCCGCAGCGTGAACGCTGGCTGCGGCGAACAGCATGGCAAACGCTACGCTGACCGCGAGTGAAAGACGGCGACCCGTCATGAAACCTCTCTGACTGGGCTGGTAGGCCTGGCTGGTGGAATCTGGATGACGCGCTGCGCGATTTCCGCAGCAAGCTGCGCGACGCTGGCCTCGATGTCCTGCTTTGCCGTTTCGAATTCGCGCGTCACGCGTTCTTTCGCGCTGGCGACGTGGCCCGCGGCCTTGCCGCGCGCTTGTTTCGCCGCTTCCGCACGATCATTTAATAGCTTTTTCCGCGCATCTTCCTGCTCGGCGTAAACCTTGGCGCGCGCCAGTTTCAGCGCATCCTGATACTGCTTCGCCTTGTTGGCAGCCGCCGTCTGCGCGGTTTCCGCAGCCTTGCGCGCCCCAACCGTGCGCGTCTCGCGCTCATCCATAACTTTCATCAGCGGTACGAAAAACAGCGTCCGCATGATGCCGTAGAAAATCAGAACGATCACGACTGTAGGCACAGCCTGAAGGAAGAGTTCGCCAAGTTGGTGAACAATCTGTTGCATTTAGCTTGTGTCGCCTGAACCTCAGGATTGGCAGCCGCCCGGCGCGCTCGACCCGGGATTTAGAGCGCTTCGGTGGCCTTTGAAGCGCCCCGCTCAATACAATAATTTTATAGCATCCACCGCATCGTGGCGTCAATTCGAGTGCGCGCGTTTTCGTGCGTAGGAGTTACATCGTCAACGCTTGATTTGTCTCGAATTTAAGCGCCAATTTGGCGTCTTCGCTGCGTTGAAACCCGCGCTCGACGCTATTGCTTCGGCGCGTTGCTTGTCGGAGCTGCTGGGGCCGCGGCCGGCGCGTTCGCCGCGCCCGCCGGCGGCGGACCATAAGCGTCGTAAACGTAGCGAACCAACAATGTTGAATTACTTCGCCCCATCGGGATGTTCAGATTCTCGTAGAGCTGAGTGCCATCGTACGACAACTCATACGTCCGGCTCATCTTCCCGTGTGGCCCCTTCTCATCCGTCGCAAGCTGCTTCCCGCTCCAACGCGCTGCAATCTCTTGATTATTGGCGTCCTTTGATTTCTGCGGCTTACGCCCGTCGGTAATGAGCGTCAGCTTTCTCTGCTGATCGTCGGTCAGATCGACTTCGCCCCTGTCAGTGAAGTCTGCGACCGTCAGCCGATTCGCAGGATTCATTAACTCCTGCATTTTCTGTCGCTCGTCGTCGCTCATGCCTTGCTGGCCCATTCGGCGCCCACCGCCGCCCATGCCTCCTCCCGGGTAGCCCAGGCGAGGTCCACCGCCGCCATACCCTCCGTTGCCCTGACTCCGATCCTGCTGAGCTTCCTGCATCTTCTGCTGTGGGTCATCGCTGTCGTCGCGGTTGAACTTCCAATCCCCAAATATCGACGTTCTCGGCTGCAACGCCGATTTCTTCACTTCCGGGCGAGGGGCGGGCGCTGGCGCATCTTTCGCCGGGGGCAACGTCATCGGCCCCGGAGGCGCTTGCGCCACCATAAACAGTGGGCAGCCGAATGAAAACAAGGCAGTTAGCGAAACTTTGAGCGCAGCTCGATGCACAAAATTCCCATTTTGGGATTTCACGGAATGCGTACCTCTTAGTTAGACGTTCCCAAATCGGACTTCGGAAGTTCCCTCAGCGCCCGATCCAGCGGCCAACCCTCGCCACTTCTCGGCCGTCGTTATTTATTTACTCAACCACGAATTCAGTTCGCTGGCCCGAGTCAGAATCCCAATGGCGCCCAGTCTCCGAAAATTCGCAAGTCGCTCCCGGTACCCATGCGCGCCCTTGGGCAGAATCGCCATGAACGGCACCTTCGCATCGCGCGCCGCCAGCGCATCGTCAATATTATCCCCTACGTAGACCGCTGTAGACGGATCACGCCCAGCCAAAATCTTCACCAATCCATCCGGCGCCGGCTTTCCATTCTTGACGTCGTCCATCGTAACAACCGTCCGAAAATGCTTCGAGTGCGGCCACTTATCGAACGTAAACGCATATTCCTTCCGCGTCCGTCCGGTAAACAGGTGAAGTTCGTATTTTTTCGCCCACGTCTCGATCTGCTTCGCCGTGATCACAAATTTTTCATTGTGCACATTGCCCGGCCGCTCGTCCGTGCCCCAATAAAACTTCTCAAACGCCGCCCGCGCCTGATCATAGGATGTCGGTTTGCCGAGCGCGGTCACCCAGTTCGCCGTCATCCGCCAGTCGTCATTGTGCCCCGGCTTCGCCTTCCACTTGTGCAGATCGGCGTACGTCACGCGCTTCCCGCTCAAATGCCGTACCGTTTCGATCGCCGACCGCCAATACGTAGCCCGCACATCGATCAGCACACCGTCGATATCGAAAATCAAAATCTTCGGATGCAATTTCAGCTTCGATTGCCGCACAGACTCTCGCGACTTCGTCGCAGGACTTCGTTTCGTTTTTTTGGATGTCATCTCGTAGGCAACGCGCTGTTTTTGAGAATCGAATATCGAGTTTCACCGCTCAAGCGATACACGTCAAGCTGGCAGCGCCAAGTTTCATGCACAAGTTACTTGCGTTGTTCCACCATCTCCGTCGAGAGCGTCGCCCCCGCGCGCCGCCCGATGTAATCCTCCAGGACATCATCGAGTTCCTGCGGCCGGATCGGCTTCGTCAAATACCCGTCCATCCCTCCCGCGATGCATTTCTCGCGATCGCCCTTCATCGCATGCGCCGTCAATGCAATGATCGGCTGATGCTTTCCCGTGATTTTTTCTTTCCCTCGAATCACCGCCGTCGCTTCGAGCCCATCCATCTCCGGCATCTGCACATCCATAAACACCAGATCGAAGTCGTGCTTCTCCATCGCCGCCAGCGCCTCGGCTCCATTCCCCGCGACAACTACGTGATGCCCGCGCTTTTCCAACAGCCTCACTGCCAGCCTCTGATTCACCGGATTGTCTTCCGCCAACAGCACGCGCAGCGAAGCCGACGGATCGCGCCCATCGTGCAGCGAAAATCGCGTGATCAGAGGAATCGCGCCGCTCTCCGTATGTGCTCCCAGAACCCGCGCAATCGCCTCGCGCAATTCCGACTGCCGGATCGGCTTCAGCAGATATGCCGCGACGCCCAGCTCCTGACATCGCGCCGCATCTCCGCGATGTCCCGCCGAAGTCAGCATCATGATCGTCGCGGTCGCCAGCTCGGGCCGCTTTCGAATCTGCTCGACGAGCGTGAACCCATCCATTTTCGGCATGTGCATGTCCGTCAAAATCAGCGAAAACGGCTGCCCTGTTGCGCGCGCCCCCGACAATGCGTCCAGCGCCTGCTGCCCTTCTTCCACCGAAACCGAAATCATCTCCCACCGACTCAGCATTCCTTCCAGAATGCGCCGGTTCGTCCGGTTATCATCGACGATCAACACGCGCGACCCTCGCAAAATCTCCGGTGGCGCGATCGATCCGATCTTGATCTCTTTCGCTTCGGTCAATCCGAGCCGCGCCGTGAAATGAAACTGGCTCCCGCGGCCAAGCTCGCTTTCCACCCAGATTTTTCCGCCCATCATCTGCACAAGCCGCGTTGAAATCGTCAGGCCGAGTCCCGTCCCTCCGTACTTCCGCGTTGTCGACGTATCCGCCTGAGAAAACGGCGCAAAAATCAGCTCGCGCTTTTCCTCAGGGATTCCGACGCCCGTGTCCGCCACCGTGAACTGCAACTCGCACTCGTTCGCTCCGCGCGATTTTGTCTGCACCCTCACCGCAATCTCGCCCGAATCCGTGAACTTGATCGCATTGCCCACCAGATTGATGACCACTTGCCGCAGCCGCGTCGAATCGCCGCACACCACCTCTGGCACTTCCGGCGCAACCTCGCACAAGAGTTCCAGCCCCTTTTCGTCCGCGCGGATCGCCACCGTCTTCAGTGTCGACTCCAGACTGTCGCGCAAATTAAAATCCACTGACTCCAGATCGATTTTCCCCGCCTCAATCTTCGAAAAATCCAGGATGTCGTTGATCACCGTCAGCAGCGCGTCCGAAGAACTCTTCACCGTGTCGAGATATTCGCGCTGCTCCGGCGTCAGTTCCGTATCGAGCGCCAGGTCGGTCATCCCCATGACGCCGTTGAGCGGCGTGCGAATTTCGTGGCTCATGTTGGCCAGAAATTCGCTCTTCGCCTTGCTCGCCGCTTCCGCCGCTTCCTTTGCGCGCTGCATTTCGTGCTCGACGCGCTGTCGCTCCGTGATGTCGCGCCCGACTCCGGCGATTCCGATCACCTCCCCGCTTCTATCAAACAGCGGCACTTTCGTCGTCAGCAAAACGATTCGGTCTCCGGTGCTGTTGGTGGACTCCTCTTCGTGCTCGAGCAATATTTTCTTCTGTCGCACCACCAGCTGTTCGTCCTCATAAAATTGCTTCGCCAGCCGCTTCGGATAAAAATCAAAATCCGTTTTCCCCAGCAGATCGGCCGGTGAAGTCACGCCCATCGATTCCGCCAGCGACGCGTTCGCCACCACGAAACAGCTCCGCGCGTCTTTCACATACATAAAATCGGGCACGTTATCGATCAACGCGCGCAGCATGCGCCGTTCTTCCGACAACGTCTCTTCCGCCAGCAATCGATCGTCGATCTCCGACTGCAGTTGCCGCGTTCGCTCTGCGACGCGCGTCTCCAGTTGGTTGTTCGAAGTCTGCAGCGCCTCGTCCCGCTCCTGGATGCCGTCCAGCATCTTGTTGAACGCCTGCACCAGCGCTCCGATTTCGTCGTCGCTCTGCACCTTGCCGCGTAATGTATAGTCCTCCTGCCGCGTCACCCGGTCTGCTGTCTCCGCCAGCCCTACCACCGGCTTCAGGATCAGCTGAATCAGCCGCGACGAAACCAGAAACGTCGCCAGCATGGAAATGAAAATCACTACCACCGAAATCTGCGTGTATCGGCGAATCTTCGCCTGCAGTTCGCCAAGGTCCGACGTGATCGCAATCCATCCCACCTGCTCGTTTCCCAGCGAAATCGGCCGGTATACTGCCACCGAATTCGACCCGAATTTTGCGTCCTCGCCGTGAGTGAGCGCCTCGCCGCACTGATCCTTTGCGCCGCTTCGTTGATATGCTGCGAAAAATTGCCCTCTCTTGTCGTACAAACACCCCGTCACGACATGCGGCTCGGCGCTCAACGCCTTCAAGATGTCCACCGCGGACTGCTTGTCGCTGAACGCGAGCGATGCCGTTGCGTTCGCTCCCAGCGTGCCGGCCAGCGCCGTCAGTTGGCTCGTAATCGCTCCGCGAAAACTTCCGCGCTCGTAGATCTCCGAACACAAACACGCCAGGCTCAGCCCCAGCAGGCTCGTCGTCAGAATGACGAACGTCAGCTTTCGTTGTATCGATGAACGTCGTTCCTTCGGCATCTCAGGTTCCCTTCGGGGCTCCCAGCACCGTTTTCGCCAGTGCCAGCAATTTCGCGCTGATCTTCAGCCCCGCCTTTCCCGCCGCATCCAGATTCACTTCGAAGCGAATCTTGTTGTCTTCGGTGCAAAACCCGATCGCCCCGCCGTTTTCCACGAATCGGTCACCCTCTCCTACCGTCAGAATCGGCAACGTCCCCGTGTTGGCCAGCATTTCTTCCACGTGCTTCTTGTCGCCCGATCCGCTGATGAACAAAACCTGGCACCCTCCCATTTTTCCCGAGCCGCTCAGGTGTTCCACATGCAGCGGCCGCTGCCCGATCATTTTTCCGTTCAGGGTCCGCTCCAACGCGCCGCGAAATGGGTCGTCTCCGATCGTGCAGTACGTGAACGGTTCGCCCGTTCCTTTAAACGCATCGGCCGGCCACTCGATGAATTGGGCGAACCGAAACAAAAACGCCGCCTTCACTTCGTACTCCAGCGCCACATTCGCGCTCGCAGCCGGCAGCGGACTGCACACCGCTGCCGTCAAAAGCACCGCGCCAGCCACCAAAACACAGCAACCCGGCCGCATGCGACCGTTCCATCGACGCCGCCATTTGGCCGCGAGCCTTCGGCCCCTTCCTTCGCGAGCCTCCGTCTGGCCTTTTCTCATCGAACCTTCGCCGCCTTGCCTAAAATCGCCAGGTCAACTTCGCGTACCCGCTCCGCCGGATCAGCGTCGATCGGGTAGAACCGTCGTTGGGGTCAAAAAATTCCAGGTGCCGATCCCGCAACAAATTCTGCCCATACACGCCTAACGTGAGGTGGCCGCTGATCCGCCAAATTACGTTTGTGTCGACTCTTGTATACGAAGGAACGTTCTGCGCCTCGAGACGGTCAACGAATTCCACCGATGCGTTCCACCCGATTTTCCGCGTCAAGTCCAGCTGCGACCGCAGCCGCGCATGCTGCCACGGGTCATTCCCCTCGGTCGACGGCCCGCTCCCTAGATCTTGACTTCCCGTACTCGGATGAAAATGCAGCCTCTCGAAGTCGAAACTCGGGTCGAGTGTCCACCGCGACGTTACCTTCCACTTCGCGGCGACCTCCGCTCCGTGCGTCTCCCCATGATTGAGGTTCTCTTCGATTGTCGGCAGTACCAGATGCGGGGGTGCGGGTGTCGTTTCGATGAAAGGCGTGCCGGGTTCTTCGCTGTTCTGGTGATCGTAATCGTTGTAATAAGCCGCAACATCGACCGACAGCGTCTTGCCCAGCGTCATCCGGTATCCCGCTTCGTACGCGACCAACCCTTCGTCCTTGACGTTTGGATTCCCGAACGAACTGATCTCCGCTGGCGCTCCGTCCGGCAACGTCACGGCCCCGGCGTTCTGCCGCAGCGAAGTGTCAATTTCCGCGGGCGATCTCACCGCGCGAGACACCGCCGCCCATACCATTCGTCTCGGATTGAACTGGTACACCGCGCGGACCGTCGGCATCACCGCAAATCCTGAGTACGTGTTGTGTTCGAACTTGCTTCCCACCGTCACGTAAACCCGGTTCGGAATCGCTTCGATCTCGTCCTGTGCGAAAAAACTGAACATCGTCTCGTCTTGCTTCGCGGGCACGAGCGACAACAATATCGATCCTTGCGACTGTTCTGTCGTGTAGCGGAATGTCGCACCCCACACCAGTTCCTGTCGATCTCCAGCCAGGTAGTGATGTCGGAAATCCAGGCTCCCCGTTTTGCGGTGATCGTCCAGCAGGTCGCTGCGTTCGTACGTATCGTACGACCCGCTCAGCGTCGTGTCCGAGCGCCCCGAAAACGTGTGGTTCCAGATCGACTGCACGTATCCCCCGCTCAAATTCACAAATAACTCTGGATTTAGCGGCCCAGGCGCCGATAGCGACGTCAATGTGTAGGTTGGGTCGCCTTCCCGCCCTGCATAAATGTCGCCCTGCACCGTCAGCGTGTCCTGCTCCGAAAGCCGCGCATCGGCTCGCGCGCCCGCACGCATCAGGTGCCAGCCATCGCCCGCTTCTGGCCCATCCACCGGTCTCATGCCGTGATTGTTGAAGTACTTTCCGTACACCCGGTAGTCGACTTGCTCTCCGGCCGAGCCGCCGTATTGCATCGTCCCGAAAATTGGATCCGTGTTTCCCCCTCCCGCCGTCACCATGCCCTCCTGCGTGTCGGCCGCCTTCTTTCGAATGATGTTCACCACGCCGTTCACCGCGTTGTCCCCCCAGACCGACGCTCCCGGCCCGCGAATCACTTCGATCCGCTCGATGTTCTCCAGAGGCAGATCCAGCGTGTCCCAAAACACCCCGCCAAATGTCGGTGTGTACACGTTCCGCCCATCGATCAATACCAGCAGCTCGTTGCTGAATTGCCCGTTCAGTCCGCGCGCACTGATCGCCCATGTGTTCGCGTTGATCTGCGCCACATTCAGCCCCGGCACCATTCGCAAAATGTCCGGGACATTTGTCGCCCCCGACCTGGCGATGTCATCCTGTGTGATCACAAACACCGCCGCCGCTGTCCTCGACAACGTCTGCTCCTTCTTCGATACCGACGTCACCTCCACCTTCATCAGATCTTCAAGGCTCGCGCTCGCAAGATCGTCCGATTTCCGTTGCGCATCCTGCGCATGCGCACCCGTGCAAACAGTCAGCGCCGTGATGACCGTTTGCACCAGCCGCGTTCGAAGCCTCGCACGACCTGACGCGCCGATTCGCACACTCCTCCTCGCGCATCGACACCTGCATGAACAACACCGAATCCACGACCGCGATTCAGCTCACATCCATCGTCTTTTCAGTGTTTTCGCTGCTGCCAACCAGGTTGGAAATCTCTCAACGAGCCTTGCGCTCGCCCCACCGTGCCAAACTGAACTACCTTCCATTAGGACTTTCCAAAATGGAAAGTCCTCTGTCCCACTCAGTTGCCCGCTCTTCCACCGCATTGCTACAATCTCTAAGAACGCGCCACACCAGCACGCAAACGCCGCCCAACCCGTAGGGGCACGGCACGCCGTGCCCGTCTTTTGCCCGTGACCGCTGCCGACACGCGGCCGAGAACACTCAGGAGATCGCCATGCCCGCCTACAACGGTGTCGATTACATCGACTTCGATTCGCTCCTCAACGACGAGGAAAAACTCGCCCGCCAGTCCGCGCGTCAATTCGTCGAGGCCGAAGTCATCCCCATCATCGAAAAGCACAGCCGCGAAGGCACATTCCCCAAGCATCTCGTCCCGCAGCTAGGCGAACTCGGCTTCTTCGGCGCCAGCCTCCACGGTTACGGCTGCGCCGGCATGTCCAACGTTGCCTACGGCCTCGTCACCCAGGAACTCGAGCGCGGCGACTCCGGCCTCCGCAGCTTTGTCTCCGTGCAAAGCGCTCTCGTCATGTATCCGATCTACGCCTACGGCAACGACGCGCAAAAAGACAAATGGCTCCCCCTCCTCGCGCAAGGCAAAGCCATCGGCTGCTTCGGCCTCACCGAACCGCAATTCGGTTCGAATCCCGGCGGCATGCTGACGCGCGCCGTGAAAAAGGGAAACAAGTACGTCCTCAACGGCGAAAAAATGTGGATCACCAGCGGTTCGCTCGCCGACGTCGCCGTTGTTTGGGCGAAAGGCGACGACGACAAAGTCCGCGGCTTCCTCGTCGAAAAAGGCACGCCCGGCTTCAAAGCGTGGGACGTCCACGGCAAATGGTCGCTGCGCGCCTCCGTTACCTCCGGCCTCGCCTTCACCGATTGCGAGATCCCCGAAGAAAATCTCCTCCCCGGCGTCGTCGGTCTAAAAGGTCCGCTCGGCTGCCTCAACCAAGCCCGCTACGGAATCGGCTGGGGCGCTCTCGGCGCCGCCATGGCGTGCTACGACACCGCGCTGCAATACGCCAAGACGCGCAAGCAGTTCGCCAACAAGCCCATCGCTTCACATCAATTGGTTCAGGAAAAGCTCGCCTGGATGATCACCGAAATCGTGAAGGGCCAGCTCCTCGCCCTCCACGTCGGCAAACTGAAAGATCAAGGCAAAGTCGACCACTCTCACATCTCGATGCTGAAAATGAACAACGTCGGCATCGCTCTCGACACCGCACGCAAAGCCCGCGACATCCTCGGCGCCAACGGCATCGTCGACGACTACTGCATCATGCGCCACATGAACAACCTCGAGTCTGTCTACACCTACGAGGGCACCAACGACATCCACAAACTCGTCATCGGCGAAAAAATCACCGGCATCCCCGCTTTCCTCTAGCCCATACGCGGTACCTCGATCGTCACGGCGGGCCATAACCTTTCTGCGCCGCCCAAGTCATGCACGGGCGCAGCACCGCTGCGCCCCAGCTTGCCCGGCCGTCCACCTGATTACGCCTCCGGGTTTTCTTTCTTCGGCTTTTTGGCTGTTGGGTGCCGCACCCTTTCGCTTTTAAAGGGTGCGGGTTTAGATTCCCCTTCAAGCACCATCTGATCGTTCGACACCCACCCACCTCCATCTCCGTTTTTTTCTTCCGCCCCGTCGCTCACCCGATGTATCGTTTCCATCGCAGGAGCCAGCTCAAAAAATGTCCCGACATCGATTTCGCATCGCACTAGCTCTCTTCACGCTCATCATCTTCTCCGGCACCGCGAGCGCTCAACGCGCCACCACTCCCGCCACCCCCGACCCCGCCAAACCCCAAATCCGCGCCATCACCGCCTTCGTCAATCTCGACCGCAACAAATACCAACAACAAATCGCCGACGCGATGAAGACCCTCAAGTACGCCCGCACCCTCCTCGAATCCCGCGGCTACGTCGTCCAAGGCGTTCGCATCGCCACGCAGCCTTTCTCCGAATACACCAAAGGCCTCTCCACCGAACAAACCGTCGAATTCTTCCGCAACTACGAAAATCTCGCCAACCAACAAAAATTCGACGCCAGCATCGGCCCCGCGATGCTCAACGCCAACGACCCCGATTCCCAAGCCGACGTCCTCGCCGAAATCCTCGCCGGCACAAAATCTCTCAACGGCAGCCTCGTCGTCGCCGGTGACGACGGAGTCCGCTGGCGCGCCGTCGGCGCCGCCGCTCGCGTCATCAAGCGCCTCGAAGACACCGACCGCAGCCAGGCCAACTTCCACTTCGCCGCCATCGCCATGGTCGGCCCGCTCACTCCGTTCTTCCCTGCCGCCTACGTCTCCGGCTTCGGCCACCAGTTCGCCATCGCCCTCGAATCCGCCAACACCGTCAACGCCGTCTTCAAAGATTCGCAAGACCTCAACGCCGCGCGCCAGAAACTCACCGACACGCTCGCCAAAACCGCCTTCGACATCGAAAGCATCGCGCAGCGCGTCGATCGCGACATGG
>Ga0209006_10003887_pt1 | contig 13586 bp, 13 predicted proteins | sample JacPin_JW_Ref_O2_FD_188567 | JGI IMG/M metagenome (GOLD analysis project Ga0209006, IMG submission 188567) | Forest soil microbial communities from Algoma, Ontario, Canada - Jack Pine, Ontario site 1_JW_Ref_O2 (SPAdes) (version 2) | ecosystem: Environmental > Terrestrial > Soil > Boreal... | reverse complement strand
CGACGATTGGAGTTGGCCGTGGATTTTCTACATCAACGTGCCGGTCGGCGTGGTGTCAGGATTCATCTGCTGGCGTTTTCTCGGACGGCACGACACGCCGACGCGCCAGTTGCCGATCGACACCGTGGGCCTGGGGCTACTGATGCTTTGGGTCGGTGCGCTGCAGGTGATGCTCGACAAAGGCAAGGACCTGGACTGGTTCGGGTCACCGGTCATCGTGGCGCTGAGTGTCGTAGCCGTGATCGCTTTCGTTGCCTGGCTGATCTGGGAGCTGACCGCGCGCTATCCGATTGTCGACTTGTCGCTGTTCGCACGGCGTAATTTCACCTTGGGGACCATCGCGTTCTGCGTCGGCTATGCGGTGTTCTTCGGCAACATCGTGCTGCTGCCGCTGTGGCTGCAGACCCAGCTTGGCTATACCGCGACCTGGGCCGGATTGGTGGCGGCGCCCGCGGGGCTGGTGTCGGTGCTGGTGGCGCCGTTCGTCGGCCGCATGGTCGGCAAGGTCGACGCGCGCCTGCTGGGTACGGTCGGCTTCCTGGGCTTCGCGATTTCCTTTTTCATGCGCTCCTGGCTCACCGCGGATGCGAGCTTCTTCGCCTTCGTCATGCCGCAACTGGTGATGGGTATCGGCATGGGAACCTTCTTCGTCGCGATGATCTCGATCCTGCTCGACGGCATTCCGCCGGAGCGCGTACCGTCGGCCTCCGGCGTGTCGAACTTCCTGCGCATTGTCGCCAGCGCCTTTGCCACCTCGATCACCACCACGTTCTGGGATCGCCACGAGGCGCTGCATCAGACTCACCTGGCGGAAAGCTCCAGCATCTACAGCCCGAACCTGCGGGCCTCGATCGACGGCCTGCAGGCCCTCGGCATCAACAACGACCCGACCGCGGTCGGCGTGTTGTCGCAGGGACTGATCCACCAGGCCTACCTGCTGTCGTCGCTGGATTATTTTCGCATCTCGGGCTGGCTGACTCTGGCCGGACTGGTATTGGTGTGGCTCGCGCGCCGGCCGCGCGACGCCAAACGTGTCGCCGCCGCGGATTAGACTGGAGCGCCGCTTGATGTGACGGGCAAGCAGTAGACCGAAAAGGAGTAGCTCATGAGTCGGGATGAAGTGACGGAGAAGATCGTTGCCACCAAAGTCAGGCTGGGTCTGAAGTGGGCCGAGGTGGCGGCGAAGGTCGGGCTGAGCAAGGAGTGGGTCACCGCCGCCTGCCTGGGACAGATGACACTCAATGCGCAGCAGGCGGCGGTGATCGGCGAGATCTTCAGCCTGAACGAGCAGGAGCGCAAATGGCTGACGGTCGTGCCCTACAAGGGCTCACTGCCTACCACTGTGCCTACCGATCCGCTGATTTACCGCTTCTATGAGCTGGTCAACGTCTACGGCACCACCATCAAGGAGCTGATACACGAGGAGTTTGGCGACGGCATCATGAGCGCGATCGACTTCACGATGGATCTCAAGCGCGAGGCCGATTCCAAAGGCGATCGGGTGCGCATCGCGATGTCGGGGAAATTCCTGCCGTACAAGACCTACTGACCGCCCTGCGGCTAATCCATCAGCGCCACGCTTTTGACCTGTGCGTACAGCGCAACTCCGGGTGCGATCGCCAGCTGTGCCACCGAGCGTAGGGTAATGCGGGCCAAGAGCGGCCGGCCGCCGACGTCGATGCGTACCAGGCGCTGCGCCGGATCGCGATCTTCGGTGACATCCATGACGCGGCCCGGCAGGATGTTGGTGATACTGGTGTGCTCGGGCGGCGCCAGCGCCAGGCTCACATCACGTGCATCGATGCGCACCCGGACCGCCTGGCCGACCGGTGCCGCTCGCAGCGAGATCGCGAGCCGGCCGGCCGCGATACCCACGTAGCTCAGGTGATAGCGCGGATCGTGTTCCTGGATGACGCCGTCGAAGATGCTGCCCGCCTCCTCGAGGTGCGCCAGCGGCAGGTCGGGGCGGGTCAGCATGTCGTGGATCGACCCGAATGCGCGCACCCGACCCGCCTCCAGCAGCGCAATGTGGTCGGCGATACGCATGACCTCGCCGATCTCGTGGCTGACGTAGACGATCGGAATCGACAGTTCGTCGTGCAGCCGCTCCAGATGCGGCAGGATTTCGGCGCGACTCACCAGATCCAGGCTCGACAGCGGTTCATCCATTAACAGCAGTTGCGGGCTAGTCAGCAGCGCGCGCGCAATGGCGACCCGCTGCCGTTGACCGCCCGACAGCTGATCGGCGCGGTGGCCGAGCAGGCTCTCCAGCCCCATGTAGCGCACCGCCTGCTCAAAGCCGATACGGCGCTGCGCCGGGGGCACCCGGCGCAGTCCGTATTCCAGGTTGCCCCGTACGTCGAGATGGGCAAACAGGCTCGATTCCTGAAACACATACCCCAGAGGCCGCAGGTAGGTGGGCACGAACTGCCGTGCGTCCTGCCAGATCTCGCCGTTGAAGCGCACCGATGCCTGCGCCACGCGCTCGAGGCCGGCAATGCAGCGCAACACGGTGGTCTTGCCGGAACCCGAGCGGCCGAACAAGGCCGTGATCCCGCGGCCGGGAAACTCGCATTCGACCTGCAGCTGAAAATCTGCGCGTGACCAGGCGATGTCGAGCGCCAGGCTCACGCGACGGCCGCGACTTCGGCGCGATGCCGATTGGCGCCGTAGACGATCAGCAGCAGGATGAAGCACGCGACCAGCAAGGTGATCGACAGGCGTTGTGCGCCGCTGTAATCCAGCGCTTCGACGTGGTTGAAGATCACGATCGACGCGGTTTGCGTGCGTCCCGGTATGTTTCCGCCGATCATCAACACCACACCGAATTCGCCCAGGGTATGGGCGAACGCCAGCACCGATCCGGTGATGAAGCCGCGGCGGGCAAGGGGTACCGCGACGGTGAGGAATCTATCCCACGGTGGTGCACGCAGCGTCGCAGCGACCTCGAGTGCGCGCAGCCCTACCGCCTGGAACGCAGCCTGCAACGGCTGGATGACGAATGGCATCGAATACAGCATCGATCCGATGACCAGGCCGCCAAAGCTGAAGCTCAGCGGTTGCAGTCCCAGCTGATGCATCAGCCTGCCGCCCCAGCCATAGGGACCGAGAAACAGCAGCAGGTAGAAGCCGAGCACCGTCGGTGGCAGCACCAGCGGCAGGGCCGCCATGGCCTCGCCAACGACCCGCAGTCGTGAGCGCGTGGTCGCCAGCCACCACGCCAGCGGCGTGCACAGCAGCAGCAGCAACGCCACGGTCACAGCCGCGAGCTTCAGGGAAATCCACAGCGCGACCAGATCGTCAGGGGAATAGAAGCTTGCGATCATTCCGGGACATGGTAGCCGGCCGCTTTGATGGCGGCGATGGCCTGCGGATCCTGTCGCAGCCACTTCAGGAACGCATCGGCGAGCGCACGCTTTCCGGTGCGCGTGAGTATCACGGCATCCTGAGTCAGCGGCGTGTACAGCGCTTGCGGCGGCAACCAGTACGATCCGGAGATCGCGTTGCTGTCGCTGACCTGGGACAGCGCCACGAAGGCCATGTCGACATTGCCGGTGGCGGCGAACTGCCAGGCCTGGTTGATGTTCTCGCCGACCGCCAGTTTCTTGTCCTGGTTGAGTTGCTCCCACAGGCCGAGGGCGGTGAGCACCTGCTGGGCGGCCGCGCCGTATGGCGCGTTGTGCGGGTCGGCAATCCCTATCATGCGGTATGCGCCGCCGCGCAGTACCTTGCCGTCGCGATCCACCACGTCGGCTTTCGGGCTCCACAGCACCAGGGTGCCGATGGCGTAGGTGAAGCGGCTGCCAGCTACACCCAGCCCTTCGGTTTCAAGCTGCCGCGGGCGATCGCTGTCCGCCGATAACAGTACATCGAACGGCGCGCCTTGCCGGATCTGGGTATAGAACTGACCGGAGGACCCGGAACTCAGCAGCAGCTTGTTGCCGCTCGCCTGTTCGAATTTCGGCGCCAGCTTCTGCAGCGTGCCGAAAAAATTGGCCGCGACCGCGACGTTGAGTTCCTCGGCCGGCGCCGCTGGCCCCGCCAGCGCCGGCAACGCGGCCAGCAGCCACAGCACGGCGAGCCAGCGTGTGCCGATCCGCATGCGTCGCCGCGCCGGCTCAGTCATTGACGGCGATCAGCACGTGGGAGGATTTGATCAGCGCGCTGCACTCGACGCCCTCGACCAGATTCAGTTCCTTGAGCGCATCATTGGTGACGATGGCGGTCAGTATGCGGCCGCCCGGCAACTCAATCTTCACCTCACCATTGACAGTGCCGGGAATTACCGCCGTGATCGTGCCACGCAGTTGATTGCGGGCGCTGACCCGCAGGTTTGCTTCCGGCGACAGCACGATGAAACTCGCTTTGATCAGCGCCACGGCGTGGCGTCCCGGCTTCAGGGCCAGATCCTCGACCGCGTCGTTGGTGATATTGGCGAAGATCTGCAGCCCACCGCCCAGATCGAGGATGACATCGGCGTTGACGGCGCCTTTGCGCACCTCCCGCACGATGCCGCGAAACTGGTTGCGCGCACTGGTCTTCATGGTAATGGCCTTCATCAGCTCGTTGAGCTTGCCAAAGTCGTGCACCTGGGCCTGCATCTGGCCCACCAGCTGCTGGTAGCCGGATTCCAGCAGGCGGTACAGACGCACCAGCGTGCGACCGTGCTCGGTCAGGTGGCTGCCGCCGCCGTGCTGACCGCCGGTGGCGCGGATCAGCAGCGGCTTGTCGGCCAGATTGTTCATCGCATCGACCGCATCCCAGGCCGCCTTGTAGCTCAGCCCGAGGTCTTTCGCTGCATGCGTAATCGAGCCCATGCGATCGATGCTCTCGAGCAGCGCGATGCGACCCGCGCCGACAAATTTCTGGCCTTTGCGCTCGAACCACAAGCCGCCATGTATCGCGATCGCCGCTGATTTGCTCTTCGGCATGCAGGGCGCTCAGCCGGTCGAGGCCGCGGTGATCGTGAGTCGAACGCCAGCGTTGGGCGCGCCGCTGAGTTGCAGCAGCAGCTCGCGCCCGGCGGGCAGCGAATACTGGACGATCTTGTGCGGCGCGAGGCACCCGGCCCGTCCCTGGAAATCGGCCGAATCGATCATCTTGCCGTCGGCGACGATGTCGATCCACACCGACTGATCCACCGACACCCGGTAGCTGCCCGGCTGCTGCAGCGACAGACGCGCCAATCCGGCGTAGCTGCCCTCGCTCGCGGGCTTCTTCCCGGGTGGAAGTGCCAGCGTGACCTGGGCGGCGGCTCCCAGCTGCAGCTGGTACAGCCGCTCCGGCTCGAGCCGCGGCGCCGACGCGGCGTCGTGTCCGGTGGCGATGGCTTGCGGCGCCGTGGCAAACAGGGCGCGTTCCTTATCGACGTTCCAGGAAAACCTGGCGCACGGATCATCCTGTGCCGAGGCAATAGTCGCCGCGAGGCTCAGCGCCAGCATCCCCCACAACCGCACCGCCCACTGCATGTGCGTCAACCGCTCGTGCGTCATATGAAAGCTAATATAGCGGGATTCGCCGCCGCCCGGCTAATCGATGCCCGCGCGCTGGCTGCGCCGCTCGAGCAGCAGTACGTCGCGCCACTGTCCGGCCAGCGGCCCGAAGCTCATTCGACCCAGGCGCCGGCGCACACCCAGCACTTCAAAGCCGAGCGCCTGATGCAAAGCCATGCTGGCGCCATTTTCCGGGAAGATGCCGGCCTGCAGCGTCCAATAACCCTGATCCTCCGACTGTGCAATCAAGGCCATCAGCAGCCGGCGTCCAACGCCGCGGCGCTGGCATGAGGGTGCAACGTATACGCTGACCTCGCCGACGCCGGCGTACACGCAGCGGCTGGACACGCGGCCCAACGCCGCCCAGCCCGCCGGCGTGCCCGCGTCGATGGCCAGCAGGCACAGCTCCGGTACATGACCGGAAAGCCATTGCGCAAACGAATCCGGAGCGCGGCTCTCGAAGGTGGCATGGCCGGTGTCGATTCCGGCCTGATAGATCGCGCGCACCGCCGGCCAGTGCTGCGCCTGCATCGACTCAATGATCATCAGCCGCAAAGCGCATCGACAGGTCGATGGCTTCTACGTTCTTGGTCAGCGAGCCGACCGAGATGAAGTCGACCCCGGTGGCAGCGATCGCGGGCACACGCTCCAGCGTGACGCCGCCGGAGCACTCCAGCAGCGCCGGCCGCTGGTGGGCGCGATTGAGCGCGACCGCGGCGCGCAAGTTATCGAGATCGAAGTTATCGAGCATCACCAGCTCGGCGTGTGCGTCGAGTACCTCGCGCAGCTGCTCGAGGTTTTCGACCTCGACCTCGACCCGCACCTCCGGCGACAGCGCGCGCGCGGCACTGACCGCCGCGCCGATCGAGCCAGCCGCGGCAATGTGGTTCTCCTTGATCAACACCATGTCATGCAGGCCCAGGCGATGGTTGCCGCCGCCGCCGCAGCGCACGGCATATTTCTGCGCGGTGCGCAGACCGGGAATGGTCTTGCGGGTGTCGAGGATACGGCAGCGCGTGCCACGCAGTGCATCCACGTAACGCGCCGTCACGCTCGCCGTGCCGGACAGCAACTGCAGAAAATTAAGTGCGGTACGCTCGCCCGTCAGGATGGGGCGGGCGGGGCCGGTCAGCCGGCACAGGATGGAGTTGGCCGGCGCGCGTGCACCTTCAGCAATCTGCCACTCGACGCGCACCGCCGGATCGAGCTGGCGGAAAGTCTCGTCGAACCAGGGCGCGCCGCAGATCACGGCCGCCTCGCGGCACAGAACGTGCGCCTGGGCCTGCTGCCCGGTTGGAATCAGGGCCGCCGTGACATCGCCCGATCCGATGTCCTCGCGCAGCGCGCGCGACACCTGATCGGGCAGGTCAGCGGGCAGCTGGCTCAGAACGGCAATGGGTGATTGGAGGCACCCATGCAAAGCAGCAGTGGAATGGACAGCACGAAGTTGGTCCGGGAGGCCATGGCCGCGGTCTTGCGCGCCTTGGCCTTCTCCTCATCGGTCGCCGGCACTATGCCGAGGATCTTCTTCTGGTTCGGCCAGATGAACACCCAGACATTGAACGCCATGATGGTGCCCAACCAGCCGCCGATACCGATCACCAGGCCGTAATAGTCCTGGCCCATATGACCCAGCGTGATGGCATTGGCGAGATTGTTGGCGCGCGCCAGATACCAGATGCCGGACAGCCAGGTGACCACGGCCGCCCAGCGGAACCAGAGCAGGGCACGGGGCGCGATGTATTTGGTGACTCCGGCGCCGCCCGGGCCGCCCTTGTCGGCCGCCGCCACGGCCAGGCCCGGCGTCTGCACCACGTTAAAGTAGTACAGCAGCCCGATCCACATGACCCCGGCGACGATATGAATCCAGATGGCCAGCCCCAGTTCCGCAAAGCCAGTCGGCGGAATCGCCAGGGCGATGATTACGGCCAGGATGACGCCGGTGATGATGGCGCCACGCACGGAATTGAGGGGATTCATGTCGACCTCGCTTAAGTTGTTGTTCTGCTTGAGCACCGCATGGAAAATGCGGTTTGAAGAATAGGCCAGCGCCCCCCATAATTCAACGCATACATCAAGGCAGGTGAACGACGATGGATGTGACCGAACGAATCCACAAGGAACTCGCTACCGCACCGGTAGTGCTGTTCATGAAGGGCAACCCCGACTTCCCGCAGTGCGGGTTTTCGGCCCAGACGGTTTCTGCACTGCGCAACCTTGGCGCACAGTTTCATTACGTCAATATCTTTGAAGACCCGGAGCTGCGTGAAGCGCTCAAACGGCATTCGAACTGGCCGACCTATCCCCAGCTGTATGTCAAGGGCGAGCTGATCGGCGGCTGCGATATCGCGCTCGATATGTATCGCAGCGGCGAGCTCAAGCAGTTGTTGCAGGACGCGGGGGCGGTCGCGGCCGTTCCGGCCTAGGCGGTCGGCTCGGGACCCGGCTCGTCCTCGGGCTCGGGGGCTGCCGCTGATAGTTCCTGCCAGCCCAACAGGCGTGCGCGCTGCTCGGCGCGCGCGTAGCTGTCCGCCAGTTCATTGCAGATCAGGCAAAACAGGTCCGCGGTGCGCTCGGCATCGTAGGTGGCCGAATGCGCCGAGGCCTTGTCCCACGTCAGGCCCGCGACCACCAGCGCCTTGGCCAGCACCGTCTGGCCCAAAGCCGCGCCGGCCAGAGTCGCGGTATCAAAGCATGAGAACGGATGGAACGGATTGCGCTTGGTGCCGGTGCGCAGCACCGCGGCGTTCAGGAACGCCAGGTCGAAGGCTGCATTGTGTCCCACCAGCACCGCGCGCCGGCATCCATGGCTGCGGATCGCGGTGCGTACCGCGCGAAAGATCCGCTGCAGCGCGTCGCTTTCGTCGATGGCCGGACGCAGTGGGTGCCACGGGTCGATTTTGTTGACCAGCAGCGACGCCGGGTCGAGGCGCGAGTTCTCGAACGGGCGCACATGATAGGAGTGCGTTTCGCCACGATGCAGGCGGCCATTCGCGTCGATGTCGATCAGTACCCCGGCAATTTGTAACAGCGCGTCGGTCCCAGGCTGAAAGCCACCGGTCTCGACATCGACGACGACCGGCAGGAATCCGCGAAAACGCCGCACCATCAGCGGCGGCGCGGCTACCGGCGCCGGTGGCGTGTCCGGTGTGTCCGGGGTGTCCGGGGTCTTCGGCGCGACGGTCGCATTGTACGGCGGCGGCGTCTCGATCATGCGCGCGCGCTCTGCAGCCGCCAGGCGATCGGCTCGCCGGCGCGCAGCGGCACCAGCTCAGCGCCATCGAATGGGTAGCTGGCCGGCGGTGACCAGGCCTCGCGCACCAGCGTGATCTCATCCTGGTTACGCGGCAGGCGGTAGAAATCCGCCCCGTACTCGGAGGCAAAGCCCTGCAACCGCGGCAGGATGGTTTCCGTCTCGAAGATCTCGGCGTACAGCTCGATGCCGGCATGGGAAGAGAACACGCCCGCGCAGCCGCAGGCGGATTCCTTGGCGGCGCGCGCGTGCGGTGCACTGTCGGTGCCGAGGAAGAATCGCGTATCCCCAGCGGCGAGCGGTTCCAGCAGTGCGCGCCGATCGGCCTCGGTCTTGAGCACCGGCAGGCAATACAGGTGCGGGCGCAGGCCGCCGGCGAACAGTGCGTTACGGTTGTGCAGCAGGTGCTGCGGAGTCACCGTGGCCGCGATACCGCGCCGCGCGGAGCGCACGAATTCGACCGCCGCGCGCGTGGTCACGTGCTCGAACACAATGCGCAGCTGCGGCCAGCGTTCGGCGAGTGGCGCCAGCACGCGTTCGATGAACCGCGCTTCGCGCTCGAACACGTCGACCCCCGCGTCCGTGACTTCACCATGGACCAGCAACGGCAGGTCGAGTGCCGACATAGCCGCCAGCGCGGGTTCGAGGCGCGCGATGTCGGTGACGCCCGCCTCGGAGTGCGTGGTCGCGCCGGCAGGATAAAGCTTGCAGCCGAAGATCGCGCCGCTGGCACTGGCTCGATCGATTTCGACGGCGCTGGTGTGATCAGTGAGATACAGCGTCATCAGCGGTTGAAAGCCGGACCCGGGTGGCAATGCCGCCAGGATGCGCTGCCGGTAGGCCAGGGCCAGCGCCGTGGTGGTGACGGGCGGCGCAAGATTGGGCATCACGATGGCGCGCGCAAAACGCTCGCTGGTGAACGGCAGTATTGCCCCTAGTGCGGCGCCGTCACGCAGGTGCAGGTGCCAGTCGTCGGGGCGGCGCAGCCGCAGTTCGCGCGTCATGAGGACGGCACGCGTTGCTGCAGTTTCACGTTCAGCAGCAGCTCCAGCGCGAAGCGCACGCCAAAGCCGGTGATCTCGGTCCCCACGTGCGCCAGTCCGCCGCGCCGCGTAGCCGACGACAGGTCGACGTGCACCCAGGCATTGTCATCGCCGATGAATCGCTTCAGAAAACGCGCGGCAAGGATGTGATCGCCCTTGCCATCGGCGCTGCATTGCATGATGTCGGCTAGCGGACTTTCCAGATCACTGTCGAAGTCCTCATCCAGTGGAAAGTTCCACACGCGCTCGCCGCTGCTGACGCCGGCCGCGACCAGGGCCTCGGCCAGCTGCGGCCGATTGGTGAACACACCACTGTAGCGTTCGGTCAATGCGTAGACGCAGGCACCGGTGAGCGTCGCAAAATCAATGGTCAGGCGCGGATGCGTGCGCGCGGCCAAGGCCAGCGTGTCGGCCAGTACCATGCGGCCCTCGGCGTCGGAGTGGATCACCTGGATGGTGGTGCCGTTGCTCGCCCGCACCACTTCCTGCGGCCGATAGGCGCTGGGGCCGATGTTGTTTTCGCTGATCGCGAGCCAGGCGTCGACATTCATCGGCGCCTTGAGCTCTGCCAGCGCCACCAGCGTGGCCACGGCTACTGCGCTGCCGGCCATGTCGGTGTGCATGTCGAGCATCGAGCGGTGGGGCTTGAGATTGACGCCACCGGTGTCGAACAGGATGCCCTTGCCGACCAGCGCCACGTCGGGGGAGCGGCCGCGCCTGGCGCTGCCCGCTTTGCGGCCGATCCAGCGCAGGTGGGCGATGCCGGCGGTGCGAGCGGCATTGCCGCGCGTCACGGCGAGGAAGGCGCCGGCGCCCAGGCGCTGCAGCCGCGCCTCCGAATACCAGCTCATGCGCAGATGATGGCGACGCGCCAACTCCTGCAGTGCTCGCCGATAGGCGCCGGCATCGAGCTTGTTGGGCGGCATCGCGGTAAGTGCCCGCACCAGGTTGGCGGCGCGCGCGCTGGCGGCGATGCGATCGACATCCAGTGCCGGCGCCGCATACAGCTCGATCGTCTTCAGGCGCCAGGGATCGGCGCGCCGGCTGCGAAATACAGGCAGCGCGAAACTCTCAGTCCAGGCCGCGCTCAGCAATGCCTCATACCACAGCGCCGCATCCGTCACGCCGCCACCGACCAGAAATCCGATCCGGCCGGGCTTGCGCGCCGCCAGTTCGCGCAGCAGCTTACCGGCCAGGCTCAGGCGCTCGAAACTGCTGGCACCGGCTTTGACGTAGGCGAGTTGCGCCAAGGTCTGGCGGCTGTTGGCCAGAGTGGTGCTGCGCGATGCCAGTGCCACCGGCTTGGCGCGCGCGTGCAGGTCCAGCCAGCGCCGCGCCTCGGGCAGCCGCCGCAGGAAAGCGACGTCCTTGGGAGTAGTGAGTACTACCAGCGCGTCAAGGCTGGCGGCACGGCGCTCGTTGGGCAGCACTCGACGCCGCTGCAGCACCGCCAGGGTGCAGTCGGGCAGCGTCATTTCAGACGGCCTCCATCGACCGCCGCCATTGCTTGACCATGCTAATTAAAACTCGGATCATGCCGGCCGCCCAAGGCGGGGCCGGTGCGCCTGAGCGATCCTAACACAGCGTCGCGGGAAGCTTTTTTCGCCAAGTATGCGGTTTTCCGAAAAGCACTAGAATTGCACTCATGAACGATGTGACACCCCCCCAGGACGTGACCGCGCCCCAGGATCTGGACCCCGCAGAAACGCAGGAATGGGTCGAATCGATCGAATCCGTGCTGCGGGCGGAAGGGCCGGAGCGTGCGCACTTTCTGATCGAGCGGCTGATCGAGCGCGCCCGTCGCTCCGGTGCCTATCTGCCCTATCGGCCCAATACCGCCTATGTCAATACGGTGTCGGTAGGCCAGCAGCCAGAGTACCCGGGTGATCGTGCGCTCGAGCGGCGCATCGAAGCCTTCATCCGCTGGAACGCGATCGCGATGGTGGTGCAGGCCAATCGCAAGTCGTCCGAATACGGCGGACACCTGGCCAGCTACGCATCGTCGGCGACCCTATATGAAGTGGGGTTCAATCATTTCTGGCGCGCGCCGAGCGACAAGCATCCCGGCGACCTGGTGTACATCCAGGGCCACTCGTCACCCGGCGTGTACGCGCGTGCGTACCTTGAAGGCCGCCTGAGCGACGAGCAGCTGGCGCACTTTCGCCAGGAGGTCGGCGGCCACGGCTTGAGTTCCTATCCGCATCCGTGGCTGATGCCGGACTTCTGGCAGTTCCCGACCGTATCCATGGGCCTGGGGCCGATGATGGCCATCTACCAGGCACGATTCATCCGCTACCTGGAAAACCGCGGGCTGGTGGCGCCTTCGGACCGCAAGGTGTGGGCGTTTTGCGGCGACGGTGAAATGGATGAGCCGGAGTCGATGGGCGCGTTGACGATGCCGGTGCGCGAGGGGCTCGACAACCTGATTTTCGTCGTCAACTGCAACCTGCAGCGCCTCGATGGTCCGGTACGCGGCAATGGCAAGATCATCCAGGAACTGGAGGCGGCGTTCCTCGGTGCCGGCTGGAACGTCATCAAGGTCATCTGGGGTTCGCGCTGGGATCCGCTGCTGGCGCGCGACACGCGCGGCATCCTGCAGCGCGTGATGGAGGATTGCGTTGACGGCGAGTATCAGAATTTCAAGGCCAAGGGCGGCGCCTACACGCGCGAGCATTTCTTCGGCAAGGATCCGGCGCTGAAGGAAATGGTGGCCAACATGTCCGATGAGGACATCTGGCGCCTCAATCGCGGTGGGCACGATGCGCTCAAGGTATTCGCTGCCTACCAGGCGGCGGTGAATACCAAGGGTCCGCCGACGGTGATACTCGCCAAGACGGTAAAGGGATTCGGTCTTGGCAAGGTGGCCGAAGGCCAGATGGTCGCGCACCAGCAGAAGAAACTCGATCTGGCCGCGGTGCGCGAGCTGCGCGATCGCTTCAACATCCCGGTGTCTGATCAGGACCTGGAGGATCTGCCGTTTCGCAAACCGGCGGCGGACAGTGACGAGATGCGCTACCTGCAGACGCACCGCAAGAATCTCGGCGGTTACCTGCCGGTACGCCGGCCGACCGCTCCGCCGCTTACCGTGCCGCCGCTGGAAGCATTCAAATCGATCCTGGAAGGCACCGCGGAGCGCGAGATCTCTACCACCATGGCATTCGTGCGCATCCTCACCGTGCTGCTCAAGGACAAGGGCATCGGCAAGCACATAGTGCCGATCGTCCCGGACGAGGCGCGGACCTTCGGCATGGAAGGCCTGTTCCGCCAGATCGGTATTTATTCTGCGGTCGGACAACTCTATACACCGGTGGATGCCGAGACGCTGATGTCGTACCGCGAGGATCGCAAGGGACAGATGCTCGAGGAGGGCATCAATGAGGCCGGCTCGACCTGTTCGTGGATTGCGGCGGCGACCTCGTATGCCAATCACGGCATCGCCATGGTGCCGTTCTACGTCTACTACTCGATGTTTGGCTTCCAGCGCGTGGGCGATTTCATCTGGGCCGCCGGCGATATGCGTGCGCGCGGATTCCTGGTGGGTGCAACAGCCGGGCGCACCACGCTGGCCGGTGAAGGGCTGCAGCACCAGGACGGCCACAGCCAGCTGGTTGCAACCACGATACCGAACTGCCGCGCCTATGATCCGACCTACGCCTATGAACTCGCAGTCATCATCCAGGATGGCATGCAGCGCATGTACGTCCAGAACGAAAGCGTGTTCTATTACATCTCGGTGATGAACGAGAATTATCCGCAGCCGGCGCTGCCGGCTGGCTCTGAAGCGGGCATTGTCAAGGG
>Ga0209006_10003886_pt1 | contig 13591 bp, 12 predicted proteins | sample JacPin_JW_Ref_O2_FD_188567 | JGI IMG/M metagenome (GOLD analysis project Ga0209006, IMG submission 188567) | Forest soil microbial communities from Algoma, Ontario, Canada - Jack Pine, Ontario site 1_JW_Ref_O2 (SPAdes) (version 2) | ecosystem: Environmental > Terrestrial > Soil > Boreal... | reverse complement strand
GAATCAAAAACTCCAGATCCACGACTGCCCCCACGACCCCCAAAAATCGACCGCCGTAGCTGACCGGGCTGCTGACTAGAACAACGGTTCGCGTCGATCTTCCGTCTTCCACTTGAAGCGCCTGGCCATTGTAGGCACGGCCGTCGCGAGCGGCATCGAAGGCATGTTGCAATTCGCGCTGCAGGAAAGCGTCCGGAGCGATGCGGCCTGCGGTTTTTCCCTTGCCCTCGGAGTTAAGCAGGGTCGCGTACGCGATTTCGTCCGAGGACGACACAAAATTTTCCAGCAAGGCTCGCAACTCCGGCGCTTCGATGTTCTTGCCGCCGATGTCTCCGCCACTGGCGACCTGAATCGCGAAGGAAAGGTCTGCCAACATTATTCGCAAAGAACGTCGATGCTGCGACAAGTCATCGGCCAGAGAGCGCGTCACCGTGTTCTGCAGCAGTTGCTCGTCGGTCTTCAACCGCTCCCGGTTATTCTTCTCCACCTCGGCAGAATAGAAGTACATGGGCACGATGCTGATGACGAGGAGCACGCCGAGGATTACATACAAAATCGGAATGCGCGCCAGACTCGGCGCGCCGGCAGGCGAGTCGCTCCCCGGGCTTGCTTGGGAAACGCCGTCGATCGAAGTGGCGGCGGCTTTCACAGGTATCTATAGAATTTTAATGTGGAAGAAGTACCTTGGGACGAAAACCGCAGGATTCACCGTTACTAAAGTACCAGGCGGACTGCACGCCTGGTGCGGAGTTGGCACGTAAAAGCGTTGGAAGCGCGAAGCCTCCGACTTGCTGCCTTACCTTCTCAACGTTTCGCTTTTACCGCTGCGGGTCATCAATTCATTAATCGCTTCGCGCGGAGCTTTGCCTTCGTGCAAGATGGCGTGCATTTGCTGCGTAATCGGCATCTCGATGCCATGAGCACGGGCTAGTTCTACCGCAGCGGTAGTGGTGAAGACCCCTTCAGCAACCATGCCGTGCATTCCACCGAGAATCTCCGGCAACTTTCGTCCACGACCAAGTTCCACGCCTACGCTGCGATTGCGCGAGAGACCGCCCGTGCACGTCAGAACCAGATCCCCAAGCCCGGCCAGGCCGGACATGGTCTCTGCTTTGCCTCCGCAGGCGACGACCAGGCGCGTCATCTCCGCCAGGCCTCGAGTGATGAGGGCCGCAACGGAATTGTGGCCAAGGCCAAGGCCGGCTGCCACACCGGCCGCAATCGCGATTGTATTTTTCAGCGCCCCACCAAGCTCAACGCCGATAGGGTCGTCGTTGGTGTAGACACGAAAACTCGCGTTGCTGAAGTGTTGCTGGATCGAGCGAGCCACTTCGGCGTCCTGCGATGCGAAGCTGACTGCGGTTGGATCTCCGCGTGCCGCTTCCAGCGCAAAGGATGGGCCGCTTAGCGCGCCGATTCCAGGTGCTACGCCTGCGCGACCCTTCACTACTTGCGCAATCACCTCGGTCATGCGCAGTAGCGAGTGCTCTTCCAATCCTTTGGTCGCGCTGACAATTGTGGTTTCGGCACGCAAGTACGGGCTGATTTCCTCAAACAGGTGGCGGCAATGTTGCGAGGGCATTACGCTCACCAGGATGTTCGCACTCTGAAGCGCTTCCGCGAGATCGTTGCAGGGGGCAACGGATGCCGGGATAATTTGACCCGGAAGAAACTTTTCGTTGATCCGACGCTGCGCAATGCTTTCGCAAACTTCTTTTTCGTGCGCCCAGAGTCGAATGCGATGGGCATCGTCGCGTCCCAGAACGATCGAGAGCGCTGTGCCCCAAGCCCCCGCGCCGATGATTGCGATCTGGCTCATACGCGCTTGCTTCCAATTCGGCTCTCTGTACCCGCGAGCAGACGGCGGATGTTTTCGTGATGCCGGACGATGATGAGCAAACAAGCCAAAGCGAGCAGCATCAGCGGCACATTCCTCCAAGAGTTCATCTCGTAAGTCAGCAGAGGAAGTGACGCAACCGCGACCATTGAGCCCAACGAGACATAGCGAAAAATGGCCACAACTGCGATAAAGACGCCTACAGCCAGCAGTACCGCTTTCGGGGTAATCATGATGAACGAGCCCAAGCCTGTAGCCACTCCCTTACCCCCGCGAAACTTCAGCCACACAGGAAAGATATGCCCCACAACCGCGCACAATGCTGCAAGGGACATCGCCGTATAAGGCATCAACCCATCTGGCGCTCGGGTCGCAAGGAAGTAGGCCAAGGTAACCGCAGCAGATCCCTTGATTGCGTCCAGCAGCAGGGTGACAATTCCGAGGGCCGGCGATTTGCGCGAGACGTTAGTTGCTCCAATGTTCCCGCTGCCGGTTTGGCGCACGTCCTCGCCGTGGAAAATGCGCACTAGCAAATATCCGAACGGGATCGAGCCCAGCAGATAACTCACAGCGGCGATCAGCGATAACGTGCGCATATGGGATGCTAGTGCAAGCGAAATCCTGCCAATTGCGTGTACTTCGATCCGCCGGGCGAAGGCTGGCTCTGGTAAAGAAAACATTCGCGCGCGATCATCGCGCCAAACTCCGGCGCGGACAACGCCGCTAATTTATCCTGCAGTTCTTGAAAGCCACGATTCGGCCTATCACCTTTCTGTTTGCGCGGCGAACCTGAGCCCCCGCCGCCGCGAGCGAGAGTGAGATGTGGACTGAAGGCATGGTCTTCTCTCGGTATGCCAAGCGCCGCCAACTTCTCATCCACAATCGCCGCCAGAGAAGTAAGTGCAGCGCCCGCTTCAATTCCTACCCAGAAAACCCGCGGCATACGAGGTCCTGGGAAAAATCCGTAGCCGCGAATCTTCATGTCAATCTCGTTAGCCGAAATACTTTGCAGCGCTCGCTTGATGCTCCCCATTTCGTCTTCTGATTTTTCCCCGATGAACTTCAGTGTGACATGTAAAGATTCAGGCTCTAGCCAGCGCGCATCGGGCGCAAAGCCACGGACACCGTCCATGAACCCCGCGATGCGACCGCGAATGGCATCGTCGACATCGAGAGCAACAAAAAGTCGCATAGTGAAGCTTTAGCTGTTAGCTCTTGGCCTTAAGCTTAAGTCGATGTGCGGTTGGCTTCCGCTGCATGCTAAAAGCCAAAAGCCAAAAGCTGTTCGTCACATCAACTTCCTTCGCAGCATATCCAGCGCCAGCGTGGTTGCAAACCAGCGGATGCGCTTCCGGTCGCCGGGAAAGTTCCGCTCGATCACTTCCGTGCCACTGTCGCTGGCCAGTGCGTGGTAAACCAATCCGACTGGTTTCTCCGGCGTTCCTCCTGATGGCCCGGCAACGCCAGTGATGCCAATACCAAAAGTTGACTCGCAGCGATAGCGAATACCCTCTGCCAAGGCAGCCGCAACCTCGCGGCTCACCGCGCCATGGCGTTCGATCATATCTGCGGGTACTCCCGCCAGTTCGTTTTTTACAGCATTGGAGTAGACAATCGCGCCGCCGGCAAAGTAGCGCGAGCTGCCACTTATGGACGTGATTCTTTCGCCCAGTAAGCCCCCGGTGCAGGATTCCGCCACGGCGAGCGTGGCATTGCGCATTTGCAACCAGTAACCAACAATCTGTTCGAGAGATTCGCCATTTCGCGAGTACACCGCGTCGTCCAGCTCTTCCTCGACCGCGTCGGCTGCCTCGTCGACGCGGGCCTGGGCTGCTTCCAGGGTTGCACTGCGCGATTTGAAATGCAGCTGTATTTCTCCCGCTCCCGCCAGAATTGTGGTTTGCACTTCATGGAAGCGCTTGTAGATGGGCGCCACGCGCGCGTCGACGGCCGATTCGCCCAGCATCGCCACTTTCAGCACCCGCGTCGCCAGAAATGCGGGAGGCAATTTTGCCCGCAGCCGATCGCGACACTCCGCCTCAAACAAGGCTTTCAGTTCATGGGGAGGCCCGGGCAACAATATGACAATGCGCTCGCGCCCGTCGAACTTGCCACTCAACCACTGACCGGGCGCGGTTCCATTTGGATTGGGCAGCACGACCGCGCCTTCGAGCACATCCGCCTGTTTGGCGTTGTTGGGCGACATCTTCCATCCACGGGTCGCGAAACGTTGCTCAATGCCGGCAAGGACCGCTTCATCGCGGTGCAACCCAACTCCCAGCGCCTCGGCTACGGCCTCGCGCGTAAGGTCGTCCTCAGTAGGTCCAAGGCCGCCGCTGAAAAGCACGATCTCGGAGCGAAACAGTGCGTGCTGCGCGGCCGCCACCAGACGCCTGCAATCATCACCCACCACGCTCTTGAAGATTATTTCCACACCCAATTGATTCATCTGCTCGGTGAGGAAAAGAGAGTTTGTGTCCATGCGGAAGGGAGTTAGCAACTCAGAACCAACCGCAATGATCTCAGCGTCCATCGGCTAGAGTGTAAATGAAAAACCGTATTCATCATTCAGCATTAGTATTCAGCCGGCAGGAAATGCTCGTAGCTGAATGCAGCGCGCAGGTTGCACCAGCGCTCGACGTGCGGCGGAACAGTTATTCCGGCAACAGCGGGAGCCCGGGAATATTCCACGCAAGATGGTGCACCGCATCGGTGGTGGCTAGCACCACGCTTCGTCCCGGCGCAAAAGCCAATCCCACGAGGCCGTGGCCCGCGACCTCAAGGCTCGCGTTGCCCTCAGGCGTAATTTTCACAATGCCGCGTTTGCCCGCCAAAGACGCCGCGACGTAGAGATTGCCTGGCGCGTCAAAAGCCAAGCCCTGCGGTCGCCCCAGGCCGCGGAAGAATTTGTGTACCGTTCCGTGAGGATCGATTCGATGCACCCCGTCAAAGCTCGAAGTGGTGGGCCCAGTAACAAATAAATCGCCCTGTGGGCCAAAGGCTAGATGATACGCAGATACACTCGGCTCTAAGGTCGCGAAAACAAATACCTGCTGGTCGCGGCCGATTTTGAAGATAGTGCCACTGCGGTCACCCACATACAGATTCTGATTTCGATCAAAAGCAATCCCTGTGGCGATTCCCATTCCTTCTGCGTACGTGGTCATGGTCCCGTTCGGTGCTACACGGTAGACTGCACCATCGTTTCGCGAAGACACATACATCTGTCCTTCGCGGTCGAACGCGATCGAAGTCGCGTTCATCATCTCCGCCACAAACGGCTTCACCGTGTAATTGGTATCGATCTTGAAAATGGAGACGGGAACTTTCTGGCCGCGCGAGCCAGAGAAAGTCGCGTAGATATTACCTTGCGCGTCCAGCGCCGGATTGGTGACCGGATGCAAGTTCTCGGCGATAGAAACCGCTACTTTCACGCTGTGCGAGTTGCTGATGTGCCCGTCTGCGGCAACCACCACCGGACCGGAAGTCGCCCCTTCAGGAACGCGTGCTACTAGAAAAGAGTCGGAACTGACGACTACCCCGCCTTCAATTTCGCCAAACTGCACCCGCGGCCGCTGCCATTCTTGCGAGCGCAATCCCGAACCCGCGATCCTGATTTCGCCTCCTGCCAGCGCAAGGACAGGCGACACCGACTCGATGTGCGGTCCACCGTTCACGTTCTTCTTGCCTAGTATGCGTTCGGAAAATCCCATGAAGAAAATACTCGCACTACTTTAGAAGACCAAAGTGCAGAAAGAGATGCATAACAGCCAAAGCGTAGAGGCCGGCGGCAACATCATCCAGCACGATTCCAGCGCCTTCTGGAATCGCCTCCAATTGTCTCACCGGGGGTGGCTTCACAATGTCGAAGACACGAAAAAGTATAAAGCCCGCGAGAAAAGATTTCCACGTGAGGGGTAAGGCGATCAGAGCTACCAGTTGGCCGGCAACCTCATCGATCACCACAAATTGCGGGTCCTTGATTCCAGACCCGCGCGCGATCAGCGTCGCTGCGGGAATGCCGATTAGCGTAACCAGCAAGGCTAGGCCGATGGCCACCGGAGTTCTCAGCGAATGCGGAAGATTATAGGCCAGCACCGCCCACCACAAGACGGTAGCGGCCGATGCCCATGTGCCAGGCCCGGGCCGCATACGGCCAGTGCCAAAGAAGGTGCCGACGAGCGTCGCCCACAGCGGAGTTCGTCGGATAGACTTTGGCGATTCCATTGTTAGGAACCGAGCGTCCGCGTAGCGCCGCCGCTTTCGGTTGTCCAAGGGCGTCTCACGATTCTTCGTCCGAATCTTCCGGAGCGCTGTCCCGGATCTGCTCTTCTCCATCGGCCACGGGTGAAGGAATCACGTAAGCCCCGCTCGCCCACTTGCCCAGATCGATGGTGCGGCAGCGATCACTGCAGAAGGGAAATTCCGGGTCTGCGCTCTTCACTACTTTCTTGCAAATCGGGCAGCGAAGTTTGAGAGTAGATTTGCGAGGCATTCAGAAATATTCCAAATTCTGACTGAACGAGGGCACGGAACTCACCTCGCAGGAGGCTACAAAATTCTAGCCACCAGGTCATAGTCATGCGCTTCGGTAATATGGCAGCGATAAAACTCGCCCGGGGTAGGCGCTTCGTCTTCCGGAAAATCGTTCACGAATACCTTCCCGTCGATTTCCGGAGCATGCATCGCCGTGCGGCCTTCCATGAGGAGATCCGTCTCCTCGGAATTTCCCTCGAGCAATAGGTCGAATTCTTTTCCGACAAGTGCTTTCTTCTTCTTTTTGCTGATTTGCCGCTGAATCCCCATCAGGTGTTTTCGCCGTCGCTCGATTTCACGGGGCGAAAGTTTTTTGTCCAACGCGTACGCATCCGCGCCGTCCTGGTCGGAGTAGGAAAACGTTCCCATCCAATCAAACTGCGCCTCGCGAACGAAAGCGCACAACTCTTCGAACTCTTTTTCGGTTTCTCCGGGGAAGCCAACGATAAACGAAGTCCGCAACGTTACACCGGGGATGGCGCGCCGCATCTTGGCAATCGATCGCAGAAATACATCGGCTGCGCCGCCCCGCTTCATACGCTTGAGTACCGACGCCGAGGCGTGTTGAAGCGGGACATCCATGTAAGAACAGATTTTTTCCTGCGACCCGATCGTCTCCAGAAGTTTTCCAGTGATCTTGTTCGGGTAGGCGTAGAGGAACCGAATCCAGCGCAAATCTTCGATCTGAGAAAGTTTCTCAAGCAGAAGAGCGAGGCCATCTTTGAGGCCAAAGTCTTCTCCGTAGCAAGTTGTGTCCTGCCCAATCAGCGTGATCTCGCGCACGCCGGCCTCTGCCAATCGCTCCGCTTCCGCGATCACCGATTCAAAGCGCCTTGAGCGAAACTTGCCACGCAACTGCGGAATGATGCAAAAGGTGCAAGGATGATCGCAGCCCTCCGCAATCTTGATATAAGCCGTAGACTTTGGCGTCGCCAGAACGCGCGGAGTGTCCTCGTCGTACAGATAGTTGGGTAGATCGGTGATCGCTCCGTCCCACTGCTCGCGCGAAAATCGCCCCTGTGCAGCCCGCGCATCGCCCTCGGGCCGTGAATTGAGAACGACGAAGGGAGAATTCGCGGCGGAATGCTTGTTGATTCCCGCCGTCGGATCCGGTGCGATACCCGCAGCCGCGAGAATATTTTGCAATTCGCCAGTTCCGACCACCGCATCTACTTCAGGAATGCGCTTCTGAATCTCATCGCGAAAGCGCTCGACCAGGCAGCCCGCCACAATCAGCTTTCGGGCGCGTCCCGCGGTCTTATGTCCCGCCATCTCAAGAATCGTATTCACGGACTCTTGCTGCGCGCTCTCAATGAACGAACATGTATTGACAACGATGACGTCCGCATCCTCTGCGCGCGGCGAGATCTGGGCCCCTGCTCGCGCTAAGAATCCCATCATCACTTCGCTATCGACAAGGTTCTTCGGACACCCCAGGCTCACGAAGCCGACTTTCTGCGGTCGTACCGTGGCTGTTGAGTTTTCCGGCTTCACTTCAGATTGTTCGTCTAAAACCGAGATAGTGAGTTCCTTCGAGGGCATGCAATCTAGCTATTTTAGCATCTACAGAGAACTACCCGCCTGACATAAGAGTGCCGCGCTTGACTCGGCGTCGCAGGCCACAAGGGGGAACTACAGTAACAACAGCCAGTATCGACCCACGCTTTCAAAGCTTACTCTTCGTGCTAGGCTAAGGCTCACCGAAAAAAGCAGTTATCCCGCATTCTGGAGGGGGAAATGTCTGGGAAACAAGCGCTGATTGCCGCGTTGGCGGCCATGTTAACAGTTTTGAGCGCCTCAGCCGACGCTCAAGACTATAAGAACGAAGTGACTGGAATTCTTGGCGCGACCTTCATCAGCGATCAGGGTGTTCACGGCCCTAACACTCCCACCATCAACCCCTTTGTTCGATCAGGAAACGGTGTTACCTTCGAAATCAATTACGCCCGCGTCTTGCTGGCTAGTCCGGTATTCTCGGTGTCGGCCGAACTGCCAGTGGTTTTCAACTTGGATGAAAAGTTGGGGTCTGGGGGCGACGTCGTTCCTCTCCGCTATCGGCAAATATTTATTACGCCTGCAGCCCGCCTCAACCTGTTTCCCGAGACCGCAGTTTCGCCGTGGGTGAGCTTGGGCGGTGGCCTGGCTCATTTCAGCGAGAGCAGCACCCTCATTTATGGCGGGACGAATCCAGGTGGCTCGTCGACTTCCGGTGTACTTCAGGGCGGCATCGGTCTGGACGTCCGACCTTGGCCGCGCTTCGGCTTTCGTGTAGAAGCCCGCGACTTCTGGTCTGGCACTCCCGACCTGCCTCTGGCCGATACAGGCAAGACTCGACAGCATAATTACTTTGTTGGAGTGGGAGTGGTCTACCACTTTTAGCTCTCCACAGTGGCGGGATGCTCACCATCGGGTTATGATTCTTGCGCCCGGCTTCTAATGCCAAGCTCGTCTAAGCTTCGGTGAGGAATCGATGAACGGGATTCTGTTCGCCCTCGCATTGCTTTTGGCTGCTCCGCAGATGTCAGATCCTCCGCAGCAATCCGGCCCAAAATCCGGGTTGACAATGGAACACACGCAAGAACGATATGAATCGGCGCGCCAGGCCGCCATCCACCTGAACGAACTTGCGGGAAACATCCATTCAGAATCCGATGCGAGGGAATTCGTGGATGCGGTCGCGGGACGATTTCTTGAGCACCAATACCAGTACTGGGCCGCTCAAGGAGTTCGCTATCAAGTGGCGCATGCCGAATATGAGGCGGTTGCGCATTCACGACTGATTCCGGAGCAACGCATCGTCAATATTTGGAACGAGTACGTGCGAGAAATCGATGCGCCGGAAGAGACTCTGATAACTGTCGCCGAACTGCATAATTTGCGAGACGCAACCTACACCTCGAGTCGCCTCATGTGGAAGCGGGAGGGATTTGGACAAATGCTTTGGACAATTCCCAACATCTATGCGGTCGATGCAAATGGCAAAGTTGCCGATGGTTGTCGAGCGATCGAGTCGCTAAAGATATTCCACGACATGTTCTATTTGTTTGAGAACGTAAGCCGCGCGCGGGAGCGAGTGCAGAAGGAAACCTTGGTTTCTGATCTAGTTCAGGGTACAAAACAGAACCCAGCCCCTCGGCCGAAGGCAGCGTGGGTCGAACTGAAGGCAGCCAGCGATCCAAAGCCCGTGATTCTCGCTGCGAGCCGTTATTTGCAGGCCCACAGTGAGCGTGATTACCGGCAACTTCTTGAAAGGCTTTTCAGTGAGTTGTTCCCGTCAGAGTGATCGCGACGGATTTCTAGTGCCTACTTCTTCGTCGCTGCCTCTACCTCTTCATACAATTCCGGCAGGCGGATCGCATCTTCTGCGGAATCTCCGAACCGCGCCGATTCGTAAGCGTCGGTGAACTTGCCGACGCGTACCCGCAAACGGCTGTCTTCGATTACCCGCACAAATTCTTGCGCGGTCTGGCTGCTGGATTTTCGCACTCCCCGCCGCGCCAGAAATCGAGCCATTCGTTCGTACCACATTACCGCCGCTTGGTCTGGAGAGCGCTCCGGATGTGCCCGCAATCGACCTGTGCGGATCATGCGGGCAATCCGTGCAGCATTGGAAAGCACTAGCAAAAGGAGCGCTATAGCTAAGCTCAGTCCTAGCCAGCGTTTCGGCGAATGTTCCACGGCACGCTGACTCTTTCTTGCCAGGTTCATCAGCCGCGCGTAGCGGAGCCGCGCCCATCTTCGTGCTCCCTCCCACGAGCGTCGTGTCCCGCTTATCATCGACTGCCCCAGCATGTATTGGTGTGTGGAGTCATAACTGACCACCCACTCCCGCCAAAACGATGCCGCGGCATCCAGGTAGAGCATCGCTCGGCCCCAACCTTGTGGCGACCCGACTGACCCGCCGGGCGTTGGATCGAACGTGACCCATCCGTATCCAGGAAAGTATGCTTCTACCCAGGAGTGCGCATTCCTGGCCCGAACTACGTAGTTGGCGGTCAGATCGTTGAATTCATCGCTGCGGAAGCCATTGACCACGCGTGAGGGAATGCCCAACGTCCGCAGCATTACAGCCATCGAAGAGGCGAAGTATTCGCAATGCCCCTGCTTGCGGACGAAGAGAAAATTAGCCAGAGGATCGCTTAACGGAGCGCGTTGCAACTGCAGCGTGTAGGAATAATGCGATAGCAAATACCTTTCAAGCGCTTCGGCTTTGTCGTAGTTGTTGGAAGCGGAAGCTGTGATCTGACGAGCCAACTGCGGGATGCGGAGATCGAGCGCCGGCAATTGCAAATAAGAAAATGAAAATTGCGGAGGATTGCCTGTTGCCTGGCGAAGATCCGCTGCTGCTGGTGAGGAAATATCCGAATCAGCTTCGTAGATACTCACGGGATGCTCAGCGTCCATATCCGATACCGCGCCGCCAGTATCGATCTCCACCGCGCGATAGGTCCCATTTACCCGCCGAGCCCAGGGAGCTAGAAAAAAAATATTGGTGCCGATCGGTTCCATCAAAACGCGGTAGTGAATGAGATGCGCACTGCTTCCGGATGCCCTGTGGGTCTGCCCAACTGCCGGTTCCGCCAATCCCTGGCTGAAGTAGGGGATCGCGAAACCGCCTTCCGTCTGACGCCGCAAAACGTAGGTTGCTGGCGGATTGGACCAGTTCTTTCCATCGAAATCCGCCAATGCCACTCCGCGCCAGTGCAAGGCGTACTGGCCGTGCTGATCACCCTCAATCTGGATGTGCATGACTACAGCATCGGACTGCTGGATCTCTCCAATCTGACCCAACTGCACGCGATCACTGAAGCCCGTAGAAAGATCAGTGCCAAACGAGTGGCCCCCCAGGTAGCCTGCCGACATGCGAGGTAAAAGAAAAAACACTGCTGCGGCTCCCGCCAAAATCATCAGCACAAGCGCGGGCGTGATCCGCGCCAGCGAAAAGGCCAGATGCCGGTGCTCATGCTCGTCGCGCGAATGCCGCGCCTGAAAGCGCGCCATTTTCCCCGACCTGCGCATCTCCATCAGGACGAAAGTGGCCACAGCCGTCACCGTGAATCCCGCGAAAAATAACAGGAACACGCTATCCACGGTAAGGACGGCGGAAGCCAGTACCATCAGAAAAGCCAGAATCGAGAGCGTGGTGTAATCGCGATCGCGACGCAGCGAAAAAGTTCGCACCACCACGGCAAACAAGACGAGATGCACAGTAGCCGTGAGAAAGCTGCGCGAGAGCAGGAAATAATCGACAGCATAAAAAATGAAATATGCAATCGTGAGGGGGGTGGTCCAGCGCTCGGAAAACACGATGCGCCTGCGCTCGGCCAGCAAATAACCGCGGACCGCCAATGCCGTTCCCACTAGAATTATCGCCGGCCAGTCCAGAACTCCAGTGCTGGCGAGGGTTCCAAACCCCGTCAGCACAAGCAAGTACATGGAAAGATCGAAGTACTTGTTGATTGCCTGCGACAGCGGAATGACGTCGAGTTCTGGGACGGACTGCGGCATCGGTCTCTATCGAAGAGTCTTTAGGCTTCCCTGCGTCTGACCCTATCCTCCAGTTTCTATTGTTCGACTTCTCCCTCGAGAAGGGAAGGCTTTCCAGTATTTTTCTCACACCGAAAGTCACTTGTCTTTTTCGCCGCGATGTAGGTAGACGATCGCCCACCGTGGAAGAAGCCTGCCGTTTGCTAGAATGATTCAGGTCAGGCATCGGTCCTACGCGACGTACTCTCGCCAACCCCGCCAGGTCCGGAAGGAAGCAACGGTAACGGGCTCTTGCGTGTGCAGTGGGGTCCCGGTGCCTGGCTTACAGTTTTCATTCGCTCGGCACGGTCGGCGCCGCCTCTCCCCGCCTAACAAATCTTTACGCGCTCTATACCACTCTTTTTGCAAGACCTGCCTTCTCAACCGTTATTTATAAAGATGCAGGGCAAGAAGTCAGTTGCTCCGCCATAGAGGGGTGAAATGCAAAAGGCTTTATCGATTTCAAATATTCCCGATGTCACCATTCGCGTTTCCGGAAAATTATTTCAGGGTCATCTTTCTTATCTGGATCAACTTGTTCAAACTGCGGGCGCATGCGAGTTGTGGGTATTGCTCGATCTCGAGAACCTTGAAGAAGTGGACCGTGCCGCGCTGCTTTACTTGATGCGTGGAGAGAGTTGCGTGTTCGACCTGATCTCGTGTCCCAATTTCGTTCGCGAGTGGATGACCCACGAATCTCGCCGAATCGCCTGAGGCCGGCGCGGCACAGCAACCGCTGCACAGCAAAGGAAAGCAAGGGAAATCCGGTCCTTCAAGCTCTTTTCTGAGCCTTTGCTGTGCCGCGTGCAAGTGCCGGTTAGACATTCTGCCCTCCAATCCTGCAAAATACTGAGTCTCGTACTCAGGAGCCTCTCATTTGACCAAACCTATCCGCGCCAAAATCAGCGCACTCGGCACCTATGTGCCGCCTCGCCTCCTCACCAACGCCGACCTGGAAAAAATGGTTGACACAACCAATGACTGGATACTCAGCCGCGTCGGTATTCGCGAACGGCACATTGTGAACAAAGGCGTGGCGACCAGCGATCTCGCAGTGGAGGCCGCGAAAAAAGCTCTTGCCCAGCGCGGCCTGGTTCCCAGCGATATAGATGCCATCATCGTTGGCACCGTAACCCCCGACATGTTTTTTCCTTCGACCGCATGCCTGGTTCAGCACAAGCTGGGCGCCGAAGGCGTGTGGGGATTCGATCTCTCCGCCGCTTGCTCCGCCTTCATCTACGCCGTGCAGACTGGTGCTCAATTTATCGCCACTGGCACGCATAAGCGGGTGCTCGTAATTGGCGCGGACGTAATGTCCTCGATCATCGATTACACCGACCGCGCAACCTGTGTGATCTTCGGTGACGGCGCTGGCGCCGTGATTCTGGAACCGGCGGAAGACGATTCCGTCGGCTTGATCGACTTCATTCACGAAGTCGACGGTTCCGGCGGATGCTATTTGCAAATGCCGGCGGGAGGCAGTCTCAACCCCTCATCGCACGAAACGGTCGACAAGAGAATGCATTACGTTCATCAGGATGGCCAGCAAGTGTTCAAGTTTGCCGTGCGCAAGCAAACCGAAGCCTGCCTGAAACTGCTGGAGCGCAATGGACTGAAGGGATCGGACATTGATGCTTTTATCCCCCACCAGGCGAACCTTCGCATCATCAACGCCACGGCGGATCGGCTTGG
>Ga0209006_10003885_pt1 | contig 13593 bp, 17 predicted proteins | sample JacPin_JW_Ref_O2_FD_188567 | JGI IMG/M metagenome (GOLD analysis project Ga0209006, IMG submission 188567) | Forest soil microbial communities from Algoma, Ontario, Canada - Jack Pine, Ontario site 1_JW_Ref_O2 (SPAdes) (version 2) | ecosystem: Environmental > Terrestrial > Soil > Boreal... | reverse complement strand
CAATCCTTACAGGAGTTGTACGTCCTCCTATGAACAGAGCTGCCAACGCCGTTTGTTCCGGATTTGGACCGGCAATCGCCGCGACCGGCACCGACGATTCCAATAGGGTCCACGGTGTCAGTCATACGTTCGGCTCCTTTCTGCGGATATGGGCCCTCATCGAGAGAGAGGCTGGTTCGCGTCTCATCTGTTCAGACCTCCCAGCCCCCGAAGTTGCGACGCACCCTGTTGCTCCCAGCAATTCCCGCACGCGAACGATGGCCGGGGCTTCACCTCAATGGGCTACCTGGCTTTCGCCGCCGCAAATCTCAGACCGAGGCCCGCACCAATTGACAAAAGGCCGACCAGACCAATCAGAGGCCACGGACTTGCGGTTGTAGGCAATGTTGGAGGCAGAGGGGCCTCAGCCGACGCAGCAAACACCTCTCCAATCTCGACTTCCTCTCCTGTTGGCTTTTGTGCTTTCAAGGGAGCTTGGCTCATAGCTACTATGTGGGGCGCTTTAACGGTCGCGGCGGGTTTTATTGTGTTCGCAGCGAACTCGGCCGGCATCGATGGTACTGGAGTGTTGTTTGCTTTCGCTAACGCAGTTGCCTTCGGCTTCGGATATACGAAGTCGTGGCCATAATTCTCGCCGGGATAGAACCACGCCTTGACAGCCTCGGGCGATCCAGCGGGCCGCTCCTCGAAGGTGATAATCGTCTTACCCGCAGGTTTGTTGCGGTGGTCTGGGATTGCCAGGAAAGTTCCGTACAGGTGCGTTTCGTTCTCGTTGAACACCTGTACAGTGTTCCGGTCCGACGATGAATCCGCCAGCTTGAATACGTAGGTTCCCGCCGACAGTACTTGGCCGGGAATCTCAACCGGACCGCTGAAGGTGAATACCGTCTTCTGGTCAAAGTCATCGGCAGCGGCGCGCTGGACCATTCCGCCCAGCAATCCGAGGCCGACAAAAAGCATAACGCTCGTTTTCATTCGATTCATTTTCTATCGTCTCCTTTTAGTGATCACCTAAAGTCGTCGTCTATCGTGATCGTTAAGCTCTGATTCAGGTGATCGTCTGACGATACGAACCAAGGCAATAGGCATGCCATCAGACGGCCCGTTGTTAATCAGCAGTTTCGTGCGAAGACGTGGGATCTGGTGCGCCACCGTGTCGACATCAATGTCATGTGGAAGTGACCAAGGCTGCGGGCGGCGTCTCGATGACCTCGCCGATGGGTTTCGCGGAAGCGCTGTCTGACGACGCAAGCCTCGCCGCGGCTTCCCTGGGGGAGTCGGCCACAGCCTACTTCCTCATTAGCGAATTCCAGTCAGCCGTAATTGCCGCTGTTTTGGTGGTCGTCATCGAACTCGGTGCCATCTCCTGGGTCCGTCACCGCGACTTGGCCCCTGCGCGCGGAGAAGAATGCTAGCTCCATCTAGACGCAGACTGCGGCTGGGACCAGATGATCGATGTGAGAAATTATGCGTTTGCGGTGTAAGCGTGACGAAGGATAGTAGTAGCGACCGGATCCGGAACTTCGCGGCGGGGAAAATGACCGATTCCATTCAGCAAGCCGGTCTCGTCCCGTCCAGAAATTATCAAGTCCCCTTCGGATTCCTCCAGCCTATTCTCCGGAACCATGAGCGTGGGAGTGGATAAACGTTCCATCTTGGTCGCTGGCCTTGACTGAAGGGTCTGGTAACGCGAATCGGATTCTATTTGTCGTCGGAGGGCACCCAGCCTGCTTCTTTGTGAGACCATCCCAAGTTACTTGCGAGCGCCGAGGTCTTGGTGCCCAGATCCTTTTCTTTGACAACATCGTTTTCTGTGATGATGAACGTCATCACACCAGACGATCTGTACTCAGCCGGGTAAGCGACGAAGGCGAACCCGCCAGCAGTCTTGCCATCTGTTCGGTTAGCCACGACACGAAAGTAGTAACCGTGGATCAGGACTGGCTCGCCGCTCGCGGATCCGCTCGCCGCTGCCGACACCAAACCCGCAAGAGCGCTGTCTACTTGACCCCCAGCCTTCTGGTTTGCGCGAAAGTTTCTTTCGGCGGCCACGAGTTCGTGACAAATCAAAATGGCCCTGAGTTCGTTCTCGCCGATTCGTCTGAATAAGACTTCCTTCAGACCAGTGTCCGGATCGAAGCGCCAGGAACCGTTCTTCTCAACGAGCGGGATAGGGAAGGGCCAGTTCACGGAGCCAATGTACAGGGTCACCGATCCGTTGGCGTCCCGACCCAGACGGTGCATCTCCTGGTATTTTTGGACGAACATTTCGCGGTCGAGCCGATCTTGGGCCTCATTGCCAGAGGCGGTGAGTTCCGATGGCCCGCCCAGGATGTTTGCGATGACCTCACCATTGTTGCTTTGCACGGCCTGGAAAAGTGCCTGGCCGGTCTCCGCGGCCGACGGAAACGTTGTCCGAGCAGATTGTTGAGCAAGCCCCTCGCGAGCGCCGCCAAGCGCCAACATCACAAGGATTGCTAGCGGGAACGTCGCCGATCGGACGCGTTCCGATAAGTTTCTATGACACAGGTTGATCATGTTCATCATTTCTCGTTTCTCGGCTTGCATCACCTCGCGCGAACTATCGCCGACCTCCGCCGCGGAACCCGCCAAAGCCCCCGCCGTGAAAACCGCCAAAGCTGGATTGGCCCCGAAAGGAACTGGATCTCGCAAACTCCCCATGATTGAAGCCGCTGAAAGCGCTGGAACGCGTTCCCTCGAATGTGCGCGACGCGGTGGAACGACCGAAGTCCTCCCGGTTCGGGCGAAAACGACCACGATTGACGATACTCCGGCTATGCGAGATGTACGGCCTGTGGTTGTAGACGCCCCTGCCGCCGCGCCAATCGTATCCCCAACCATTCCATCCCCAGCCAAATTCGTCGAAGAGTCCAACACCGAAACCCAAACCCCAATAGACTCCCGGACCATCCCAAAAAAGTCCCGGATACGGATACCAATCGGGAAAAACAGCCAGCGGATCGCCATACACCAGCCAGGGATCGTATTGCGGCACGTACACCACGTCCGGCGCTGCCGGTTGAATGACGATCGTTTTGTTGTTATTGCTTACGGTCTCCTGGGCGGTAGTCTTCAAGTTCCCGGCCCGCTGCGCCCGCTGACGCATGGTTTGAAGCGCCTGATTCAGGGCCTGCTGCTGGTTGATAGAGGCGTCGCCGAGTTCGGATGTCCACGCGAGATTCTGGTTCATATTGGCGAGCACCGCGGGGAACTGTGTTAGAGCTTTAACACCGGGATCCCAATGTTCTTTATTCACCTCTTTCGCAAGCTTCTCGCCTTCAAGGTGTTTGTGCTTTCCCATCCATTCCTCAGCCTTCACGATTTGGTCCGGATAGGTTGCGGCCGCCAGGATCTGCGCGATCAATGCGTCAGGATACAGGGCGATGGGCGCTACGAGTTGTTGCAATTGTTCGGGACTCTCTTGCGCAGCCTGAGGCGGCGACGGTGAAAGTAACGGGTCGGCCTGATAGGCGAACCCGTCTCGTATACCCATGAGCAGCAGACACAAGGAAACGAATAGTGCCATGCCCTGTTGAAGCGATTTCATAATGAGCTTCTCCTTCATGCTTCTTTGCGAGGGCTTTTTATTTGCTCGCGCCGGGAGGGAAGTGATCGAACATCTTCTGTACACCTTTGTCGAGGCCCCTGATGTTTTTGTCGGACTTGTTCGAAAGTGTGTCGCTGGCCGACCCCCGCCAGAAGAGTTTCTTGGTCTTCGTATCGAACAAATCGACAACGAGCGTGCCGACCTTGTAGTGTTCGACGTTTGTGGTTGCATCGCCGAATCCACCACCCCCTCCGAATCCACCTCCCCAGCCAAATCCACCTCCCCACCCCCAGCCGCCCCCGAAGCTGTCGTAGTAGGTGTTGAGAGTGCGGTGATCTTTTGTCATCTCCATCGCCACGATTGAGACATCGCCGCCCGATTCCACGGGTGTCCAGCCTTTCGTTGCCAGAGCCGCGTTGACGGCTTCCTTGATCCGGTCAATCCACAGCGAATTTTGCGTTTGGACCTTCTCCCAGGAGTAGGTTTTGTATCGACTAAAGTCCGCGCCGCGATCATAGTCAGTCTGCACCTTCTGCGCGAATAGCGCGGTCGCAGATAGAAGCACGATCCCCACGGAAGCGAATATCGTATGTTGTAACTTCATGAGTGTCACCTTTCGTTTGAGTCTCTGATCTATTCCGCCTGCATAGTATGCAATCGAGGGTCCAAGGGCTGATTACCGAACCGCCAAGCATGAAGGGCGACTTGTGGAGTGGGACCGTTCATTGTGTTATCGCCGTTGCAGGAGGATACGAGAAGGATGCCGAAGAGTGCCGTGGCACAAAGCACGAACACGATTCCAGCTCGGATTCGTCTTGCAGCATGCGGCGATGAAGCCGCTTCACTCGCGAACGGAGTCGTCTGTCTTGTGCGATCAGCGCGCTTTCCATGTCGTCGCCCCACGGAGGCGGTACATGCTTATCTTTATTGGTTTAATCGTTCATAGCCCAAGTAGGTGTGATCAGAGTTCCCTTCGGAGTCGAGTAGGCCAATGCCACCTTTAGCCCTTTGACGCCGGCCGCTGCCTGGGGCCCGACGAATCGATCTGCAACTGTGGTCATGATTATCCTCACGAAGAGTTTCGCTGCGCCCAGCGACATGACTCAGGTACGCAACGCGGCTGCCCAAGATGCTTCGTGGGTAGGTGATTGAAAGCAGCGACCCACATCAAATCTATTGGTGGACACCTCATTAGGCGTCCGTCGCCAGATGTGGCGTTAATCAAGTGGATCCAGCGCTAGGGTGATTTCTACGAATCCTGTAAATTCATGAGTGGGGTGATCCGCTCCGGTAGCAACAGCTCTCGCGTGATCCCGCTCCTCCCATGACGTTTGAGAAACTGCGCGACGATGACCGCGTTGTGCAGGATCGTGTCTCCGAGGCCGCGCGCACACCTGTGGGATCACTGCTTTCGTTGATCCCACGCATCCTGTTGAGTTCTTTCTAGCTGCTCGGGATCGCGTCTCACGGCATCATAAAGTTGCCTGGCGCGTTCATCGGCCAGAACGTGATTGAGTCCTGACTCGACTCTTTTCCCGCGCCGAGCCGCAGCCAGCTCAGTATCGATGAAACCCGCGTAGACACCGATTACCTGAGTTCCTTGTTTGCGAAGTTCGATTCGGGCAGCGTCCGAGACCGCAAGGGCCGCGTGCTTCGAGGCTGCATAAGTAGCGTTGAAGGGGGGTGTGAACCAGCTCACCACTGAAAGCATATTGACAATCGCGCCGCCGCCGTTCTTAGCGAGAATCGGAGCAAACGCCTGAATCATGGAGGCCATTCCAAACACATTCACTTGCATCTCTTTTCGCATGGCATCCACCGCGTCCGGAGCAAGAATTGGCGTATTCAACATCGCTCCTCGAACGACCAGGTCAAGATCGCTCGCCTAAGTCGTAACCCGACGGCCGCTTGCCAGCTCAAATCCGACGCTCCCGGCTGGCCCCCAAGACAAGGCGAGGCCCGCCCATCGATCGCACATCTTTTGTAGAGCCCGCAATGCAGGTGTCCGACGGCTAGAAGGGAGCAGCTGCTCGGGAGGCGCGATCCCCCTTACCTGCGTCTCGTGACAAAACGCGGCCCAACGTTCGCTTCTGGTTGCGCCCGCACTCCGACCGCGATCCGTCCGAAAGAACCTTGAGCTCGGCGAACCACCACCCAAGGGCAGACGATCAGCGTCTCTTGAACCCAGTGTGGTTCAGCCCCATATCCGGAGGTAAGTAATGCCGGATCGATCTGAAGCAGATCATGTACCCAAGGCTTGTTTACTTCATTCATTTCAACCGATATGGTTCAGGATCACGATCCATACGGGCAGTGTGACTACACCGAGCGCGTACGATTCGATCAGCCCAGAGCTTGCGAGCTTCGGATTTACGTCATAGCTCTTGCCGAAGACGATTCCGAAAAAACCACAGGGTATAGCGCTGAGCAGCGTGACGTACCGCGTTTGCGGCAACGAAAGATGGAGCAGGATCGCGATCCCGAGAGCGAGCCCCGGCTGCAACAGATTCTTGAGAAAGACTGCAACGAACGTGTTGCTTCCTAAATCGAACTTTTGGGCCGAAACGACCAATCCTGTGAGTACCAGAGCAGACCCCGCTGCCGCCGAGCCGATCATCGCGAGAGAGCGACTCGCATAAGAAGGGATTTGGAATCCGGCACAAGAGAACACAAGGCCGGCCAATGGCGCCCAGACGATTGGCTTCTTCAAAGAATTAAGCAGAGAAAGAGCGAAGTGCCGAACTGAAAGCCCGTCGCCAGAAGGGCCCCGTTCCGCGTCGAGGATCGCCAGCGTGATCGCGGAAATAGTGATGGAGCCGAGCGCGATGGAGGTTGCTACTGTGACTAAGGACTGCGACCCGTAGACAGGTGCAAGCAGCGCTAAGCCCACTGCGGCCGAGTTGGGAAAGCTGACCGTCAGCGCCAGGTCTGCACTCTCCGAATTGTCCAGCTTTTGGCCGGAACGAGCCCAAAAGAAGGTCATCGCGAACAGAACGAAGTAGACAATGGCCAGCACCAGGGCTGCACCAGCTTGCTCTCGCAACGCCGCGCGCGGAGTTTGTGCGATGGACAGGAAGAGCGAGCAAGGGACGGCGAAACTCATCACAAAGGCGATGAGATTTCTAACGTTTTGATTGTTCAGGACGCCCCGCAGACCCGCGATGTACCCCAGCAGCAGGCCGGCGAAGATCGGCACCAAAGCGTCGGCGAGAATTTTGATCATTCCTTCTCCTTAGGCTTCGCGCCACTGCTCTTCCATGCGGGCGCGAGCGGCCAAGCCTGCCTTACGCATTTCGCGCGCACCTGGCGAAGTGAGCCGATTGCTGAGATCCTTCGATCCCGCACGCGCATCGGCGATCGCATCGATCAATTCCTTTTGTATTTGAGCCACGGTGGTTTGGGATGGCCGATCGGGATCTTCGACGTGCAGCAACTTATGCAGCAGGCCGAGCTTGGCATAGTCGTGGATGTCGTACGACAGCGGTGCGATTTTGTGCCCCAGCACGTCCAATTCCGCCACCGTTCGAAGCGTGATTCGTGCGGCCGCCTCCTTGTGCATGGCATGAATGATTACCCCGGCGTCGTCGAAGGCAAGGATGCGGTTGGCCTGGTAACCATGTGTGAGGAAGCCGCCGGAAATAGCGTTTCCCATCACCAGCGCGATCACTGGATGCCCTTTCATCCGCGCGGACGCATAGGCGTCTGCGGCCGTTGCAGTGGCCAGGAAGATAGCGGCAGTCTCCTCGCGGCGGCCGTAAGCCTGACTCTTTACGTCCACGATGGCGATGATCGGACGCTTCTTGCCGTTCTTGTCCTGCTCGATCGCTTCGCGTATACGCGTCGCCAGCGTGTAAGACTCTTCGAGCCCGACTTCTCCGCGCCGCGCACAGGGAAAGCGAGCGGTCGGGTTCGGCACAACGCAGAGAAACCGCGCCGTGTCTTCACCGAGCTTGGCATCCGCCGTGAGTACGGAGCCCGGATCTCCCGCCATGGGAGAATTCTTGCCAGTAAACGCCTGGAACCATGCCTTACCGCGAATTCCCACTTGTTCGCTCATTGCGTGCCCCTTTCAGTGCTCCAGAGTTTCCTCAATGTGAGCGGATCGATCTGCTTGGCCGTGTCGAGAGCAGCAATGCGCTGGCGATAAAGCTCGACCTGTTGGCTGCGATGGACCTTCGGCAGCCCGGCCTTCACGTACCTCTGCACTGACGCCGCGATTTTTTCCGCATCGTCTAAAACCAGCTCATCGGCAACGCCCATACCGACGCGCTGTTCACCGCCATTGATGGCCCAAATGAGCGCTTTGTCGGATGAATCAAACTCCTCGATTCCGGACTCCTGCTCAATCACCTCGGGGCCATTTAGCCCCAGTCGCGCTTCCACCGTCATGACTATGTAGCTCGAAAGCCCTGCTGCTATGGACATGCCGCCGAAACACCCGACGGTGCCCGCGATCACTGTGATGACCGGCGCATACTCACGCAGGGCAAGGATCGATGCCATCACTTCGGCGATCACTGCGAGTCCGAGGTTGGCTTCCTGCAAGCGCACGCCGCCGGTTTCAAGCAACAATACCGCAACCGTGTTTTTGCCATTTTGGGAGTCCTGAGTTGCCAGGTCGAGAGCCGCAGTCATCTTCGCGCCCGAGACCTCGCCCATACTGCCGGCCTGGAATTTCCCTTCGAGTGCTATAAGGACGGCAGGCTTACCAGCGATCGTGCCTTTGAGGACAACGCAGCCGTCATCGGATTGCGGAGCGATGTCCTGCTCCGGCAGCCAGGGGGATTCAATCCGATCGAACGGGCCGACCAGTTCTCGCCAGGAACCAGGATCCATCAGGCTCTGCGCGCGCTCTCTTGCGTCTAGCTCGATGAAACTATGCCGCTGAACATATGGGGGAATAACCGTTGCGCTGCTCATTTCTTGATCACCTCACGAGGTTCAATCACCTCAACTGCCTGTTCCAGTCGCAGCATCACGCTGCCAGGAGTGGCACCCGCATCGTTGATATCAATACGGACTGCGCCGTCATACTTCGCGAAGAACCGGTCCATCACCGCCTTCCAGCTCGCTCCAAATCCGTTGACGCTAGTTAGAATCGAGACTTGGGCTCTTCTTGTTTCCGAGGGTTGCATCAAAACCTCCATGTCTCCGGACCCGACCACACCAACGTGTGCCCGCTTGGTAACGGGCCGCACCGCCGAAGGATAATCGAACTTAAGCTGCTCCATCTCTCGCCTCCCATTCACTCTGGTCTTTATCCACGTCACATTGCTCGCGCTCGACGGCATCCAGAAAGACTGTTGCCGCCAGCAAATCGGCACTTCCGCCGGGCGAAATATGCCTTCGGATCAGTTCGCGATCGAGTTCACGCATCTTCTGCCGGCCGTTTCGACTGCCGTATCCCCCCGCCACCAGAACGGCTTGCGCACCTGATTTCACAACGTCCAAGGCCTCAACACCGCCTCGATAGAGTACGCAGGTGTCGTCGAGTTCAGCCATCACGCTCAGCAATGCGTCCAGGCGGCAGATCTCTTCTAAACATTTCCGTGCTCGCCGATCGCGCAGGGTAGGAAGCCCGAACTGATTAACGTGGGGAAAGTCACTCGCCGCCTCTCCGCGCGCGCCGGCGACTCCGTAACGATTTCGAACAATGCCGCCGTGGGTGATGAGTTCTGGCTGCGCCCGGTCGCGAAGCCGTGCAATGCTACCCGCGACGGCTACTATCTCTCGAGCGCTTTGACCCTCCCCTCGTGCGGCCGCGGCGACAAGAAGACCAAGAATCCAAATAGCACCTTTGTGGCTGTTGCTTCCTTGTGTAGCCTTGAACATCGCCCGTTCGGCGGCGCGCCCTATCTCCGCCAGCTCCATGCGCAAGTCAGTATCCAGATCCCGAACTTGGGAACAAGATGCCATCGCGGCAAAGTAGGGCTCCAGGACAGTCGCAGATTTCGTCATCAATTTGAGCGAAAGGTCCTTGTGCGCTCCGGACCCTCGCCGGTCAACGAGGCCGGGTTTCGGCGTAAGCTCTGCCTCAGCGATTAGGGATTGCGTGGCGAGCGCGGCAACATGATCGGAACGCCGCCCAGTCTGCGCCCTGTCCTGCCTATCACCTGCTATGAGAAGACTCCTGTGCATTTACCAACTCCTGAACTTTGCGGGCACTTTGTAGAGACCGCCGGACCATGCCACCAGGTCTTCCATGCTTCTCGCGGCGAGCAGAGAACGGTTGGCCTGCAAACGCTGCACTCCAATGTCCTCGGGATAAGCGACGACGCCTCTTTGTCGCAGCTCCGCCGTTTCCTTAGGTTTCGCGCGCAGGCCGATCGGACTTACGCCAGCGACAGCGGCAAGCGCACGGCGACGCTCCTCCATACCTTCGGCTTTATATAGGTATGCGATGCCCTCTTCCGTCACTACATGACTGACGTCGTCCCCGTAAATCATGATGGGGGCGATCGGCATGCCTGCCTTTTTCCCGACTTCAACAGCGTCCAGGGTCTCGACGAACGCGGGAACGTCGCCCTTTGCGAATGTCTCCACAGTTTGAACCACCAGCTTCTTACCCCTGGCGGTCGGGCTTGGATTTGTCTTCAGATCCAGCCATGCAGGGCTTGCGTGCCGGCGGCCGTGAGGATCATGTCCCATGTTGGGAGCGCCACCAAAACCGCTGATTCGACCGGCTGTCACTGTCGATGAGTTTGCGTCGCCGTCCATCTGCAGTGTCGATCCAATGAAGCCATCCACCGCGTACTGCCCGGCAAGCTGGCAAAGTACGCGATTTGAACGCAAGCTTCCGTCGCGGCCGGTGAAGAAAACGTCTGGACGGGCACGAACGTATTCGTCCATCCCCACCTCGCTGCCAAAACAGTGGACGCTCTTCACCCATCCGCTCTCGATCGCGGGAATGAGTGTTGGATGCGGATTGAGCGCCCAGTGCTCGCAGACTTTTCCGCGCAGTCCGAGCGACTCGCCGTAAGTCGGCAGCAAGAGTTCAATCGCCGCCGTGTCGAATCCGATTCCATGGTTCAGCGAGTGGACTTGGTGGCGCTCATAAATACCTCGGATGACCATCATCCCGATAAGAATCTGAAGATCGGTGATCTGCCGCGGATCACGCGTGAACAGAGGCTCAATCGCATAGGGGCGATCCCCTTCGACGACCACGTCCACCCATGAAGATGGAATATCCACACGTGGAAGTGTGTCGACGATTTGGTTTACCTGCACGATTACGACTGCGTCGTGGAAAGCAGCGGCTTCGACGATCACCGGCGTGTCTTCGGTGTTCGGTCCGGTATATAAGTTGCCCCCCCGATCGGCCTGCTCGGCGCACACCAACACAACGTTTGGCGCCAGGTCGACCAACAATCGGGCATACAGTTCTACATAGGTGTGGATCGCCCCAATCTCGAGGACACCATCTTCGAGCAACTGCGCCACCCGCAGGCTCTGCGGTCCGGCAAAAGCGAAATCAACCTTCTTGGCGATTCCCAGCTCGAAAAGCGTCAGATGTTCGGGCCTGCTGATACTGGAAATAATCAGATGGAGATCGTACAGTTTCTTCGGATCGGCCTTCACCAGGGATCGCGAAAGGAAATCAGCCTGCTTTTGGTTATCCCCTTCCAGAACAATCCGGTCCCCCGGTGCAATAAGGGATTCCAACGCCTGTACGAGATGTTTTTGCGGCAACACTGGGCCATTCATCCAGGAGGAAACTAATTGCATGCGCCTGTTCTTCTCGTCGCGGCGCGCCGTCCAAGCGCGCGTTGTTTGTTGTTCTTCAACTGCGTATTCCATCGAATACTCCTTCAATCCTCAAGTCTGTTTCGTCGCCGGCTGCTGTAGGTCTGCAACTGGTTAAGAACCACTCAACGAGTTGTTCCAAAGTCGCTTTAGCCTTTGCCAGGCTCACTTCTGATTGCTGACGGTCTTGATTCCATGCGTTGTCAACAATGACGCTGCGAAGATCTCGAACACCGACGAGCCGCAACCAAAAGTCCAAATAGGTCGCTTGGTGATCGAATCGCGACGGCGGTATAGGCGTACCTTCCAGGAAACGTGAACCGCGCGTATAGACGGCGATTGCCTTTTCCACGTTCAAGAGAGGCCCGTACCGTTTGCCGTCGTAGGTAAACAGATAGTTTCGCTGCGCTACCAGATCAATCAATTGTTTGAGCTTGTAAGGCAGGCCAAAGTTCCACATGGGAGTTCCTAAGACGATGCGATCGGCGTTCTGAAAACGTTGGATCAACGATTGAATACGCTCCCACACGTTGGACTCTGCCTCCGTCATCGTTTCGTGCTTCACTGCTTTGTACTTCGATCCAATGGCGTCCTGATCGAACTCCGGTAGCTGCTCATGCCAGACGTTCAACGTATCCACAACTATTGAGGTGCCGTCGGATTTGCACGCCTCGATGAACGATTTGGTAAGGGCGATCGAATCGGAAGATTCGCCCCTTGGTGACGACTGAATTTCGAGAACTTTCACTTGATCTCCCTCCGGACGTGGGACTCCTTGCGGAGTCTGTGCTATTTCGAGACCATACGTGCGGCACTCTCAATCACATCTGCAACTTCCTTGGGATGCGAAACGTAGACTGAGTGGCTGGCGCCTGCGACTTCAACCGTGTGGCTATGAGCTCGCTTGGCGTACCATCGTTCGAGTTCAGGGCTGATCGTTCGATCGCTGCCGGGCACTACCATCCAGCTTGGTTTGGTTCTCCAGGCAGCCGTGGTGATCGTCGCTGAGAAATTCTCCGCAAAGTTGAGCACCTGCGAACGCGCCATGAATGCGGCCCGGTCGTCGGGAAGGTCAGCGGCGAACAATTCATGAAATCGCGCCGGATCGATATACGTGAAACCGTCCGGCGTATTCTTTATCGCGCCCGATTTGGCGAGGTCGCTCGGGAAGCGCTTTCCGTCCTCTGACTCTTTCTCGCCGGAATCTGGCATGTGGGCCGCGACGTACACCAAGCCGGCAACCGATGCATCCGTGCCAGCTTCCGTAATGACGGCTCCCCCATAGCTGTGAGCGACTAGAATGCACGGCCCACCTTGCTGAGCGAGCATGCGCTTCGTGGCAGCCACATCTTCTGTAAAGGATGTCTCCGGTTCCTGGACGACGCTGACGTTGTAGCCATCTTTGACAAGGATGTCGTAGACGCCTTTCCATCCAGAACCATCTGCCCAGGCTCCGTGTACCAGCACGATGTTGTTTATCGGCGTGGCCGGTCTTTGGGCGACAGAGTTGTTGGCAATTCCAAGGGCGCACAGACATATGAGCCCGGTCTTCACGTAATTCGCGATCATAAAACCTCCTTAAGGTTTAATCTCTTCGAAAAATAGGTTTTTCACGCTGTCTGCACTCGAGATGTCTCGGGCGGACCTGACGCTTGTTTTAGCTTCGACGAAACAGGACTGAGGCAGTTGAAGCCGATCATGCAATCGGATTCTCCTCGAATAAACGGGCGACCATCGCTGAGTCGAGGTAGGCACGAACTCGCACGATCAATTCCCCTCGGAAATAGACTACCCAGCAGTAGCGATTGTCGAAGCGCATGCCGTTCTTCGCCGTCGCAAGGGAATGAAGTTCGACTACTGCTTCGTCGTCTTTTACGATCAAATCCTCCACGTGGAGCTGCGCGCCGTTTTGTAGCACCTGGCCCAACTTGGCGAAGGTACCCTCCCTGAAAGCTCTCTTGCTAGGGTAGTGACCGGCGAGTGGGTGAGTTCCCATCACTATCCAGTCGACGTCGTCAGCTACCCATTCGAAGAACGCAGCGCCGTCGCCGTTCTCAAGTCCCTTAAAGATCTCGCGAACACGGTCGGATGTAATTGCCATTTGAATCTCTCCTGTCTTATGCGATCTGTCTTCTGCTTTCCTCATGCTGCCTTCGATGACGATGGCTTCCCGTGGCCTGTCTTGACGGAGCCGAGCAGTTTCATCAGGTCCTTGACCTGGATGTTTTCCACCGTACGCGCGGCATCCTTGATTTCGCCGGAAAGCCCCTCGTCGACGC
>Ga0209006_10003884_pt1 | contig 13593 bp, 15 predicted proteins | sample JacPin_JW_Ref_O2_FD_188567 | JGI IMG/M metagenome (GOLD analysis project Ga0209006, IMG submission 188567) | Forest soil microbial communities from Algoma, Ontario, Canada - Jack Pine, Ontario site 1_JW_Ref_O2 (SPAdes) (version 2) | ecosystem: Environmental > Terrestrial > Soil > Boreal... | reverse complement strand
ATTGCCGGTCTCCTTTTTTATCTGTGCTTCGAGCACCTCGATAACTTGGGAGCGTACACCGCATCCCGTCCGGAGACCGGCCTTCTCATCCCATCTGTTCTCGCCAGTTGAAGCTGTTGATCAGCCAATAAAGGCCGACTCGGGAGGACCGCTTTGGACAAGAACTTCTTCTTGGGGCGCCTTAGATCTCTCCGTGTGTCTCTGCAGGATGACCGTTCCTGATCTTTGCATAACGGTCCTTGAGTGCGGTCATCTTCTGGTCGAGCTCGGCTCTTGAGAGGAAGCGTCCACCGGCGATAACCGCAGCGATTTTCCGAGTGTTTGCGACATCGACCATCGGATCCGAGTCCAGCAGCAATAGGTCGGCGCGCTTGCCTATCGCGATCACGCCGCGGTCCGAGGCTACACCCAACCACTCCGCCGGCAACCGCGTTGCTCCTTCCAGGACCTGCCGATTGCTCAAGCCGTACCGCCCCATCACTTCCAACTCATCGTGCAGAGCGAAACCCGGGACCAACCCCGGAACCGGCGTGTCCGTCCCTGCGAGCACTGGTATTCCCGCCGCTGCGAATGCCTGAACCAGCTGCTTGTTGAACGCCACAATGGACTGAACGTAGGCGATAAATTTCGCGTTCCCGTTCGCTACATAGGAATTGTGCTCGGTAACGAAGGTATAAAGCGGAGGGGACAAAAAACGCAATTCGGGCCGCGTTTTCAAGGTTTCTGGATGCGAGGCCTCCTCGACGATTCGCTCATCCAGAGAGAGAGTACCTGTGAGCCATGTTCCAATCTTCCTGGCCATTTCGACGTAACCGGGAATCGCCGCCAGGTCCGGATCCTTGGTTTGCTGAGCAAATTCTTCTGCATGGGCCACCATGCCATAGCCCGGCTGAAAGAATTTTTCCGTGAGTCCCTTCTCTCTTTGAGGGATATGGCCAACGACAGGTATGTGCAGCTTCCGTGCCTCGTCCACGATTGCGGTGAACGTCGGCAGATCCAGGTTGCTGTACACTTTGATGATTTCGTAACCCTCAACCGCTGCATCACGGACAACTTGTCGTCCATCAGTTGGCGTTGCCGCCACTCGAGTCATGCCCACGGGCAAGATGGGGTCGGCTCCGTCGATCATCGCGGCCAAAGCGATGTGTGGACCGAGCACACGCCCGCTTTCGACTTCGTCTCGCTGACCTACTGTCTCGGAGGTTGCGGACAGGTCGATCACCTGCAGCACGCCGTTCGCTACGTAGGGCAGGAGTATGTCTTCGGTGTGGACGGTGCCGACTGGTATCTTCGGATCGTCTACGAACAGCCGCAGGAATCGATCGTTCTCGAGATGCACATGCGAATCCGTCAAGGCTGGCATGAGGTATTTGCCATGCCCGTCGATCCGCCGACTGCCCTTGCCAGGTTGTGCCCCGGCAGACGATTCGATACCAACAATACGTCCATCCCGCAGAGTGACGGTTTGATCCCGGAGCACGGAGCCGTCAGCGGTCATCGGAAGCACGGTGACGTGCTCGATGACTAGAGGGAGCGACAGGGGGGCGGGCTGCGCGAAAGCAAGCATCGATAGGGCAGACGGCCAGAAAGCAGCCAAGATGAGACGCGAAAGCTTCATGGATCCTCGGTGGCTAGTACAAGTGACCTTGATGGGTAAGCCGGACAACAGCGTTAGGAAGGCTAGCGGGAACCACCAAGCCAAATCGAGATTCGGCCAGATGGGCAGCGGCCACCACCACAGAGCTGAGCCTGCAACGGTCAGGACGACCAGCAATGCGTCTTTCTGCATAAACAGTTACCCAGACGCAAGATAGCAGGTTTATAAAGGGGTTGCTGGCGTAACATCCCCATTACACTCACAATCCGGTCCTGAGTGGAATCTTGATTTCAACAGTTATTGAACAATGCTCGTGCGCAGTTCAGCCAGTTCCGTCTCGCTGACAAAATAAGCAACAAATACTAGGCTTTTCACCGGGTCGATTCGAAACCGCCAGTTCGATGCTTCTTTTGTGAAATCGGTAATGGACATCAGACGCTGGAATTTGGTCAGAACTTCAGAACAAGAACGACGCGAATAATCGCTCCAAGATTCCCCGTCTAGCCGCTCTTTCGAGTCGGCAGAGAGCCAATACATCTCACAGGTACCACCATCGTCCAGACGAAACTGAAACTGTCCACCCAAGCACCCGTAACCATGGGCCTCTGCGCTGGCAAGAGCATCAGGAAATGCGGGAACACTCCAGCCATACTCGTTACCTCGTAACGTCGCACCTTCCAGGACATCAGGCGGCAAAACATCCTTCATTGCCGACCCTCCGCAGCCTCCAGCCCATGATAACTGTTGCAAAATCGCGATAGCACCAAGTACGGGCCGTCCCGGTCAAAGAGTGCTAAGGCCTGATAGCAACAGTTGACCAGTTGGAACAACGGTGCCCGCCGTGGTGTCTCAGTTTTGTGGGAGATTCTCTTGCTCAAACACATGCTGGTCTGGCTCGGGATACTTTGCATCGTTCTTTCGTCAGTTTCTGCGGCAGACAAGCTTTCTACGCATGGTATCGAAAGCCGGCGTTGGCGCATGGCGAAGTATCGTGGTGACAGAACCCAGAATAGGGATGAACAGGGCCTTATCGCTACCGAGAAAACTACGAGCATAACGTTCGCAAGAGGTCACATACAAGGTTCAGCAGGGTGCGGGGCATTGGTCGGAACGTATAGCCTGTCCGGCGACCGCATAATCATTCAAGCGGACCTCGTCATCGCAGGAGCGTGCAACCGTGAAGGATCAGTCCAAAACCAATTGATTCTGACTGCTCTCAAAGGCGATTTGCTCATGGAAGAGAAAGACAGTGATATCCTTCTCCGCGATACGAGCGGGAAAGCGCGATTGTTGCTGGCTCCGTATTGAGAAATCCTTCGCGCAAGGCGGGGCCAGCGCGTGCACCCGAGTTCGCTGCAACGTCTTCGACTGCCGAAGCGACCCGATTCGCTGGATCGATTTTTCTCTCCTCAAGGCAAAGTAGGCGGCAGGGCGCCTCCGCCGCAGAACACCAACCGTGCTGATTCCCACGGAAATCAAGGCGATGGTGGATAGTTTAGGCATTCGAAAACGAACCTTGGTTCTCCTCGCGGTATCCACTGGCTTGCGGCGGAGCGAGTTGTTCGGTTTGAAATGGGTAACATCGATGTTGTTCAATACACGATGAACGTAACGCGATCCTTCGTGTACGGCGTAGTCGGCCCATGCAAGACCGAGTCATCGCAAAAGCCTGTGTTCATTCATCCACGCCTTGCCGACGCTTTGTTAGGCTGGCGAAAACAGTGCGCTTATAGTCCTCGATGGCTTCGCAAAAATTAGCGCAAGTGCTTTAGAAAGAATGGCGGGGACGACGGGACTCGAACCCGCGGCCTCTGCTCTGACAGCTGCTGCCGAGTTATCGGACCCAGATCGGACCCAAATTGGCCGATCCGAAATAAATTCGGTAGAGGGCGGTTGGGAACATTCAGTTGCCTGGACGCGGAAAGTCTAAACAACCTCTCCTTGTCTGCTAAACGAGGTAATACAGCGCTTGCCGGTCCGATCCGACCAGCTCATTCTGTCCGCAATGAGCGCAGGAGTTCTTCTCTAATAATCCATAAACATTGCGAACTGCCTTGAGAGTCGCAGAGAATTTCTCGTCCTCTTCGGAAAAAATACGGTCAGCAGGGAGCCAATCCTGGAATCGGAGATTCCCCATCGCTTTCGCAAATTCCCGACGAACGCCGCAGAACAACACCGTTACTCCGCGAGCCTGCATATCGTGCAGAAAATGATCGAAGCGCTCCATCGAAACCATGTCAGGATTTCGAGTGCGTTTGAGCCGCAACACCACGAACCGGATGTTCTCGTCCTTCGTCCGCTGTTTAAGCTGATTGAAACAACGATCCAGTTCCGGCGCTGCGCCAAAGAATAGTTCGCCCTCTAGATCGTAAAGTAGCATCGCGGTGCAGGGCGGATCGTCCGGCAAGCGATTACGAACTACGCGCTCGCCGCTCACGAATAGTTCGGACCAGCGCAGGAGCGCGGCGCGAGGAACAAACATCAGAATGGACAAAACCACGCCGATAAGTATGGAAAACTCGACACTGATAAAAACCGCCGAAAAGGCAGTCACTAAGACCAAGCCTGCGTCGTAACGCGAGGCGCGCATGGCATAGCTCAGGCGTTTCCAATCAACCAGCCTCGCAGCCGTTACCAGGAGCAGGCCCGCCAGAGCGGCTTTGGGAATGTAGCGGGCGAAGGGCGCGAGCGCGACCACTACCAAGGCAACCGTCCCTGCTGCGAACACTCCCGAGGCGCGGCTCACAGCGCCCGCTTGAAAATTGATTGCCGAACGGGTCAAGGAGCCGGACCCAGGCAAGCATTGGAAAAATCCTCCAGTAAGATTGGCCAGACCCTCGGCAAGGCACTGCCGGTTGTAATTGAGCGACTGGCGCGTAGTGTTGGCAATGGACTTGGCAATCGCCAATGCTTCCAGAAGTCCGAGGAAAGCGATGGCTAGCGCGCTCCCCGACAATTCTTTGACCCACCAGAATTTAATCTCAGGAACATGCGGCAAAGGCAGGCTGCGGGGAACGCTGCCAACCACCGATATGATCGTCTTGCCATCGAGTGCGGGCTTCGACCATCCGAACGCGGCGGCGACAACGGCAGCGATGATCAGGGCCAGCAGCATGTCGAACTGCGGCAGATGATATTTGCGCGCCAGCTTTCTGAGCACGACAACCAGGATAATCGTTCCCAATCCGATGCCGAGAGCGCGCGGATTTACATGGCCGCCGCTGAGCGTCAGCCAGAGGCGATAAAGCACATGCTGCTGTCCCGTTCCGCGATCACGAATACCGGTGAGGTTTCCGAGTTGGGTTAACGCCACCAGAGTGCCGGCTCCGGCCATGAAGCCGATGATGATGGACTCGGAGATGTAGCGGGTGAGGTCGCCGAGTTTGAACACTGCGATCAGAATCTGGATGCATCCGATCATGATTCCCAGCAGGAACATGGCCTGGTAAGCATCGAAGCGGGCGTCGACATCGAAGAAAGCGAGTGCGCTGAAAACGACCAGCGAGATTGCGTTGGTGGGTCCGTTGATCAGATGGGACGATGAGCCGAAGATCGAGGCCACCAGCGTAACCACAATCGCGGAGTACAAACCAAAGCGAGGATCAACGCCCGCGATGAGCGCGTAAGCCATGGCCTGGGGCAAGGAGATGGCAGCGACGGTGACGCCGGCGAGCAAATCAAGACGCGCTTTTCCCCAGGAGTAGTTGAGCCTCATTGTTTGGCCTGTGCAGGTTTTGCCTGTGGCGGATCGATCGAGTCAAAGATCCCGGAATCAGCAAAAAACTTCTGCTGCGCATCGTCCCAATTTTTGGCCAGGATGGTGACCGGGAAGAGATCGATTTGCGGCAACCGGTCCACGTGTCTCTTCAGCACTTCGGGGTTGATGGGACGATAGCCGTGTTGGGCGATGGTTTCCTGCGCCTGATCGGTGAAGAGGAACTCCAGATAAGCCTTGGCATAGGCTTCGGTGTGTCGGCGGGCGACATTGGCATCCACCCAGGCCACGCTGGGCTCGGCACGAATGCTGACAGGGGGATAAACAATTTCAAGATCGCCCCGGTATTCGTCGGTTTCGAGAAGAGCCTCGTTTTCCCATGTCAGATGGACGTCTCCGAGTTTCTCTTGGGTGAAAGTATTGGTAGCATCGCGAGCGCCGCTATCGAGAATGGAGACGTGCTGGTAGAGCTCTTTGAGATATTGCAGCGCCTGCGATTCCGTCCCACCGCGGTAGAGGACTGATCCCCAGGCCGCCATAACGCTGAGCTTTCCGTTTCCCGATGTCTTCGGATTTGGCGTGATGACGGAAACGCCGGGGCGAACCAGATCGGGCCAATCCTTGATGTTCCTGGGATTTCCTTTGCGGACGACGAACACAATCGTTGAAGTGTAGGGCTCGGAATCATTGGGCAAGCGCTGCGACCAGCCGTCGGCAATCAGTCCTCGCCTGTGAAGCGCCTCGACATCGGAACGTAGCGCCAGGGTGACAACGTCGGCGGCCAGGCCATCCACCACTGCCTGCGCCTGGCGTGACGAGCCGCCATGAGATTGCTCGATGGTCAGTTTTTTGCCGGTCTGTTTGGCATACTGCCCGGTGAACCGGCGGTTCAGATCCTGAAACAGTTCACGGGTCGGATCATAGGACACATTCAGCAGTTGGTTCGATGTGTCGCCCTGAATGTTCTTCACCACAACCAGAGTCACTGCGATTACCACCGCAGTGACCGCAAACGCGTTGAGCCAGAAGGTTCGCATGAGTTAGTTGTTCCGCCGCCTGCCCGGCAAAGTCTAAAGACCCTGGCTTGTGTAACGGAGAATCATGCAGCCTTTCCAGCTTCGGTCGCGCCTTCTACTTCAATCAGCTTTCCGGAACGAACGTCGTAGACGAATCCGTAAACAGGGATAGATTTTGGTACGAGTGGGTGGGTGCGAATCCGCTCCACGTCGTCGATCACGGCCTGCGCCTGATCGCGGATCGTCAGCCACTCAATGTATTCCGCAGCATTCGATCCCGGGCCTTGGCCCACGTCGCGGAAGCCCTGGGGTGTTAATTCGGCAGTCTCCAGACTCGAAGACAGCAGTCCCCGAATCACTTCGTTGGTGAAGAACTGCATCCCACAGTCGGTGTGGTGAATGACAAAGAATTCCCGGGTCCCAAGCAATTTGTAGCTGATGACGAGCGACCGTATGGCATCGTCACTGGCCCGTCCACCGGCGTTGCGAATCACGTGCGCGTCCCCTTCGGCCAGGCCAGCATACTTCGCAGGATCGAGCCGGGCATCCATGCAGGTGAGAACGGCGAAACCTCGGGCCGGCGGCAAAGCCAGTTTGCCTTTATCTCCGAAGTTGGCAGCGTAGGCCCGGTTGGACGCAAGGACTTCCGAAAGAATCTGACTCATCTGGATCCCCAGTGGATCAACTTTGCCTGATGGCTCTTGCGCCCAAACTCGCGGCCACGCGCTCTTTTCGGGACTCTTGCCGGGCGCCACGAAAGCTATTTCAGCCCAAACCTCCAGCAGTATACTACATAGTCTATTGTTATACTAGAGATTATATGGCCGAAGCCGTTTCGGGCGGCTCCATGGAGAGGCGAAGCAGTTTCATCGCCCCCGCGACTGGAACGCGCGCGCCAGAGGGCGGGGTGCCGGAAGTTTCAATTCTGTGGAAATTTCACTGGCTGGTTCCCTCGTGGTTCATGGGATAATCACCCGATCATGGAAACCTCGAGTCTCGATTTCTTGTACCTGGAGAGACATCCGTCCACGAACGAGCCTTCCGCTTGTGTCTACCTGAAAGCTAACGGCGGTCAGGATTTCGGGGGTATCGGAGCTGATAAGCTGATTACGGTCCCGTGCCTGAGTTTCATTGAACTGGATGCGGAACTCAGAAGGCTCCACGCGGAGCTCGATGAGATTCGTTCTCGCGCGAAAAAGAAATTCTATCGAGCCCAAGCTGCCACGTCGGGCGCGTAAGGCGTGGGCCTTCGAGCTGCGCTCAACCGGCATAACCAACGAATCCCGACTTTCTCGATATTCCTGGATTTCCCACAATGGCGATGTCTTAACTTGACTTTCGCCAGAGGAAGCGTTACACCTCTTCAGGAATTCCGCACACAAACAAGATGTTGGCTCTATTCAACTGCATTGGCAATCTTTTGGTGTCGTATTCGTCGATCTTATTCGTCAACCTGTTCGTCCCATCATTTCCCTTTTGCGATTGAGGAGCTAGTCCATGCCTGAGAAAGTCGAAGTCCGTCATACGCTGAGCGAGCAGCAGGCCCGCCAGCTTGCGAACGTCACCAAAACGGTCCCCATGATGGAGGCGATCACGCCGCGCTGGCTGGTCACTTTCCTGTCCTGGGTACCAGTTGAGGCCGGCACTTATCGCGTCAACAAAGTAAAGGTGACGCGCCCTGGAACGCGGACGATTGAGTGCAGCCCCGACGAAGAAATCGATCTGCCGGAGATTTACGTCGACTACGAAGAGAAGCCCCGCGAATACACGCTTAACGCGGTAACTACGGTCCTCGATGTGCAGACACGTATTTCTGATTTATATCGCAGCCCCCACGACCAGATCCGTGAGCAACTCCGCCTGATGATCGAAAAGGTCAAAGAGCGCCAGGAAAACGAACTGGTCAACAACACCGAATACGGCTTGCTGAATAACGTTGCTTCCGAGTTCAAGGTTAAGGCAAGAAAGGGAGCGCCCACGCCCGACGACTTCGACGAACTGATCGCGAGGGTATGGAAAGAGCCGTGTTTCTTCCTGGCACATCCCCGAGCCATCGCTGCGTTCGGACGCGAGTGCACCCGCCGTGGTGTTCCGCCGCCAACCGTGAATTTATTTGGATCGCAGTTCCTGACCTGGCGCGGCATCCCGCTGGTGCCCTGCGACAAGCTCGCGATCAAGAATGAGAAGACCAATGTCCTGCTGTTGAGAACCGGCGAGAAGAAGCAGGGAGTCATCGGCCTGTTCCAGCCCGGACTGCCAGGCGAAGTTTCCCCCAGTTTGTCGGTTCGATTCATGGGGATCAATCACAAGGCGATCGCTTCGTACCTGATTTCGCTTTACTGCTCGATCGCAGTGCTTACGGAAGACGCCATCGGGGTACTGGAGAGTGTGAATGTCGACCAATACCACGAGTACAAATGATCGCTTAGAGGCCGATTCGCAGCCGCCATCTCCCACGAAGCAAGACGCGCGGAAAGGCACGGAGAAGATTGGGAGTGTGTCTCCTTTCGTAGCAGTACTTCCCGATCCGGGCGTGATTGCGCGGCTGGCGAATGAGTTTTTCGTCGCTTTGCCGGCCGCGACCGCGCCTCTGGACGCGCATGTGCCACCGGTTTCGCCGGATGAGGTCGATCTACGTATGCCATTCGGATCTGCGTCGCAAACGGTCGTGCCCGATTATCCACAAAAGATGTTTTCTACTCCCACCTCGCCAAATGATGTAGGTGTTCCCGCACTCCTCGCAGATACTGCGACGTCGCGGCCGCCAGTACGTCCCCTGAACGAGGCCGATTTCCAAGTGATTGCGGCTTCCATGATCGGCCTCGCAACACTCGTGCCCCAGACTCCAACTCCCGTGTTTCCACCTGCGTCACCGCCCCCGACGCCTGGCCCCTCGTCATCTTTTTTCGAAGAGAGAGGGCCGTGGGCGGCCGCCCTGCAGTTTCCACCGGCGCTAGAAATGTTTGCCTTTCCTGGCGCCCCGGCAACGCCCTCGTCACCGGCGGCCGCCCCGCCGAGCGGCTCGGATTTAGCTGCGGCCCCGCTTCCGCTAGCAACCGCCTCATCGAGCCCTTCAATACCTCCAGCCCGGACGAATCCATGGGCAGCGGCTCCTGATTTTCCGAATGAAGTTTTTTCCTTGCCGCGTGTTCCGGGAATGTCCGTCCCGGCGGTTCCAGAGCAAGGTGTGCCGGAACAGGTTGCTTCCGAACAAAGCGATCCCGAGGTGATTGTGTCGCAGCCGAAGCTACCGGTGGCTGCCGCCTCGCCAGCGAATACTCCGCTGTCGATTCCGGCGATGCCCGATGCCGTTCCATCGCCTCGGCTTCCCGACCACACTTCCGATTCGATGGAGGCAGGGCGGGCTGTGTATGGAGCAGTGCCGACAGCATTTCCGTCGGTCACTGAAATGTTTTCTTTTCCCGGAGTGCCCGGGGTGCAATCTCCTCCAAGTGTTCCAGTTCTGCCATCGTCGGCGCCGGCTAGCGCTCCACCCGAGGCCGATCTTCACCCGTTCTCTGCCGCATTCACGGATACCACCGCACCTCCATTGCCTCCCGGCGTTCCGCGGCCGACGTTTCCGAACGCTCCCGGCAGGGAAACACCGCAGCTATCCCCGTCTTTGCCAAACGGTGCCGAGGCGTTTGAGTTTCGTCCCGATCTGACTCCCCGCGAACTCGGTCTCGCGAAGCGACCGCTCGATCCCAGGCTTATTCGACAGGATTTCCCCATCCTGCAGGAACGTGTGCATGGCCGGCAGTTAATCTGGCTCGACAACGCCGCTACAACCCAGAAGCCGAATGCTGTAATCGACCGTTTGTCGTATTTCTACCAGCACGAAAACTCCAACATTCACCGCGCCGCCCACACCCTGGCGGCGCGCGCCACCGATGCCTATGAGAGCGCCCGCGAAAAAACGCGCCGCTTCCTGAACGCTTCTTCAACACGCGAGATCATTTTCGTCCGCGGCACAACGGAGGGCATCAACCTCATCGCGCAGGCGTGGGGAAGACGCAACGTCCGGAAGGACGATGAGATCGTTATTACCTGGCTTGAGCACCACGCCAACATTGTGCCTTGGCAGCAACTGTGTTCCGAGAAGAGCGCCCGACTGCGGGTGGCGCCGGTGAACGACCGTGGCGAAGTGATTCTCGAAGAATACGAAAAGCTACTCGGTCCGCGCACGCGGATGGTTTCGTTCAGCCAAGTTTCGAATGCTCTGGGAACGATCACTCCGGCGCGCGAGATGGTGGAAATGGCACACCGTCATGGTGCGCGCGTGTTAGTCGATGGCGCTCAGGCCGTTTCGCACATGCGGGTGGACGTACAGGCCCTCGACTGCGACTTCTACGTTTTCTCCGGGCACAAGATTTTCGGCCCCACCGGCATCGGCGCACTTTATGGAAAGTTAGACGTTCTCGAAACGATGCCGCCCTGGCACGGTGGCGGCAATATGATCGTCGACGTCACCTTCGAGAAGACCGTTTACCAGACAGCGCCAGCGCGCTTTGAGGCGGGCACGGGCAATATTGCCGACGCTGTCGGATTGGGTGCGGCGCTCGATTATGTAGAACAAGTCGGGATGGAAAGCATCTCCGCCTACGAGCATGATTTGCTGATTTACGGAACGGAGGGGCTTCTAACCGTCCCAGGCCTGCGCCTGATCGGAACCGCGCGCGAAAAAGCAGGTGTGCTATCGTTCGTGCTCGACGACATCCGCACCGAAGACGTAGGAGCCGCCTTGAATCAGGAAGGCATCGCAGTACGTTCCGGGCACCATTGTGCTCAGCCTATTCTGCGCCGTATGGGCGTCGAGAGTTCTGTCCGACCATCACTGGCGTTCTACAACACCCGCGAAGAAATCGACGCACTAGTCGCCTCACTACTGCGCCTGCAGGTAGATCTAGGACACCGCAAGTTGTGATTGGGCCCACATACGGATGCGCGTTTGTGGCGCTTATTTTCGGTTTAATCCCGGAGAAAAAGTTGCTGGTCGGTCCCGATGGGGCGGCAAGACAACGCTCTTCCGTATGGTGGCCGGCGAGGAGTTACGGTCCGCGCATGATAGGGAGACACAGTCAACTACCGTTTTGGGAGGTTGCTATGCAGTTGCTGTCTCTATGAGTCGGAATTCTCTTTTAGAAGCGAGCCAAGGTTGGAAAGCGCAAACCTTCTACGAGAGCGAAATGGCGCTCCTCTTCGAGTGCATGCCGCAGTGTGCTCGAAAAGCGCTTGACGCCGCCCACATTGTTAGAGATGGCGATGTTTCGCCAATTACTTCCCGACGGCAGCCGACTTCTATAAAATCTAGTTTTTCTACGGAGACACCTCTCCCTTGCAGGAAGTCGCGCTCTACGACCCAAATCGCAAGCCTGCCACTTGGATGGAGATTATCCACCCCGGACAGTATGCCGCATTCCTGAGCGACATCGAGACAGGCCTCGAAACAACCCGCGACGGCAGTTATTTCAATGCTGGTGAGTTGAGCTTTTGCCTGCTCTTTGATTCATTGGAAGAAGCGGAACAGTACTGCTGCGCCGAGGTCGAATACATTCCCAACTTGCGTTGCGATGTCTTTGACAGCCACGGACGAGCGAACCCGCCAGTCGCAACGTTCGCCAACCGTCGTCACCACCACAGCCTGGACTCTCTCGCCGAGTCGCGGCGCTTGATGTTTTGGGGAGCAGTGGCAATTGCGGCATCGTTGCCTTTGTTCTGGTTTGCGTGGGCGCGCCGGGGAGAAGCATGGATTGCCGCCTTTTTTGGAATGCAACTGGTTTTCGCGAGCCTGCGGATCTTCCATTGGGGTTACAGCCTCGGGGAGACACTGCGCTACGACAAAGCGCAATCCGATCTGAGAAAACAACAGATCGCTGTCAAGATTGGGAGATCCTAGGATTGCCTGACCTCAAAATCCTGCTGCTTGACATTGTCGTTGTATGCTCCGTCGCTCGCACACTCGGATGGGGATTCAAAAAATTGCATCAACCCCGCGTAGTGGGTGAAATGTGTGCTGGAATCCTATTGGGCCCTTCCTTGCTGGGCTGGCTGGCACCCACTGCATTCGCATTACTATTTCCGCCAGAAGCACTGGCGCCCTTGTATTTTCTCAGCCAGGTTGGCCTCTTGTTATTCATGTTCCAGGTAGGCCTCGGGCTCGACTTGCAGGAACTTCGCAAGATGGGGCGCTCCGTTGTCATCATCAGCAACAGCAGCGTGTTGGTGCCCTTGGTAGCGGGATCGGCGCTGGCGCTTTATCTGTACCCCCGACTATCTAGTGCCACGGTACCCCTACCTGTGTTCGCACTGTTCATGGCGACGGCCATGAGCATCACGGCCTTCCCGGTTTTGGCGCGCATTCTGGAGGAACGGAATCTCCTGCAAAGCCGAGTCGGACTGGTCGCGATCAGTTGCGCCGCCGTCGACGACATTACTGCCTGGTGCCTTTTGGCGGGACTGACTGCCTGGGTCCACGCGGGCAAGGAGATGTCGTCGTGGTTTACTCTGGCTGGACTGGGCGCCTATCTGTTCGTGATGATATGCGTCGTTCGTCCTCTCCTCAGACGTTATAGCCCAAAGCGCGAGATCTCGCGCGAGGTCATGGCCTTCGCGCTCCTACTCCTGTTTCTTTCCGCCTGGACCACGGAACGCATCGGAGTCCACGCCTTGTTTGGAGCATTTATTGCTGGTGCGATTCTGCCGCGACCTGAGACTTTCAACCGCATCCTCGCCGGCCACCTGGAGTTCGTCACCAGCGTTCTTCTGCTTCCACTTTTCTTTGCCTATACAGGATTGCGCACGAGCATCCACCTGTTGAGTGGGGGGCGCGTCTGGTTTTATTGCGCACTGAGCGTTGTGGTAGCTGTCCTGGGAAAGCTGTTCGCTTGCGCAGTTGCAGGGCGAGCTAGTGGGATGAGTTGGAGAGACGCGCTCTCGGTTGGTGTACTGATGAACACAAGGGGCCTGATCGAACTGGTGATATTAAACGTAGGCTTAGATCTGGGCGTGATCTCGCCAACCTTGTTTTCGATTATGGTGATTATGGCTCTGGTAACAACCTTCATGACCACACCGGTCCTGGCCTTGTTGATGCCGAAAGCGAAGACCTTAACCTAAGCGTGGCGACTGGTGCGGATAGTTGACGCAGTCAGGCGATACACAAATTACCGACCCCTCGGTTGTTAGTGCAATTGATTCCATGACAATGTCGGCTCCCGCAGCCGAGTAGACTTTGGTGGCTACCAAACCAACCAAGGGCGCTCGGG
>Ga0209006_10003883_pt1 | contig 13594 bp, 12 predicted proteins | sample JacPin_JW_Ref_O2_FD_188567 | JGI IMG/M metagenome (GOLD analysis project Ga0209006, IMG submission 188567) | Forest soil microbial communities from Algoma, Ontario, Canada - Jack Pine, Ontario site 1_JW_Ref_O2 (SPAdes) (version 2) | ecosystem: Environmental > Terrestrial > Soil > Boreal... | reverse complement strand
TTCCCTCTCGTCCAGCCCGCCTTCCGCAAAGCTGCAAATGCTCGTCGAAAAGCAGATACCGTGAGGTCTCCCGCTCCTGCACCGCCAGCGTAGCCAGCGCGTCGTGTTCGCGATGAAATTCCGCGATGCGCCGCAGATCAATCGTGCTGATCACGTCGACATTATGCACCAGGAACGGCTCCTCGCCTCGCGAGGAATCCTCCAGAAAAAACCATGCGGCCCGCTTCAAGCCGCCGCCGGTATCGAGCAACTCTTCTTCGCGTGAGATTTCAATGCGCATGCCAAAATTGTCACGCGTTTTCAAATAGTCAACCACCATATCGGCGAAGTGATGCACATTGACAATCACTTCGCGGACGCCAAACTCGCGCAGTCGCGCCAGCGTAATCTCCAGCAGCGTTCGCCCGCCTACTTCCACCAGCGCTTTAGGACGATCATCCGTGAGCGGCCGCAAACGCGTCCCCAGCCCCGCCGCCAGAATCATGGCCTTCATGGCGCTGGACTCTCCAGTTCCCGATGCCGCAACACTACATCCACTCCATTCCTTCCGCGCAGCCGCTTTGCCAACTGCTCCGCCAAAAAGACCGACCGATGCTGCCCGCCCGTGCACCCAAACGACACCATTAAATTCTTGAAACCACGCCGCTGGTACTCATTCACGCTCGCGTCCACCAACGACATCACGCTCGCCATGAATTGATGCACACTCTCCTGTTGGTTCAAATATTCAATTACCGCGGCATCCTTACCCGTCAACGCCTTGAAGCGCTCTTCCCGCCCCGGATTCGGCAAACTGCGGCCATCGAAAACAAATCCGCCGCCGTGGCCGCTCTCATCCTTCGGCAAACCGCGATGAAAAGAAAAACTGAAAATCCTCACGGTCAGGTTGTCAGCTTCGGAGGCCAGCCCTTGCAGCTTCTCCGAAGCCAGCATGCTGTTGAATGCATCCATCAGGGTCGGCAACGCGATCGGCAGCTTCACGTTGTGCAGCAGCCAGCGCAGATTTTTCAGCGCATACGGAACGCTCTGCAGGAAATGTGCCTTACGTTCGTAAAATCCCCGGAACCCATACGCTCCCAGAGCCTGCAGAATCCGCACGTAAACGTAAGCATAAAAATAATGGAGAAACTGGTCGCGATCCACCTGGATAAGGGCGCCTACTTTCTCCAGGTAGAGGCCTAGCAACTCCTGCCGCAAGTCCGGAGGCAGATCTGCCTTCGCATCGTAGAGCAGGGAAGCGATGTCATACTGCAACGCCCCCTTGCGCCCTCCCTGATAATCCAGGAAGAACGGCTGCCCATCGCGCAGCATGATATTGCGCGACTGAAAATCCCGGTACAAGAAATAATCGTGGTCCGCGCTCAACAGAAAAGTCGTAAGCGTATCGAAGTCGTCTTCCAGCGCCTGCTCGCTGAATGAGATCCCCGCCAGCCGCAAAAAGTAATACTTGAAATAATTCAGATCCCAGGCAATGGACTGCCGGTCAAAGCTCCCGCGCGGATAGCAAACCCTGTAATCCAGATCGCGTCCAGCCTCAATTTGAAAACGCGGCAACACCGCGACCGCCTTGCGATACGCTTCCACGGCCGCTGGCGCGATATTTTCCCCGTTGCGGTTCGTCGACAAGAACTCAAACAGGCTGGTATCTCCGAAATCTTCTTCCAGATAAGCGCCGGCATCCAAATCCTCTGCATAAATTTCCGGCACCGGCAGTCCGTGGCTCCGAAAGTGCTTGGAAAAATTCAGGAATGCGGCGTTCTCTCCTCGCACGCCATACAAAATTCCAATCGCGCTGACCTGGTCAGTGGCCAAGCGAATGATCTTTCGCCCTGACCCGCCCAGTTCTCCCTGCAGCGCCTGTATCCGCTTCGCCGGAGTGTGAAATCGCTGCTCAAACAGCTTCTGAAGAACGTCCATAGAGCAATCGGTTGTGAAACCGTAAGCACTCACGATAACACCGAGGACTCAAAACGAAACACGCAGACGAGGCAGGCGGAACGACTTGATAACCTCGCGTTCCCTCCCTATCCTGAAACAAGCATGACCGACCGTCTTTACTATCACGATTCTTTCCTTTACGACTTCGATGCCGGCGTTCACTCTGTCAGCGAAACGCCGCGCCCGGCGCTCGTTCTCGACCGCACCGCCTTTTATCCCACCAGCGGTGGCCAGATCCACGACACCGGCTGGCTTGCGGCTGAAAACTCCGACACCAAGTTCCGCGTCACCGAAGTTGCCGACACTGAAGATGGCCATGTCGTTCATTACCTGGAAGCCCCGCTAAAAGATCTCCAGCCCGGAACCCGCGTCCGCGGCCAGATTGACTCTGCCCGCCGCCGCGATCACATGCAGCAGCACTCCGCTCAGCACGTGTTATCCAGCGCCTTCGTTCGTCTTTTCGGCATCCCTACCGTTTCTTTTCACATGGCCGACGACTACTCCTCCATCGATCTCGATACTCCATCGCTCACTCCGAATCAAATCGAATCTGCCGAGCGCTTGGCGAACGAAATCGTCCTCGAAAACCGGGCCGTCGATATTCGCTTCGTCACCCGGCAGGAGGCCGAAGGCCTTGGTTTGCGTAAACTTCCGCCCGCCGATCGTGATCAACTGCGCCTCATCGACATTTCCGATTTCGATCTTTCGGCATGCGGTGGAACCCATGTCGCCTATACCGGCCAAATCGCAGGCATCCTCCTCCGCAAGACCGAAAAAGTTCGTCAGGGCTGTCGCGTGGAATTCGTCGCCGGACAGCGCGCCGTCTTAACCGCTCGCCGCGACTTCTCCACGCTCTCAGAAACCGCCGCACTCTTTTCTTCTCACATCTATGACGTTCCCCAGCAGGCTCGCAAATCGCTGGACGAGATCAAGCTTCTGCGCAAGCAACGCGAGCTGTCACAGGAAGAGTTAGCCGCAGCTCAAGCTGCCGCCTTGCTCGCCGAAACTCCGGAAACGAACGGCTGCAAAATTATCGCCCGCACCTTTCCTGATCGAGAACTGGCCTACCTCAAGGTTCTTGCGCAAAAACTCACACGCCAATCGCCGCCCGCAGTCATCTGTTTTCTGGCGACAGAATCCCCTCAGCCCGCGCTTGTCTTCGCTCAATCCGCCGGGCAGCCGTACGACATGGCCGCTCTCCTGAAACAAACGCTCACGCCCCTCGGCGGCCGCGGTGGCGGCAGCAAAGATCTTGCGCAAGGTGGCGTGCCAGTATCGACCGGCCTCGCCGGAGCGATAGCGAATGTCGCCCAAGGCCTGCATTCCACTTAGCGCAGCTCTGCTTCGCATTGTCGCTCCCTATCTTTATCAAGTCCTTCTCATATCCATTCGCACGCCAGGTTACTAGCAATTACTCTCGTACCCTCGAAAACATGAGTGCTTCCGAATAACTTTCCAGCAGTACGGTGACAAGCCAGCACTTACTCCATCCCTCATGGCTCCCATCGGTTCCGACGAGTGTGACCATCGTGCCTCCCTCATTCGTGCCATTCCTTGATAGGTTTGCTTGTCTCACACTGTTCGAAAGCCCAATGCCATTTCCCCCAATGTCGTCCCCCAGGATAGCCACAGTTTTCCCGACCTAGGCTGTTTGAAGTCAATTGAAATGGAGTGCCACACGTCTATGAAGAAGCTTCTTGCTTTCTTTGCGTTCCTGTTGCTGGGGTCGATCCAGCTTGTAGCGGGCCAGAGCCAGCCCAGCCAATTTTCTGTGCCGTCGTCCGGCCAACAGACCGCGCAGGCTAACACCGCCGCGCCTCACGCATTGTCGAAGTTGCACCCGGCGCAAAGCCATCCTTATCTCAGCAACCCGCCAGTCAATCCGGTCGGGTTTGTTTCTGCAACACAGATTTCCGCCGGTGGCGCTCCTAAGTGGACCGCGGTCTCCGCCGATTTCAATGGCGATGGCAAGTCAGATTTCGCCACGCCCGTACTGAACGACGACAATCTCACATTTTCCGTCGCGGTCGTGCTCAGCAACGGCGATGGCACGTTCCAACCCGTTAGGCTGACCGCCAACCCCAAAGGCAATTACGGCGATGCAATTCTTACCGGCGACTTCAATCAAGACGGCAAACCGGACCTTCTCCTGGTGCACGCCACCAATCCGTCAACCTTCGAGGTGTGGCTTGGAAACGGCGACGGAACCTTCAACGTGGGAGGCAACGCGACATTCTCTATTGGCTCGCCCTCTCTTGACGGCGGCGTCGTAGCCGACATCAACGGGGATAAACATCTGGATCTGGTGGTTATCGACGGTCAAACTCCCGCCAACATGTGGACCGTCCTGGGCAATGGCGATGGCACTTTCAAAGCACCCAGCCCTTCCCTGGCCCTGACTGGCGGAAAGCTGAATGACATCGTATTCGCTGACTTCAATGGCGACAACCTACTCGACTTCGCTGCAAGTGATACCGGCAGCAACAATCAGACGGTTGTCTACCTCGCTCAAAAGAGCGGAGGCTATCTGGCTAGCGCGCCGTTAACCACCGCTGCTGGTCAGTACGGACCTTGCAACAATGCCTCGGGAGACTTGAACGGCGACGGCAAGCCGGAGATCGTCACCTCCAATTGCGGCTATAACAACCTCATTGTTTACGTAAACAACGGCGACGGAACGTTTAAGCAGGGCGTTCCTTACGCCGCAGCTAACAACGCCGCTTTCGTCTACCCGCAGGCAGTCACCATCGCGGACGTAAACGGTGATGGCAACAACGACATCGTTTCATCCAATTTCGGCATATTTCCCAACACTGGTGGTTCCGACATCACCATTCTCCTGGGTAAAGGAGACGGCACGCTTGACGAGCCCACCGTCGGCTATTCTACCGGCGGTTCTCCGCGAACGTCTGCAATCGTGGAGGACTTCAATGGCGATGGCGTTCCGGACGTCATCATCCCTGACGGCAAATTTGGTTTTGTTTACATGCCTGGATTCGGAGACGGATCGTTCCGCTCCGCCCTGGATTATTTTTCTCCAGTTCCCGATAACAGCGGCGGTCACACGCAGACCATTACTACTGCTGACTTGAATGGCGACGGCTATCTCGACCTTGTAGTCGGGAATTGCTGCGATGGCACCCTCGGGATCACGGTATTTCTCTCCAACCCTGACGGCAGTCTGCAACCCGGGAAAAATTATGGCTCGAGCGGTTCGCTGGCCAGCGTCGCGATCGCCGATTTCGATGGCGACAAAATACTCGACATCGCTGCCTTGAACATCACGGGGGATAGCGTTCAGATTTTCAAGGGCAATGGCGACGGCACATTCACTGAGTCGGCATCGTATCCTACGAGTGGCACGGATGCTTCCGGCCTCAATAATGGTCCCTTCATCCAGATGGTCACCCACGACTTCAATCATGATGGTCACCCTGACCTCGCGATTGCCAACTTCGACAGTCAAAATATCAGCGTGCTCCTAAACGACGGCAGCGGCGGTTTTCACCCTGCCAGCATTTTCGCGCTTCCCGGAAATGGTCAAGCCATCGCCGTAGCCGATGTCAACAATGATGGCGTTTTTGACTTGGTGGTTACCGGATACTCAACCCCCGGCTCCGCTAGCGTTTTGCTGGGGAATGCGGACGGCACATTCCAGGCCCCTGCGAACCCACCTCCGGCACTTGGATACAATTTGCCCGGAAATATCGCTCTAGCCGATCTCGATGGCGATGGTAAGGCGGACCTGGTGGTAACAGTCGACGATCCCGTCGCAGGCACTGGTATTGCCGTTGCAAAGGGAAATGGCGACGGCACCTTCCAGCCCGCAGTCTTCTTCTCGACCACGCTGCAAAGTGTGACTCTTGCAAAACCGGTGCCCGGCAGCGTCCAGATTGCTGATCTCAACGGCGATGGCAAACTTGACCTCGTCTATAGCAACGCCAATTACGGCACCATCGGCGTTCTCTACAACACCGGAACCAATGCATTCGCCGCGGGGATGTTCTATGACCCGGTCGAATATCCTGCAGGAGCCAATGTCTACTCGCTGGCGCTCGCCGATGTGAATCACGACGGCGCAGTCGATGTGGTGATGGCAGACGAGGACTTCACCGGCGTCACCGTTCTGCTCAACGCCAGCGGCAGCAGCAGCGCGCTCGCCTCCTCCGCTAATCCGGCGATCGTCAGCCAGTCCGTTACCTTCACGGCCACTCTCGCCGCGAAAGTTCGAGGCGTTACCGCCGTACCAACCGGAAACGTCACCTTTATGGACGGAAGCACCGCCATCGGAACTGCTCCGCTCAGCGGCGGCCTGGCCAGATTAACCACCGGTACCCTTGCTATCGGCACGCACACCATTACCGCTCAATATGCTGGAGATTCCAACTTCCGCTCCAGCACTTCCACCGCGGTCAGTGAAGTGGTCACGGCCACTCCCGACTTTGCTTTCGGATCCTCATCCTCCACAGTGACAGTCGCTGCGGGCGATGCGGCTCAATTCAATCTCGGCGTCACTTCGAGCAATGGTTACAACGGTACCGTGACTTTCACCTGCCTGAGCACAACTGTTCCTGCAAAGGCCGCTTGCAGCTTCAACCCCTCGTCACTGGCTCTGACAGGCAACAGCCTATCCACAACGCTAACCATCAGCACAACGGCGGCGACTACCGCCTCCTTGGCCGTGCCGGCGCGCCCAGACTCGAATCCTGTGGCTCCCACGCTCTGGGCCAGCCTGAGTGGCGTCGGATTGTTCGGCTTCGTATGGGCGGGCGGCGCAAGCAAGAAACGTCGTCACATGGTGGTCGTGCTCGGGATTCTTCTCCTGATCATGATGTTCACCATGCTGGGTTGCGGCGGCAGCGGCAGTAGCAGCACCTCCAACCAGGGAACAACCGTCCCCGGAACTTCGCCGGGCAGCTATACCGTCACGGTCGTCGGGACGGGCTCAGGCAGCGGCGCTCCGAGCCACACCATGAACGTTACCCTCGTCGTGCAGTAGTTTTACGAAGCGAGTAACAGCAAAAGCCCCGCTTCCTCGGAAGCGGGGCTTTTGAGTTTTCTCAGGGCTGAGAAGTGGCTACTCGTCGTCCGAGGGCTTCTTGAGAAGGAGTCCGGCCACAAAAGACGCTGTCGCTGCCAGAAGCCATTCAATACGCCACATCTGAATTGCCTGGAATTCCGCTAGATTCGAAGCCTTGTAGAAGAAGCTCACGCCCACCGCTCCCGCAATGCAGCCCAGGCCAAGGATGAACGCAATCAGAGCCCCAGTCGGTAGCCCCACGCCACGCTTGATTTCGTGGAAGTGCAGGTATCGCAGCCAGGCCGGAAACGGGATTCTCTGCCAGAGCGAAGCGGCGAACTCTTGCCCGGCGCGGGCCAGCGCCACGGACTTGATCCACAGTCCTGCGATGTCGTCTTCATCGGCCGTCGCAGGCGGCTGTATCGTAACCATCGGTCGCTGAAGTCCGCATGCGTGGCAAAATCTTGCCCCAATCATGAACTCCGCGGAGCAGCCGCTGCACGCCTCTGCCATCTTTGGGGGATTTGCCGAAGGCAAGGAAGCCGCCGTCGCTGCCAACTCTGTGACGGAAGGAGGCCTCCAAAATTCTTGCGGAGCATCTTGAACTACATCAGCCATAACGAAAAGAGTCGGGGGAGGCTCATCTTTTGCAACGCAACCGAACAGCCAAAGCGCAACCAGGGTTAACTTATTTTCCCCTCAGCTACTTGCAATTTAGGCTTGCAATGAAGCCAGTGATTCCGGGCAATTATTACTCGCAACTCAGCGTAAAGATGCCTCGATTACCGGTTGCCATCTCTATCGCTCACCCGCTGCCAGGTTAGGTTGGCTGCAGAACGAGAGTGCAAGGTACTACTGCGTTTCCTTGACGGAATAACATCTCGCAAAAGTAAGTTAAACTAAGTCAAGCTACCAATTGTGGGGATGCCACCGGGCCTGACATTCACGAAGTGTTTTGTACGCCATTCTGTATGGCCTTGCATCGTCGCCACCTTGCTGCTGCCCGCCTCCAGCAACTCCCAGACTCGCCCGGCAGTCAGTATCGAGCCCGCCGCCTCTAATTCTTCCAACCACGATCCGCTTCTCGACTCCGCGTTCGATCATTTCTACAACATGGATTATGACCGCTCGATTCAGGAGTTCGAAAAGGTTCGGGATCGTCATCCGAATGATCCATCAGCCGTGAATCACGTACTGGCCGCGACCCTGATGTGCCAGCTCTACCGCATGGGTGCCATGAATACGGGCGATTATGCCAATGACAGCTTCATTGGTCAGGCCCATCGGCCTGCCGATCCCAATGTCATGGAGCGGATCAAGCAGTTAGTAGCCCGCGCAGAAGAACTCGAAGAACCGCTACTGAAGACCAATCCGGACAACGTTGACGCTCTCTACGCCCGCGGCGTCACCCGGGCACAGTTTTCTCTCTATACCGCGCTGGTTGAGCGCGCCTGGTTCTCCGCCTTGCGCAATGCCGTGGGGGCCCGACGCGATCACGAACGTGTGCTGGAACTGAGCCCCGGTTACCTTGACGCGAAATTAGTTGTTGGTACTCACAATTACGTGATGGGAAGCCTGCCCTGGAGCGCGAAAGCTGCCGTCGCGCTCGTCGGTCTCAGCGGGAGCAAGGAAAAGGGATTTCAGTATTTGCGCGAGGTGGCTAACGGCACTGGGGAGAACAGCGTCGATGCCAAGGTCGTGCTGGCTTTGTTCCTGCGTCGCGAGCACCGTTACGATGAAGGTCGCACCTTGATGCACGAGCTGGGTTCACGCTTCCCACGAAACTACTTGTTCCCGCTCGAAGAAGCCAACCTCTTTCGTTCCGCAGGGCGCCTGCAGGAATCCGCTGGCGCGTACCGCCAGATTTGGCAGAACGGCCGGCAAGGAAAATACGGTGCGTTGCATTACGAAATATCGGCTTGGGGTCTTGGCGAACTCTTACGCGGCGAAAAAGATTTCGCCGGAGCTGCCGCCGCTTTCGAGCTGGTCGGCCAGGTCCCCGATGCCGATCCCGAGACTCTTCAAAAAGCTAACCTCGCCGCCGGAGAAATGTATGACCTTCTCCAGAAGCGCGACCTAGCCATGAGGAAGTATCAGACAGTACTTGCTGAGAACGGCTCAACCCCTCCCGCCGAGCAAGCCCGTAAGCACATCAGGGAAGCGTATCGGGAGTAGCGCATCCCGGCCCAATGAACATTAGCAGCTAAAATTACGTATCATCTTGGGAGGACGGCTATTGAGAGGTGAACGATGTACTGCAACTATTGCGGCAAAGTGATTCAGGACGATGCGGCGGTCTGCGCCTACTGCGGCGTTCGGATCGGCGCCTCTATCGCGCGCAAACGCTTGGTTCGCCCCCGCCAGGGACGCAAAATTGCCGGCGTCTGCCTTGGCTTCGCGGAGTACTTCGACATCGACGTTACCGCCGTCCGCCTCGTCTGGCTTGTCGCGTCTTTCATGACCGGTATCGGTCTGATCTCTTACCCGATTGCGTGGATCGTTATGCCGGAAGAGCCCTTGATGTTGTCGGCTCCGGTTGGCGCGCAGAGTGTGACGAATCCGTAATGGCTCGTCACCAAATCAAGAGCGGTGACGCAGAAATCGTGTATCACGTTCTCGGTGAAGGCCCTCCTGTCATTCTCCTTCACCCGTTTCCCGCCAATCATGAATTTTGGCTACCCGTGGCCAATGACTTATCCACGCGCTATCGCCTCATTCTTCCGGATCTTCGGGGCCACGGAGAATCAGGCATTGGCGAAGGTCCCGCTACCATGGACAAGCACGCCGCCGACATCGCTCGAGTGATGGACGACGCCGATATCCGGCGCGCTCCCTTGGTCGGCGTTTCTCTTGGCGGATATGCACTGTTCGAATTCTGGCGAAGCCGTCGTGATCGCGTAACTGCGCTCGGGCTTTTCAATACGAAAGCGCCCGCGGATAACACGGAAGCCCGCAGCGCTCGTCTGCAAGCCGCCATTGACGTGATCGAACGCGGAACCGAGCCATTCTTCGAGGGCATGATTCCGCGTCTGATCGGGAAAAGTACGCGCGAACTGCGGCCTGATCTGGTCGATGGGGCCCTGCGCATGATGCGTAGCATGTCTCCCGAAGATGTCGCGCAAGTCCAACGCGGAATGGCAGACCGTCCCGATTCCGTGGATACATTGAAATCCATCCATGTTCCCACCCTGCTCGTTACTGGGGACGAAGACCTGCTGACCGGGCGCAACGAAGCTGAGCTAATGCACGAGCACATCCACCATAGTCAAATGCAAGTGATTTCCAAAGCGGGCCATTACTCGCCCTGGGAGCAACCACAGCAAGCCGCCGAGTTGCTCCGCAACTTTCTGAGCCATCTGATCCCCGGCGCGATCTAGAATGGATTTGGTTTGAAAACGAACTCTGCCGTCAAACTGGGTGAAGGAAGTCATGAAAAAAATTCTCGTCCTGATCGCGCTCGCTTTCCCACTCTCTGCTTCTGCGCGAAGCCGTCCTGCTGAACGTCCCCACATTCTCGGTATCGATCACGTTTCGTTCTACACAACCTCGCCCGACGGCGTGAAGGCGCTTTATAGCGGAACTCTTGGCCTGGTTTCCGCAGCGCCGCTGGAATCCGGCGGGATCGCTCGCTACCTGGTTGGCAAACAATGGGTAGGTTTCAGTAATGCGACAGACCCCACTTCCACCGACCGCATGGATCACGTTGCCTTCACCACCGATAACGTTACCGCCCTCCGCGAATATCTGATTGCGAACGGCATCAAAGTGCCTGCGATAGAGGGCCGTCCCGACCATAGTTTGAGCTTCATGCTCCTGGATCCAGAAAATCATCGCGTTGAGTTTGTCGAGCGGGTCCATGCCGAAACGCCGGTTCCTCCGGATTCCGCGGTTTCGCACCACATGATTCATGCAGGAGTTGTGGTTCACAACCGCGACGCCGAAGATCATTTCTACCGCGACCTTCTGGGATTCCACCTCTACTGGCACGGGGGCATGCAGTCCGGACAAACCGACTGGGTCGCCATGCAGGTTCCCGACGGAACCGATTGGTTGGAATACATGCTGAACCAGCGCACCCCTCCCGATCTAAAAGTAAATGGCGTAATGAACCATATTTCGCTTGGCGTTGCTGACATGAAGAAAGCGCAAGCCATTCTCGAATCGCATGGCTGGAAGCCGCATGGTGACGAGAAGGCGAAGATGGGAAAAGATGGCAAGTGGCAGCTGAATCTATTCGATCCCGATCTCTCTCGAATCGAATTGATGGACTTCAGGCCGGTTGAAAAACCCTGCTGCTCTGACTTTACCGGCCCCCATCCTGTCGACTGAGTGTTAAAATCCTCTCGCCATGATTGATACGGTTTTAGTTGCAGATAAAACGGTCGTAAGTGCCAAGGGAGATGCGCCAGCCGTCGACGTGAGCGCGTCATCCAATCGTGTTTACCTGCTCAGCCTGGACATTACGGACATCATCGAGCAGGAGTCGTTTGAACTTAGCATCCTGAGTTCGAAAGATGGTACGACCTGGGATCCCAAGCCGCTCGTCACCTATCCGCAAAAGTTTTATCGCGGGGAATCTCCGTTACTGCTAGACCTCACTGCCCATCCGGATGCAAAGTTCGTGCGTGCGCATTGGGAAGTGGCGCGCTGGGGACGCGGCACGGAGACTCCGATGTTCGAATTCGGCCTTACCATGAGAGAAATTCCGCCCGAAATCCTTCGCGAAGCGAACGTCCAGGCCAAGGTGCTTGCCTGATGCCGCTGCCTTAATAGCATGACAAGCGAGTCTCAGGTCATCGTGCGTCCCGCACGCAATGTCCGTGGCAGCGTCACTCTTCCCGGCGACAAATCGATCTCCCACCGCTACGCCATGCTGGCGGCCATCGCCGATGGTCCCTCGCAACTGGAAAACTATTCCACCGGTGCGGACTGCGCCAGCACCTTGCGCTGCCTGCGCACTCTCGGCGTGAAGTGGGAACGTAGAGAGGCCGACAGTGTGATTGAGGTGCAGGGAAGAGGGCTCGCGCTGAGTCCTCCAACCGCGCCGCTCGATTGTGGCAATTCGGGTTCGACCATCCGCATGTTGAGCGGCATCCTCGCTGGTCAAGAGTTCGCCAGTGAAATGGTAGGCGACGAATCTCTCTCACGGCGTCCCATGGAGCGCGTGATCAAGCCTCTTGCCGCGATGGGCGCGAAAATTACCTCGCAGAATGGTTGCCCTCCATTGCGCATCGCCGGCGCTCGCCTCAAAGGGATTCGTTACCAGATGCCGGTCGCGAGCGCACAGGTAAAGACCTGCCTTTTGTTCGCGGGACTGCTGGCCGACGGCGATACGCAAATCGAGGAACCGCTGCGCACGCGCGATCACGGAGAGGTGGCGTTGCGTGCTTTCGGAGCCAAACTCGAAACCAAAGGAAACGAAATCCGGATTCGCGGTGGGCAGCGTTTGCGTGGCATCCAGGCCCGTGTTCCCGGCGATCTTTCGAGCGCTGCATTCTTCCTTTGCGCTGCCGCGCTTTTCCCGGGATCGCAACTGACCGTTCCAAACTTACTCATGAATCCCACGCGCGCTCGTCTGCTCGATATTCTCATGCAAATGGGTTTGCGAATCTCCGTGACTCAACTGGAAGAGATTCACGGCGAACTGGTCGGAACGCTGCAAGTCGAAGGCGGAAAACTTAAGGGCGCGACGATCGCCGGAGCGGACACCGCCGCCTTGATCGACGAGATTCCCGTGCTTGCCGCCATCGCTCCTTATACCGAGCAGGGAATCGAAGTGCGCGATGCGAAGGAATTACGGGTGAAAGAATCGGATCGGATCGCATCGATTGCCATCAATCTTCGCGCTATGGGCGCCCAGGTCGAAGAACTCGAAGATGGTTTGAAAATTCCTGGCGGACAGACGCTGCGCGGTGCGGAACTGGAATCCTTCCACGACCACCGCATTGCGATGGCCTTCAGCATCGCCGCCTTGCGCGCGGACGGCGGCACCCTTATCCGCGGCAGCGAATGCGCCGCGATCTCCTACCCGGAATTTTTCTCCACGCTGGAAGGTCTGGCCGACCGGCAGTGAACGCCTAGGTTACTTCTGTGCGATGACTGTTGGCATCTAACTCTGGCGGCCTAAATCAGAAACAATCCCTAAGCATCGACTAATTTTCGATTCTGGGGGAATCCATGCGTTTCCGCTCACTGGTGCTGGCTTCGATCTTCGTGGCCTCCATCGCTTATGCCAAAGAGCCCAAGGCCTATCAAGACGGCAAGCTGGTGCAGATGGATTCAGTAACATGCGGAGCCGACAAGAAGAACGTCGCCCACGATCACAATACCCTGTGCCAGGAATATGTCGTCGAAGCCGAGCAAGTGGTTTACCGCGTTCGACCCACGGACGATAAGCACGCATTGCTTCTGCCCATCGGCGAAAACGCAAAGTTCCGCCTCCAGAAAAACATGATGCTGCTGCACGTTCCGGTCGCAGATAGCAAGGAACGGGCATACGTTGTGGTGTCAGTCAAGCCGCGCGGCGACAGCACCGCCGATGCCACACCAACTCGGCTGAATCATCTGCAGTAACGCGCAAGCACCTTACATAGATAGGTGCAACTCACGTGAATGCTCCTGCCTGCGGCCTCCTTG